>ERZ773188.1191-NODE-1191-length-30307-cov-9.413163_pt1 | contig 30307 bp, 26 predicted proteins | sample MGYA00581011_ERZ773188 | MGnify/ENA primary metagenome ERZ773188 (study PRJEB29015, sample SAMEA2737798) | human gut metagenome | biome: human gut; feature: human-associated habitat; material: faeces | place: China | collected 2012 ...
TTGAGACCGAGGTGCTGGACACCGACAACTATCAGGGCAACGCGGTGGTCAACTACACCGACGCCGAGACCCCCTATACCCGCATCATCGAGCACAAGCACTTCGAGTTCGGCACCCAGCCCAAGACCGTCATCAGCCGGGAGTACAGCGCCGAGTGGAAAAAGGGCGATGAACCCTATTATCCTGTCAACGACGAGAAGAACGGCGCCCTGTATGCGCAGTATAAGGCACTGGCCGATGCCGAGCCGGGCATGATCTTCGGCGGCCGCCTGGGCGAGTATAAGTACTACGATATGGACAAGGTCATTGAGGTAGCGCTGGACGTGGCCGCAAAGGAGCTGGCGTAAATGCCCCGCTTCCTCTTGCCCAAAAACGACAAATGCGCTATACTATTACCATAAGACTGCACCGGTTTTCCGGTGAGAAGTGAGGGATACTATCATGAAAGTGATTCTGAAGCAGGATATCAAGGGCATTGGCAAGAAGGACGAGATCCACGAGGTCTCCGACGGCTACGCCCGCAACTACCTGTTCCCGCGCAAGCTGGCCGCTGTGGCGGATGCCAGCGCTGTGAACATGGCCCGCGGCAAGGAGGCCGCAGCCGATTTCCACGAGGCTGAGAACGTGGCAGCCGCCAAGGCTCTGGCTGCCAAGATCGAGGGCAAGACTGTGACCATCAAGGCCAAGGGCGGCGCATCCGGCCGTCTGCACGGCAAGGTGACCGGCAAGGAAGTTGCTGAGGCACTGGCTGCGCTGGCAGGTGCACCCATCGACAAAAAGAAGATCGAGCTGGAGACCAAGGATATCAAGGATGCCGGCGTGTTCAACGGCAAGGTCCGTCTGTACGTTGGCGTCGTGGCTTCCTTCAAGATCCAGGTGGAAGTGGAACAGGCCTGATCTGTGTGCCGTTTGCGCCCCCTCACAGCAGGGGGCGCTTTTTGGCTTTACAGGATGCTTTGGATTTTGGATAAGGACAAACTACTATGCCGAACGAACGACGTTATTCCAATGAACTGAATCTGGAGAGCGTGGGCATCAATCTGCCCTACAATATGCAGGCAGAGCAGAGCGTGCTGGGCGCGGTGCTGCTCAAGCCCGACACCCTGACCGATCTTGTGGAGATCCTCAAGCCGGAAATGTTCTACACCCGGCAGAACGCCCAGATCTGGACCGAGATGCTGCGCCTGTTCACCAACGACCAGACCATCGATTTTGTCACCCTGCTGGATGCAGTGGTGTCCGATGGCGTGTTCCCCAGCGCAGACGAGGCCAAGATCTATCTGACCGGTCTGGCGGAAACGGTGCCCAGCATCTCCAATGTAAAGGCCTACGCCCAGATCGTGCAGGAAAAATATCTGGTGCGCCAGCTGATGGGCGTTGCCAAGGACATCTTGCAGGACGCCGGAGACGAGCCGGACGCCGATCTTCTGCTGGAAAACGCAGAGCAGCGCATCTACGAGATCCGCTCCGGCCGCGATTCCAGCACCCTGACCCCGCTTTCGTCCAGCATGGTGGAAACGCTGACCAACCTGCAAAAGATCAGCGGCCCGGATGCGGATAAGTACAAGGGCATCCCCACCGGTTTCCGCCTGCTGGACACCGTGCTTACCGGCCTTGGCCGCGGTGATCTGGTCATTCTGGCAGCCCGTCCCGGTATGGGCAAGACCAGTTTTGCACTGAACATCGCCACCCGCGTGGCCATGCAGCAAAAGGTGCCGGTGGCCATCTTCAGTCTGGAAATGACCAAGGAGCAGCTGACCAACCGTATCCTCTCGTCGGAGGCCGGTATCGACAGTCAGGCTTTCCGTACCGGCGCGCTGCGCGCCGAGGACTGGGAGTATCTGGCGCTGGCAACTGAAAAACTGCACGATGCACCGATCTATATGGACGACACCTCCGGTATCACCATCACCGAGATGAAGGCCAAGATCCGCCGGGTGAATCAGGACCCTGCCCGCCCCAACGTGGGCCTGATCGTCATCGACTATTTACAGCTGATGACCACCGGCCAGCGCAGCGAGAACCGTGTGCAGGAGATCAGCTCCATCACCCGAAACCTGAAGATCATGGCTAAGGAGCTGAATGTGCCCATCATCGCGCTGAGCCAGCTGTCCCGTGCAGTGGAAAAGCAGGGCAACAACTCCAGCCATCGCCCGCAGCTTTCGGACCTGCGCGACTCCGGTTCCATCGAGCAGGACGCAGACTGCGTTCTGTTCTTGTACCGCGATTCCTACTACGCCAGCCAGAACCCGGACGGTGCCGAGGTGGATGCCGATACCGCCGAGTGTATCGTGGCAAAGAACCGTCACGGCGAGACCAGCACCGTGCCGCTGGGCTGGGATGGTGCCCACACCCGCTTTATGGATGTGGACTTCAAACGCTGATGGATACCGCGATTCTTGCCCGGGTGGAGGATTTCTGCATCCGGGAGGGGCTTTTGCAGCCCGGCGCATCGCAGCATCTGGCGGCGGCAGTCTCCGGCGGCGCGGACAGCATGGCGCTGCTGCTCTTGCTGCGGCAATTGCAGCCGAGGTTCGGCTATACGCTTTCTGCCTGCCATGTGAACCACGGTCTGCGCGGGCAGAGCGCCGACCGGGACGAGGCCTTTGTGCGGGCGGAATGCGCCCGCTTGGGCGTGCCGCTGCGGGTGTTCCATGCGGCAGAGCTGGCCTCGCCCCCGGCACACGCCGGGGAGGACTGGGCGCGCCGTCTGCGTTACACGGCCTTTGCGCAGCTGCAAGGGCAGGGGATAGATGCCATCGCCACAGCCCATACTGCAAATGACCAAGCCGAAACGCTGCTGCTGCGGCTGGCGCGCGGCACCGGGCTGCACGGTGCGGGCGGCATCCGGCCAAGGCGCGGGTGCTACCTGCGTCCGCTGCTCTGCCTGAGCCGTGCCGAGACCGAGGCCGTCTGCCGGACAGCGGGGCAGCAGTGGGTCACCGATGAGACCAACGACACCGACGCCTACGCCCGCAACCGGCTGCGCCACAGCGCCCTGCCTGCGCTGGAAAGCACCAACGCGGCGGCGGTGCAGAATCTGGCGCGGTTCTGTGAAAAGGCCGCGCGGGCGGATGCCTATCTTGCCGCCGGGGCTGCAAAGCTTCTGGCGGCGGCACGCCTGCCCGGTGCAGAACCTGCATGGCAGCTGACACCCTTGCAGGCAGCAGACCCCCTGCTGCTGGAAACTGCGCTGCACAGCCTTGTGGCTCCGGTGCGGGACGCAGAGGAAAAATATGTGCAGCTGCTGTGCGCCGTGGTGCGGCAGGGCAGCGGTGCAGTACAGCTGACCGGACAGGTGCGTTTTTGCGCCGGGAACGGCTGTCTGCGGCAGGAAATGCTGCCGGACGCGCTGCCCCGGCAGCTGGAGAGCGCGCCGCAGCAAGTGCCCCTTTTGCCCGAAAAACAGCCGGAATTCCGGCTGCGCGGGGGCTGGAAGGGGAAAGCGGAGCTGTTAACAGCCGATTTTGAGAAAAAAATACAAGTCGTTCATAAAAAAGACTTAAAAAATCGGGCGGATTATGCTAGAATAACTACGTTGTACACTGGCCTTGTGCTGCGTGCCCGACAGCCGGGAGACCGCTTCCGGCCTGCGGGGCGGGGTTTGAGCAAGCCGCTGCGTAAGTGGATGAACGAGACCGGTGTCCCGAACGAACTGCGGGATACGCTGCCGCTGCTTGCCAGCGGAAGCGAGATTTTATGGGTGTGTGGAGAAGGCTTTGCCGATGGCCTTGCACCGGACACGGAAAGCAGATGGATCCTGCACTTGGATGCAGAGATCGAAACACAGGAGGAAAAAACAAATGAGTATGCACGATGATATCAAGACCGTTCTGGTCAGCGAAGAGCAGCTGAAGGCCAAAGTGGCGGAGCTGGGCGCTCAGATCAGCCGGGATTATGCCGGTAAAAATCTGGTGCTGGTGTCCATCCTCAAGGGCTCGGTGGTCTTTATGGCCGACCTGATGCGGGCTGTGAGCATCCCCTGCAATATCGACTTTATGGTGGTCTCCAGCTACGGCGGCAGCAACACCACCACCAGCGGTCTGGTCAAGATCATCAAGGATCTGGACGGTGATCTGTCCGGCAAGGATGTGCTGATCGTGGAGGATATTCTGGACACCGGCGTCACCCTGTCCAACCTTGTGCCCATGCTCAAGATGCGCAACCCGAACTCCGTTAAGATCTGCACCATCCTTGATAAGCCCAGCCGCCGCAAGGCCAACATCCAGCCGGATTACGAGGGCTTTCAGGTGCCTGACGAGTTCGTGGTGGGCTATGGTCTGGACTACGATGAAAAATACCGCAACCTGCCCTATGTCGGTGTGCTGAAGCCCGAGGTCTACACGAAGTAACGTGTCCATTATAAAAATCCAGAACTGGAGTTGATTTTTTTGCAACCGAAGAAACCCCGTTTCAATCCGCTGGTGATCGCCATTGTGCTGGCAGCCGTGCTGATGGTGTGGTCGGTGCTGGGCGGCACCGGCGGCAACGCTAACGGCTCCTCCATGGCTTATTCCACGGTGGTACACTATTTTGAGAGCAATCAGGTCACCAAATTCTCGCTGGATCTGAATACCGGCGTGATTACCATGACCCTGAAGGAGGGCGCACAGGAGCTGCCCAACGCTGCCGAGCAGACCACCACCCAGTCTACGAGCGGGCTGCTTTCCGGCCTGCTGTCCTCCTCTTCCGCTGCCCCCACCGGGGTGAAGAAGAACGATGACGGCACCGAGACAGTCAGCTATAAGCTGCCCTATGCCCGGATGTTCGTGGACCATGTGTCGGACTACATCGCCCAGTACGATGCAGCCAACCCCGATGCACCCATGGTGTACGACTATGTGCCCGCCAAGGAGACCATCCCCTGGATGGAGATCCTGTTCTATCTGGCTATGTTGGGCTGCACCGGTTTTTTGCTGTTCTCCATGATGCGTGGCGGCGCCGGTGGCGGCGGCATCATGAACGTGGGCAAGGCCAAGGTAAAGGACGAGCACGAGAACAAAAAGACTGCCACCTTTGCCGATGTGGCCGGTGAGGACGAGGAAAAAGAGGAACTCAAGGAAGTTGTGGAGTTCCTCAAGAGCCCCGATAAGTTCAATACGCTGGGTGCCCGCATCCCCCACGGTGTGCTGCTGGTGGGCCCTCCGGGTACCGGTAAGACCCTGCTGGCCCGCGCCTGTGCAGGCGAGGCGGGGGTGCCCTTCTACTCCCTCTCCGGCTCTGACTTTGTGGAGATGTATGTCGGCGTGGGCGCATCCCGCGTGCGTGACCTGTTCGATAAGGCCAAAAAGACCATGCCCTGCATCATCTTTATCGACGAGATCGATGCTGTGGGTCGTCAGCGCGGCGCAGGTCTGGGCGGCGGTCACGATGAGCGCGAGCAGACCTTGAACCAGCTGCTGGTGGAGATGGACGGCTTTGAAGCCAACGATGGCATCATCGTCATGGCGGCCACCAACCGTGCTGATATTCTGGATAAGGCGCTGCTGCGTCCCGGCCGCTTTGACCGTCAGGTCTATGTGGGGCTGCCGGATGTCAAAGGCCGCGAGGAGATCCTGAAGGTGCATACCCGCAACAAGCCCCTTGCACCGGACGTCTCCCTGAAGGTTATTGCCCAGCGCACCGCCGGTTTTGCCGGTGCAGACCTTGAGAACCTTGTCAACGAGGCCGCTCTGCTGGCAGCCCGCCGCAACCGCAAGGCCATTACCATGGAGGATATCGAGGAAGCCTCCATGAAGGTGATGGCTGGCCCCGAGAAGAAGAGCCGCGTGGTCACCCCGGAGGAGAAAAAACTCACCGCCTACCACGAGGCCGGTCACGCAGTGGCAGGCTTCTACTGCAAGCATCATCCCCGCGTGCACGAGATCACCATCATCCCGCGCGGTCAGGCCGGCGGCTACACCATGTATCTGCCCGAGAAGGATCGCAGCTATGTGACCAAGGGTGAAATGTTTGAGGACATCGTGTCCAGCTTGGGCGGCCGCGTGGCCGAGCAGCTGATCTTGGAGGACATCTCCACCGGTGCTTCCAACGACCTGCAGCAGGCCACCAATATCGCCCGCCAGATGATCACCCGCTACGGCTTCTCCGAGCGTCTGGGCCCCGTGGTTTACGGCACCTCGCAGGAGGAGACCTTCCTTGGCCGCGACTTTGGTCAGGGCAAGGGTTACAGCGAGACCACCGCTGCCGAGATTGACAGCGAGACCCGCGATATCATTGACGAGGCCTACGAGACCTGCCGCCGCACCCTGACCGAGCACATCGACCAGCTCCATGCGCTGGCCAAGGCTCTGATGGAGCGCGAAAAGCTCAACGAGGAGCAGTTCAACACCATTATGGCCGGTGGCACCCTGCCTCCCTGCGAGGATGCAAAGCCCGAGCAGGCACAGCCCGACCAGACCGTGCAGACCGCCCCGGTGCAGTCCGCAGAGCCTGCGGAGACTGCCGAGCGTGCAGAACCCGCCGAGCAGGCCGAGCCTGCCCAGCCGGAAATGCCGCAGCCGGATGCCCCGGAGCAGCAGGACTAAGCTTTTTTAGGAAAGGAGCGAGCATCGTGGAGGAAAATTTTAACCCGGTCGCACAGACCCGCGCAAACTACTATACCCCCGGCAGTCCGGTGCAGTTTGTCTGCGTGGAGCTGCTCAAGGGAGACGTCAGCGGCGAGCATGCTGTCTGCCTGACCTTTAAGAATATTTCCCGCGTGACCCTGACCGCACTGGAAATCCACTTCAAGTGCAAGGGCGTGGATGGCGTGATCCTGTGCGAGGATAAGTTCGAGTACCGGGATCTGCAGGTAAAACCCGGCGAGCTGTTTGGGCAGGATGATGCCGTGTTCATCACGGCCAAGGCCATCACCAGCGTGGATGTTACCCTGTGCAATGTGTACAACGGCAAGCGCGTGGTGCATCTGGACGGCATCAAGCGTGTGCGTCTGCCCGCACCCCGCCGTCTGGCTCCGGAGCTGCAAAAGGCGCTGGAGGCCCGCATGAACCGCACCGGGCTCAAGTATCAGCCGCAGGTGTTCGAGAACGGCTGGTACTGCGCCTGTGGCGCCTTCCACCCCACCGAGGAGGACACGGTTTACTGCTCGGAGTGCGGCTGCGACCGTATCCTGTTGCAGAACGCGCTGAACACTCTGCTGCAGCCCGCTGCCCCGGCAGACGAGATGGAAATGCCCCTTAACGCCCCGGCTGCTCCCGCAGCGCCCGCTGCGGTGGAGGAGCCTACCCGCATCGTGGGCGCAGCCCCTGCTGCTCCGGCGGCTCCCGTAGAAGAGCCCACCCGGGTCGTGGGAGCACCGGTCTACGAGCCAAAGGCTGACCCCATCCAGCCTGTCTCGGAGCCTACCCGGGTGCTGGATGCCTCTGTCCGCGCACCGCTTTCCGGTGCTGCTGCGGCAGACGAGGGTACCCGCGTGATCCCCGCCCGCCGTCCGGCTCCGGTGCGTCAGCCCGCGCCTGTGGAGGACGAAGGGTACGAGGAGTACGAGGACAGCCGGGACAGCGTGGCAGAAGCGCTGATCCGCTGGGTGCCGCCTATTACGGCCATCCTGTGCGCAGCCATCGCGCTGTGCGGCTTTGTGTACTACCAGTTCGTGCTGTAAAATAAGATCATCCCGGCGGAGGGGGCAGCGTGCCTTCTCCGCCTTTTGTGTGCGCTGCACAGAAAGGAAATACCATGCCGGAACAAGCCTTACAGGTAGCTTTTGAGATCAAGACCGCCTGCGATGAGATCAGCCGCCGCCTGCTGCGCTGGCACTGGGAGCGCAAGCCCGGGGGGCACAGTCTGGATGCGCTGCTGGAGCATATTGCTGCCCGCAAGCAGGAAAGCCCGGATTATTATGACCGTATGCCGGATCTTACCGGCAAGACCAGCTGGCAGCAGCTGGACACTACCCTTTGTATGCGGGTGCTGCTGGACCCGGAGAACGATGCCGCCCGCCCACTGGACCTGCTGGGCAACACGGCGCACCCCTCTGCCGCCCGCCATGCCTGCAACGCCATCCGCACCGCCCGCAACGAAGCTGCTCATGCGGCAGTTGCAGCAGACGGCGCACAGGCGGCGCTGCTGTTCAACGAAGCCATCGAGGCGCTGGAGGAGGGCTACGCCGGTACTGCCTTTAAGGAAAACGAGCTGGCGCAGTATTACCGCGAGGCAGAGGACTACCTGAGCCGCTGCAGCGAGGGCAAGCCCCTTAAAGTGCGCCAGAGCAGCCCGCAGAACGCACAGCAGGGAAAAGCCGCCGCCCGCACAAAGCCCCGCAATCCCCGGACTGTCCGCAGCACCAAAAGCACTGCCGGGCGGCAGAATACCTCTGCCCGCAGCCGCAGCACCGGTACAAAGCAGAGCCGCGGCACAGCCTCCCGCAGCAAAAAGCAGCAGACCGGCGGCGAGAGCAGGGTGGCACTTGGTATTATTCTGGCAGCGCTGGTGCTGGGACTTATCGCACGCGCCATCAGCATGGGACTTGTATAAGCGCTACGGTTTTCGCAATTCTGGCGGTAAATCAGAAAGCAAGATTGTTTGGATTGTGTAAAATCACCAAAAAAGCAGCGGGCAGCCCCACAGAAAAACGGTCATTGCACCTCTTGCGGGAAATATGAAACGGATTTATAATAAGCATGAAAACGTTTACACATTACCACCGGAGAGGGAACGGAGAATAACCCCATGACCATCAGTGATATTGCAAAGATGGCAGGCGTTTCCAGCGCTGCGGTCAGCCGCTATTTGAACGGCGGCCCCCTCAGCGAGCAGAAGCGCGCCGTGATACAAGCCGTAGTGGAAAAGACCGGCTACAGCCCGGATACTGCGGCGCAGACCCTGCGCACCGGCAAGGTGCGTCAGGTGGGGGTCATTGTGCCCAGCATCAGCTCCCAGTCGGTGGGGCAGATCACCAGCGGCATTGCAGCCGAGCTGGGGGCCAGCCGCTACCTGATGCTGCTGGCAGACACCGAGCTGGACGGGCAGATGGAGCTGGAATATCTTACAGCGCTGCAGCGCAACCATGTGGCCGGTATCATCCTGCTGGGCTATGATTCCAGCCCGCAGCTGTGCAAGGCGCTGAAAGACTGCCGTGTGCCTGTGGTGGTAACGGGGCAGCGTTTTGCAGACCTGCCCTGCGTTTATAACGACGACCGCTCTGCTGCCCGCGACTTGACCCGGAAGATGCTGGAGCATGGCCGCAAAAATATCGTGTACATCGGCGGTAGCGAGCAGGACCACGCCACCGGCATAGCCCGCCGTCAGGGTGTGCAGGATGCACTGCGGGAGGCCGGACTGAACGCAGATGGTCTGCCCCGCGCTTACTGCGCCGCCTTTTCCATGGAAGAAGGGCACCGCTGCATGGAGGAGCTGCTGGCACGCTGCCCGCAGTTGGACGGTGTGGTCTGCGTGACAGACACCGTGGCCTTTGGCGCTTTGCGGGTGCTGCGCGACGCCGGGCGCAAAGTAGGGCAGGATGTCGGCCTTGCCGGCATCGGAGACAACTGGGCAGGCAAGGTGGTGGAACCCGGCCTGACCACCATCCGCTTCTATCAGCGGCAGGTCGGGCAGGAGGCTGCCCGGATGCTGCTGCAAAGCTTGGAGCACACCGGGCCGGACGCTGCACCGGTACGCCAGACCACGCTGGGCTATACGCTGGTAGAGCGCGGCTCACTGTAAAAAAAGAGGAACGAATGAAACAAAAACTGATTTTTTTAGACATTGATGGCACTCTGCTGCCCCCGGGCGAGATGCTGATCCCCCAAAGCACGGTGGAAGCACTGCACAAAGCACATGCCAATGGCCACAAGCTGTTTCTGTGCACCGGGCGCAACCTGCGCATGACCCAGCCGCTGCTGGACTATGGCTTTGACGGCGCGGTATGCAGCGCCGGCGGTTATGTGTTCTGCGGGGATAAGGTGCTGGTAGACCTGCCTATGGAGCCGCAGCTGGCACAGGGCGTGCGCAGCGCCATGGAGCGCCACGGCGTGGAGTGCACGTTGGAAGCGCGGGATGCCACCTACGGCAGCCTGAAGATGATCGAGCGTTGGAGTTTTACCCACCGGGATGCAGGCAATCTGAACAGCGAAGCCGCCCGTTGGCGCAAGGCCATGGAGGACGGTATGACCATCAGCCCGTTGGCCGATTACAAGGGCGAGCCGCTGTATAAGATCGTGTATATCGCAGAGCACAGCGAGGACTTGGACGAAGCAAAGCAGCTGTATGAGGACAGATTCGTGTTCTGCGAGAGCAAGCTGGACGGTCTGGACGGCGGCTATGTGAATGGCGAGCTCATCAACCGCAAATTTGATAAGGGGCGCGGCATCAAGGCAGTCTGCGACTATTTGAACGTGCCCCTGCAGGACAGCATCGGCTTTGGCGACAGCGACAATGACCTGCAAATGACCGATGTGGTCGGCATCAGCGTCTGTATGGCCAATGGCTCTGCAAGCCTGAAGCAGCGCTGCGACCGCATTGCCCCCTCGGTGTACGAGGACGGCATTTCTAAGGAATTTGCAGCCTTGGGGCTGATTTGAGATTTCTTTTAGTAAAAACAGGGCAGGGGAACATCCGCAGACGTTCCCCTGCCCTGAAATTATAAATAATACTTTCGCATCATTTTGTAACAAAAAAGCGCTGCACGGTATTTTGTGCGGCGCTCTCTTTATATTGACAGATCAGTAGTGCAGATCCTCTGCGGTCAGGCTTTCCAGCACGGGCAGCATGGCAGCGGCTTCAGCCTTGGCGGCGGGCAGATCCATATCGCGGTAGTTGCCGCATTCCACCTCGCTGGCACCGGGCACAGCGCCCTCAAAATCGGCCATAAAGCGGTAGGCGTCCACCGTCAGCTGCAATGCCTGCGCAGGGGTCAGCCCCCGGGTGAGCAGGTAAAAGCCGGTGCGGCAGCCCATGGGGCCAACATAGATCACCCCGTCCTTCACGGCGCTGTTGCGCGCGTAGGTGGCAAACAGGTGCTCCAGCGTGTGGGCAGCGGCGGTTGTCAGATAATCGCCCTGATTGGGCTTTTTCATGCGGATGTCCCAGGTGAGCACATCGCCGTCCTGACGGCTCAGATACATCCCGCGCTCCAGCCGGGTGTGATCCACGCAAAAACTTGCGATACGTTCCATACTACAGCTCTCCTTTATCAGCCCTGCAGGCGCTGCACACTGCCGTGTGCGCAGTCCACAGCCACCATCAGGCCATCGCGGATGTGGCTGGTAGCACCGGCGGCACCCACAACGGTGGGCTTCAGCAGTGCCTTACCGGCAATGGCGGCGTGGCTGTTCAGGCCGGGCTCCTCTACCACCAGAGCGGCAGCGTCGCGCACAAAGCTCAGCATCTCATTGCTGGTGGAAGGAACTACCAGCACCATGCCGGGCTTGAACTTGGCGCGCACCTCGTCCATGGTGCGGCAGACGCAGGCCTTGCCGCTGGCAACATCGTTGTTCTCAGGGCCGACACCCACGCCGGTAGCCAGACAGTTGCCCACCATGTGGATCTTGATCATGTTGGTGGTGCCGGAAACGCCCACGGGCACGCCTGCGGTCACAACAGCCAGCTCGCCGTTGTGCAGGTAGCCATTTTCCTTGGCCAGAGCAGTGGACATCTCGATCAGCTCATCGGTGCTGTGTGCCAGAGACATCATCAGCGGGGTGATGCCCCAGCTCAGGGACAGCTGACGCTGCACCTGCTCGCGCATGACGCAGGCAATGATGGGCTGCTGCGGGCGGTACTTGCTCAGCAGGCGGGCGGTGGTGCCGGACTCAGACACGGTAACGATGGCAGCGGCGTTCACGTCCCGTGCGGTCAGGCAGGCGGCATGGGCGGTAGCGTCGGAGACGCTGATCTTGCCGGGGTTGGAATCCATCTGGCGGCCGCGCAGATGGAAGCCCTCCTGCTCGGTGCGCTCAGCGATGGCGGACATGGTCTTGAGCGCCTCCACAGGGTAGGCACCGGCAGCGGTCTCACCGGACAGCATAATGGCAGAGGTACCGTCGTAGATGGCGTTTGCCACGTCCGAAATCTCGGCGCGGGTGGGGCGGGGGTTCACTATCATGCTGTCCAGCATCTGGGTAGCGGTGACGATGGGCTTGCCGAAGGAGAAGGAGCGGTCGATGATGGTTTTCTGAATGCCGGGCAGCTCGGTGAAGTCGATCTCCACGCCCAGATCGCCACGGGCCACCATCACGGCGTCGGCAGCAGCCAGAATGCTGTCGATGTTGTTCACGCCCTCGCGGTTCTCGATCTTTGCAATGATGCGGATGTTGGAATCGTACTGGTTCAGCAGGTTGCGGATATCGTACACGTCCTGTGCGGTGCGCACAAAGGAGGCGGCGATGAAATCGTAACCCTGCTGGATGCCGAAGATGATATCGTCCTTATCGCGCTGGCTCATATACGGCATAGACAGGTGCACGCCGGGCACGTTGACGCCCTTCTTGTTCTTGATCTTGCCGTTGTTCAGCACGGTGCAGACGATGTCGGTGTCGTTCACGGTCTGGATCTGCAGCTTGATCAGGCCGTCGTCCAGCATGATGGTGCCGTTCGGCTCCACGTCCATGGGCAGATCTTTGTAGGTGATGGAGCAGATCTCGTTGGTGCCCTCCACATCGCGGGTGGTCAGGGTAAAGGTCTGGCCTGCAACCAGATTCTCAACGCCGTTCTTGAAGTCCTTCAGGCGGATCTCGGGGCCCTTGGTGTCCAGCAGTGCGGCCACGGGCTTGCCCAGCTCCTCGCGCAGAGCCTTCAGCTTTTCAAGGCGTCCCAGATGCTCCTCGTGGGAACCGTGGGAAAAATTGAAGCGGGCTACATTCATGCCATTGGCAATCAGATCGCGCAGCACACCTTCCTTATCGGTGGAAGGACCAAGGGTGCAAATAATTTTCGTCTTTCTCATGCAATATACCTCCGTCAACTCTCTCTTACCTATATCCGGCACAGCATCCCTGCAGGCTGCTGTGTATGACCAATGGGAGTAAAAGCTCCCGGTACAGCGGGTCGGTTTATATGGCAGAGCGGGAAAACCCAAAACTCTACCACCTATTATTATAATCATTCTGGCGCAAGAGAGCAAGAGGAATTTTTGCTTGAATACAAGTTTTTGCATCTGTTGATGCCCAAAGGAAAGATTGTAAAACTTTTAACGATGCGCCGCAGCTTTCTGCGTGCTGTCTGACAGGGGAAAACTGCTGCAAAACGCAAAAACTGATAAGACCGCACAAGGCTGCTTCCTCTTGCATCCGAGGAGCTTTTTGCTTATAATAAGAATAATAAAGTAGTACTGTTCCGGGGAACGCCCGGAGAATGGAGTGACCATTATGGAAAAACGTGTTTTTCTGATCGTGCTGGACAGCTTTGGCATCGGCGCAGAGCCGGACGCCGCTGCCTTTGGCGATGCAGGCACCAACACCCTGGGTGCCATTGCGAACCACCCCAATTTCAATTGCCCCAATCTGCGCAAGCTGGGCTTGTTCAACATTGACGGCGTGACCGCAGGGGAGAAAACGGATGCCCCGGCGGCTGCCTTTGCCCGCCTGCAGGAGCAGAGCATGGGCAAGGATACCACCATCGGCCACTGGGAGATCGCCGGTGTGGTCAGCCCGGAGCCGCTGCCCACCTTCCCCGAGGGTTTCCCGGAGGAACTGATCCGGGAATATGAGCAAAAGACCGGCCACAAGGTGCTGTGCAACAAGCCCTATTCCGGTACGCAGGTGCTGAAGGACTACGGCGAGCAGGCCATGCGGGAAAACGCCCTCATCGTCTATACCAGTGCCGACAGCGTTTTTCAGGTGGCCGCCAACGAGGAGCTTGTACCGGTGCAGGAGCTGTACCGCTACTGCGAGATCGCCCGGGAAATGCTCAAGGGCAAGTACGGCGTGGGCCGCGTGATCGCCCGCCCCTTCCTGGGCAACAGCGCGGATACCTTCTACCGCACCACCAACCGCCACGACCTGAGCCTGAAGCCGCCCCGCGCCACCATGCTGGATCTGCTGAAGGATGCCGGTAAGGACGTGATCGCCGTGGGCAAGATCTACGATATCTTTGACGGCGAGGGCGTGACCGAAAAGATCAAGACCACCGGTAACACCAATGGCATCGCCTTTACCAAGGCTCTGCAGACCCGGGATTTTGAAGGCCTTGCCTTCGTGAATCTGGTAGACTTTGATATGCTCTACGGCCACCGCCGCGATGTGGCAGGCTACGCTGCCGCCGCTACGGAGTTCGACCGTTTTCTGGCCGATTTCCTGCCGGGGATGCGGGAGGGCGACCTGCTCATGATCACTGCCGACCACGGCTGTGATCCCTCCTACACCAAAACCACCGACCATACCCGCGAGTATGTGCCGTATCTGGTCTGCGGCAAGGGTGTGAAGGCGGGGACGGATCTGGGCACCAAGCTGTGCTTCGGCACCATCGCCCAGACCATCTGCGAATATCTGGAAGTGGACGCCTCCACGCTGGACGGCAAGAGCGTATGGCAGGAGATCCGGGCATAAAACGCCACAGAAGTAAGAAGAACAGGAGCGTGAAACGATGCGTATTTATGATCTGATCGCAAAAAAGCGGGATGGCGGCACCCACACCCGGGAGGAACTGGAGGCCATTGTCAACGGCTTTGTCAGCGGGGAAGTGGCCGACTATCAGATGGCTGCATGGATGATGGCGGTGTATCTGCGCGGCATGACCAATGAGGAGACCGCTGAGCTGACCGATGTGATGGCGCACAGCGGCGTGATGGTAGATCTTTCGCCCATTCCGGGCATCAAGGTGGACAAGCACTCCACCGGCGGCGTGGGCGATAAGACCACGCTGGTCATCGCACCCATCGTGGCAGCCTGCGGGGTGAAGATCGCCAAAATGAGCGGCCGGGGTCTCGGCCACACCGGCGGCACCATTGATAAAATGGAAAGCGTGCCCGGCACAAAAACTGCCCTCTCGCAGGAGGAGTTCTTTGCACAGGTGAACCAGATCGGTCTGTCGGTCATCGGCCAGAGCGAGGGTATCGCTGTGGCGGATAAAAAGATGTACGCTCTGCGGGACGTTACCGCTACCGTCAGCTGCATCCCGCTGATCGCCTCCAGCATCATGTCCAAAAAGCTGGCCTCCGGTTCGGACGCCATTCTGCTGGACGTCACCACCGGCACCGGTGCTTTTATGAAAACTGTTGACCAGAGCATTGAGCTGGCACAGCTGATGGTCGCCATTGGCACCCACCATGGCCGCCGGGTAGCTGCCATGATCACCGATATGGACACCCCGCTGGGGCACAACATCGGCAACAGTCTGGAAGTGATGGAGAGCATGGACGTGCTCAAAGGCCACGGCCCGGCAGACCTGACCGAGGTGTGCCTGCAATTGGCGGCCAACATGCTGGTACTGGCAGGCAAGGGCGATGCCGCCCACTGCCGCGCTATGGCCGAGGCTGTCATTGCGGACGGCTCTGCCTTTGCCAAGTGCAAGGAAATGTTTGCCGCACAGGGCGGCGACATCCGGGTGCTGGACGATTACAGTCTGTTTGCACAGCCCGCCGCCAGCTATGAACTGCTGGCTGAGCAGGACGGCTACATTGTGGCCAACGATGCGGAAAAGATCGGCTCTGCCAGCGTGCTGCTGGGCGCAGGCCGCCAGAAAAAGGGCGATCCGCTGGACTTTGCCGCCGGTATCACCCTGCACAAAAAGCGCGGTGACTACGTCCATAAGGGCGAAAGCCTTGCCACCTTCTACGGCGCTGCGGACAAGTTTGAAGCTGCCGCAGCCGAGTACCGCAGCGGCCTTGTGTACGGCACTGAAAAGCCGGAGGAAGCCCCGCTGGTGTACGCACTTGTCACCAAGGACGGCGTAGAGCGGTACTGAGACCGGACGGCAGGGGAGACCTGTTTTTCTGTGAAAATGCAATGCCGGGCAGCTCGCAGGCTGACCGACCTTGCTCTTATAACAATATTTTTTCCGCTGAGGATGCCCAAAGCGTACGCGGTGGGCATTCTAAATCGTTTCGTCCCAAGGGGACTGCTGCACAAAGCTGTGTGGCAGTCCCTTTTTGCGCTTTCACGCTGAGAACAGGCCATCTTGCACAAAAGAACTGTCGCTTTTTAAGCAATTCGCTGTATTTGCGGGACAAACGGTAGAACTTTGCATCGGGATATGGTATACTACACTGTACTTGTATGCCCCGGGAAAAGGGGCTGCCAAAGGAGAAAGGACTTGTTATGAAGATCATTCTGGTGGGCGGCGGCAAGGTCGGCACGGCTCTGACGCGCCAGCTCAGCGAGGAAGGCCACAACGTGACTGTGGTGGACACCAACAAAGCGCGCGTGGAGCACCTGACCGAAAGCTACGACGTGCTGGGCATTGTAGGCAATGGCTCGTCCATCACCACCCTGTCTGAGGCGGGCATTGAGGATGCGGACGTGTTCATTGCGGTCACCGGCTCGGACGAACTGAACCTGCTTTGCTGCATGTTTGCCAAAAAGGCGGGCCACTGCCACGGCATTGCCCGCGTGCGCAACCCGTCCTACAGCCACGAGCTGGACTTTATCAAAAAGCAGATCGGTATTTCCGCCATTATCAACCCGGAAATGGCAGCGGCAAAGGAGATCTCTCATCTGCTGCGTTTCCCCGGTGCCAGCAAGATCGATACCTTTGCGGACGGCCGTGTGCGGCTGATCAAGTTTGCGCTGCCCGATGCACTGGACGGCGTGGCCATCCGCGAGATCCCCACCCGGCTCAAGAGCGATATTCTGGTATGCGCGGTGGAGCGTGAGGGAGGGGTCATCATCCCCAACGGTAACTTTGTGCTGCAAAAGGGCGATCAGGTCACCTTCCTTGCTACGCAGGAAAAAGCTCACGCCTTCTTCCAGCAGCTGCATCTGCCGGTGCAGCCGGTACGCAACGCCCTCATCGTGGGCGGCGGTGCCATTGCTTACTACCTCAGTCAGGAACTGCTGGAAAACCATGTGCGGGTGCGCATTGTGGAGCGGGACGCTGCCCGCTGCGTAGAACTGGCCGAGCAGCTGCCCGGCGCACAGATCCTGAACGAGGACGGCTCCAACCGCGAGTTTTTGCTTTCCGAGGGTCTGGAATCCACCGAAGCCTTTGTGGCGCTGACCAACATCGACGAGGAGAACGTGCTGCTGACCCTGTTTGCCAAAAAGCACTCCAACGGCAAGCTGGTGACCAAGGTCAACCGTCTGGAATTTGACGATATTCTGGCCGGGCTGGATCTGGGCAGTGTGGTCTACCCCAAGTACATGACCTGTGACTACATCGTGCAGTACGTCCGCGCCCTGCAAAACGAGGCGGGCAACAACATCAAGACTCTGTACCGCATACTGGACGACCGCGTGGAGGCGCTGGAGTTTACAGTGCACGAGGAGAGCGCCGCTACCGGTGTGCCCCTGAGCCAGCTGCACCTGAAAAAGAACCTGCTGCTGTGCTGTATTACCCGCGGCAGCAAGATTTTGATCCCCCGCGGCGGCGACCAAATCCAAGTGGGCGATAACGTCATCGTGGTCACGCTGGAGCACGGTCTGCACGATCTGCGCGATATCGTGGAGCACTGACGGAGGCGGACTATGAATTATGCAATCGTTTTCCGTCTGCTGGGCTATGTGCTGATGATCGAGGGCGCATTGCTGCTGCTGCCCGCCGCCGCCAGCTTAGTGTATGGCGAGTGGATGGTGCTGGGCGTGTTTCTGCTCACAGCGGCCGTCAGCGCCGGCATCGGCTACGCCCTGCACACCATCAAGTCCCGCAGTAAGGTGTTCTATATGCGCGAAGGCTTTGCGGCTACCTCGCTGTGCTGGGTGTTCATCTCGGTGATGGGCGCGGTGCCCTTTGTGCTCACCGGCTGCATCCCGAACCCCGTGGATGCCCTGTTTGAGACGGTCTCCGGCTTTACCACCACCGGTGCCAGCATCCTGCCCGCCGTGGAGGGGCTGCCCAACGGTATTCTGTTCTGGCGCAGCTTCACCCACTGGATCGGCGGCATGGGTGTTCTGGTGTTTCTGCTCTCGCTGCTGCCGCTGACTGGCGGCTCTCACGTCAACCTGATGAAAGCCGAAAGCCCCGGCCCGCAGGTGGATAAGCTTGTGCCCAAGGTACAGTCTACCGCTAAGATCCTGTACGGCATCTACTTTGCCCTCACCGTGCTGGAACTGGTGTTCCTGCTTGTTGGCAGAATGCCCCTGTTCGAAGCCATGCTCACTGCCTTTGGTACGGCGGGTACCGGCGGCTTCGGCTTCCGCAACGACAGCTTTGCCAGCTTTTCGCCCTACATCCAGTGGGTCGTGACCATTTTCATGATCCTGTTCGGCGTCAACTTCAACGCCTACTTCCTGCTGCTCATGCGCAAGTTCCGCCGCGCTGCTGCCAGCGAGGAGGTGCGGGGCTACTTTGTGGTCATCGTAGTGGCAGTGGGCATCATCACTGCCAATATTTATAGTATGTACAACAGCTTTGGCGAGGCGTTGCGGCAGGCCGCTTTTCAGGTGGGCTCCATCATCACCACCACCGGCTTTTCCAGCTGCGATTTTGACCTGTGGCCGACCCTCTCGAAAGAGATTCTGGTCATGCTCATGTTCATTGGCGCCTGCGCCGGCAGTACCGGCGGCGGCATCAAGGTGAGCCGTTTCCTCATTCTGGGTAAGACCCTGGCCAAGGAGCTCAAGACCGCCCTGCACCCGCAGGTGGTAGCGCCCGCCCGCATGGACGGCAAGCTGTTGAACCACGAGACCATCCGCACCACCAATGTGTTCATTGCGGCCTATATCTTTATCTTTGCGGCCTCCTTCTTCCTCATCAGCCTGAACGGCTTTGATATGGTGACAAACTTTACCGCCGTGGCTGCTACCCTGAACAACATCGGCCCGGGCTTGGAAATGGCAGGCCCAATGCAGAACTTCGGCTGCTTTGCAGACCCCGCAAAGCTGGTGCTTATCTTCGATATGCTGGCAGGCCGTTTGGAGATCTTCCCCATGCTGGTGCTGTTTATGCCGGATACATGGCGGCGATTCTAAGCCTTTTTGGGGTACGGGACAAGCATAAAAATATTATTTCGGAACACTGGAGTCTCTATGGACGCTCCGGTGTTCTTTTTTGTGAAAGAAGCTGCAAAGGCAGGTGGCAACGGTTAGAAATTCCTTGCGTTCAGCGCCGCATTGCAGTATGATTATAATATCAATTATCTGACCCTTACCCCTGAGCAGGCAGAACCTTTTTTACAAACGAAATCGTTCTGCATGATAAAGAAGAGAGCAAAAACAATAAAACATACAGGAGGAAATTATTATGGGTTTGATCAAAGCAGGTATGGGCGCACTGGGCGGAACTCTTGCAGACCAGTGGAAGGAATTTTTCTACTGCGATTCTCTGGATAAGGATGTGCTGATGGTCAAGGGCCAGAAGCGCACTTCCCGCCGTAGCTCCAACTACGGCGAGGATAATATCATCACCAACGGCAGCGGCATTGCTGTGGCCGATGGTCAGTGTATGCTCATCGTGGAGCAGGGCAAGGTGGTGGAAGTGTGCGCCGAGCCGGGCGAGTATACCTTCAATTCCTCCACCGAGCCCAGCGTGTTCACCGGCAACTTCGGCGACAGTCTGGCTGCTACCTTCCAGACCGTAGCCAAGCGATTTACCTACGGCGGCGACACCGGCAAGGATCAGCGGGTGTACTACATCAACACCAAGGAGCTGGGCGAGATCCTGTACGGCACCGCTACGCCCATCCCGTTCCGGGTGGTGGTCAGCGAGGAGCGGGGCTACAAGCTCTCGGTGAACCTGCGGTGCAACGGCAGCTTTACCTACCGCATCTGCGACCCGCTGCTGTTCTACACCAACGTGTGCAGCAACGTCTCCACCCAGTACGATGCCTCGGAGCTGGCTCCCCGGCTGAAGAGTGAGCTGATGAACGCTTTGCAGCCGGCGCTGGCCACCCTTTCGGCCAACAAGGTGCAGTATTACGAGATCCCCGCCCACACGCTGGAGATCTCCGAGGCGCTCAACGAGCAGCTGTCCAATGTCTGGCGCAAAAAGCGCGGCATTGAGGTGTTCTCCTTCAACATCAACTCTCTGTCCATCCCGGAGGAGCAGCAGAAAAAGATCACCGAGTGGGAAGAGAACGCCATGACCACCGACCCCACCACCGCTGCCGCCCGTCTGGTGGGTGGTCAGATCGACGCCATGAAGACCGCTGCCGGTAACACCGCCGGTGCCATGACCGGTTTTATGGGCATGGGTATGGCAGCCGGTGCAAACGGCATGAACGCTCAGAACCTGTTCGCCATGGGTCAGCAGCAACAGCAGCAGCAGGCTCAGCAGCAGGCGGCGCAGCAGCCGACGGACGGCCCCGATATGGCGCGCTGGAAGTGCTCGTGCGGCAATATGGTGTCCGGTAACTTCTGCCCGAACTGCGGCGGAAAGAAGCCCGCTCCCGAGCCGGCGGCAGGCGCTTGGAAATGTCAGTGCGGCGCTACCGCGACAGGCAAGTTCTGCCCCGAGTGCGGCTCTCCGAAGCCCGCTGACGCAAACGGCTGGACCTGCTCGTGCGGAGCCGTCAATAAGGGCAAGTTCTGCCAGAGCTGCGGAGCCAAAAAGCCCGAGGGTGATCCTCTCTACCGCTGCGATAAGTGCGGCTGGGAGCCCGAGGATCCCTCCAATCCTCCGAAGTTCTGCCCCGAGTGCGGAGATATATTTGACGATAACGATAAAAAATAAGACAGCCGATGAAGGCGCTGCTCATAATTTTGATTCTGCTTTCGGCGCTCATATTGGGCGTTGCCATAGGCGTGCGGTGTCACCGCCGCTTAGCGAAAAAACAAGCTTCGCCGAAAATCTCCGAGATGCCCCATATCCCCGAGGGCGCTGTGCTTAACAGCCTCAACCGGGGACAGAGGCGGGAGAGAATGTGTATGACGAAGCGGACAGTCTGCTTTGCGTAGGCCGGCTTCTGTCCGACGGCAGCGTTATTTCGGTGAAATATAACGTCATGGGTGAAAAAGAGCTGTTTGAGCTGCTGAAATCGTTCTCATGATACGGTTTGCAGGCTGACAGCGCAAAACTGGTCGTTACTGCGACCGAAAAAATAACAGGAGGGAAACACTATGGGATTATTTGATAAGAAATATTGCGATATCTGCGGCGAGAAAATAGGACTTCTCGGAAACCGCAAGCTTGAAGACGGCAATCTCTGCAAGAACTGCGCCGCGAAGCTGTCTCCGTTCTTCAGCGAACGCCGACGCTCGACGGTCGAGGATATCAAGCGTCAGCTCGCTTACCGCGAGGAAAACGAGAAGCTCGTCAGAAATTTTAACCCCGACGTGATGTTCGACGGAAGCAAAAAAGTGTATATCAGCACTGCCTCCGAGGCGTTTATCGTTACGGGAAGCTCGAATTGGCGCAGCGCCAATCCCGATATCATTAATCTTTCGCAGGTTGTTGCGGTCGACACAAATATAAAAGAAAACAGGGAAGAGATATTCTTCGAGGATTCCGACGGAAACAGAAAGAGCTATCAGCCGCCCCGCTATGAGTGCGACTATGAGTTCGATGTGGTTATCCGCGTGAACTCCCCGTGGTTTGACAGTATCGAGCTTGAGATAAGCGACGGAAGCCGCCCCGACAGCCCGTATACCGACCTCTACCGCGAGTATGAGCGCAAGATGAACGAGCTCAAGGATATACTTCTGCGCCGTGATAACCGTTACCGCACATGGGACGGCGACGGCATGATGAACCGCACGGTATACGGCGGCGACAGACCGTCGAATCCCGCCCCCGGATATGCGGCAGCCCCCGCAGCGGGATATGCAGCCGCCCCCGCGGCAGGTTATGCGGCAGCGACTTCGGCCGGATATGCGGCCACCCCCGCGCCTCAGCCGCAGGCGGCAGCTTGGATGTGCCCGTCCTGCGGCGCACAGAATACAGGCAAATTCTGCGCAAACTGCGGCTCTCTGAAGCCCGCTTCGGTTAGCGGCTGCCCGAATTGCGGCTGGTCGCCCGCGCCCGGTCAGGCTATGCCAAAATTCTGCCCGGAATGCGGCAAGCCGCTCGCCTGATAAAGCAGTGGTAATCGGCGTCCCGAAAGGCGGAGGTTTAACGCGGCTCGATTCCCGCCTGATCCAAGCCTTTCGCGGCGCTGCAAAAAGCGAATAAACAAATCAGCTTGCCGAAAAAACGGCTTGACGGAAAGGGGAGATGAGCTTACGGCCGGCAGGTCATTGCTTCGTGCCGAGAGAAAAAGACGGATAAAAGAAGCTTAAAGGCTTCGGAGCCGATATTAATGCGGCGGAGGATATCGGTTTTACGGCGTTTACGCAGGTGGGCTGTAAGATTTATCTTCGGCAAAAGAACCGAGCATTTGTGTGTATCGCCGACCTGCGTAGCTGCAAATACAATGAACAGCTTTTGAAAACGGCAAAAAACAAAATACCGTTAGTTCGACTTTTCTTTATGTCGGTACCGAAAATTCTATGCGGCTTTTGCGGCGGTAAAAACATAAAGACGCTTGACGGTTAATGTTCTTTTAAGAGAGGAGTTTTTTAATGCAAACCTTGCAGGAATATAAATGTCCCTGTTGCGGCGGCGCAATAGCTTTTGACAGCACGCTCCAGAAGATGAAGTGCCCTTTCTGCGGCACTGAGTTTGAAATGGATGCGCTCAAGAGCTATGACGCCGAGCTTCAGGGCGAACAGGCGGACAATATGGAATGGGAGACCTCCGCAGGCAGCGAGTGGCAGGAGAGCGAGATTGAGGGGTTACGCTCTTATGTATGCAAATCCTGCGGCGGAGAGATAGTGGGCAATGCCAATACGGCGGCAACGTCCTGCCCGTTCTGCGGCAATCCGGTAGTCATGATGAACCAGTTCGCGGGCTTGCTCAAGCCCGACATCGTGATCCCGTTCAAGCTCGATAAGAAGGCGGCAAAGGCGGGGCTGATGAAGCACCTCAACGGAAAGAAGCTTCTGCCCAAGATTTTCAAGGATCAGAATCATATCGACGAGGTAAAGGGCGTCTATGTTCCGTTCTGGCTCTTTGATACCGATGTCGACGCGCAGGTGCGTTACCGTGCAACCAAGATTCGCACATGGAGCGACGATGAGTACAACTACACCGAGACGAGCTATTATATGATTCATCGCGGCGGAAGCGTCGGCTTTGAGCATGTCCCGGTGGACGGCTCATCCAAAATGCCGGACGATCTCATGGAGTCCGTCGAGCCCTACGATTATTCCGATGCTCTGGATTTCCAGACGGCTTATCTTGCGGGCTATTTTGCGGATAAGTACGATGTGACCGCCGAGGAGAGCATCGGCCGCGCCAATCAGCGCGTCAGGCGCTCCACGGAGGATGCCTTTGCCTCGACGGTTCAGGGCTATGCAACGGTCACTGCCGAGAGCAGCTCGGTGCAGTTCCATGGCGGAAAGGCAAAGTATGCGCTCTATCCCGTGTGGCTGCTGAACACAACCTGGAACGGAGAAAAATATACCTTTGCCATGAACGGACAGACCGGCAAATTCGTCGGCAATCTTCCGCTCGATAAGTCGGCCGCCACAAAGTGGACGGTGGGACTCGCCGCGGCGCTCAGCGCTGCCGCCTGCGGCATTGCGTGGCTTCTGCATTTTGCAGGAATACTGTAAAGGAGGGATAACGATGAAAAAGAGAATACTTGCGATGATATTTGTCCTTGCCCTCTGCTTCTGCACGGTTATCCCGGCTTTTGCGGTGGATGCGGACGGCTTTGTAAGCGAATACGAGCGCGTTCAGGATATGGCGAAGCTCCTCTCGGAAAGTGAGAGAGAAGCCCTTATAAAAACGCTCGACGAGCTCAGCGAACGTCAGAAAATGGATGTAATAGTCGTGACGACCAATACGTTGGACGGCAAAAAGCCCATGGAATATGCCGACGATATCTATGATTATTGCAAATACGGCTACGGAGAAAAAAGAGACGGTTTGCTGTTCCTCGTCAGCATGGAGGACCGCGACTGGTGGATATCCACCTGCGGCTACGGCATAACCGCGTTTACGGATGCCGGAATCCAGTATATCGGCGAGCAGATGGTAGAGGATTTGGGCGACGGCAACTATGCCGCCGCATTCAACACCTTTGCCGAGCTCTCTGATGATTTCATCACAAAGTCAAGAGAGGGAGAGCCCTACGACAAGAGCAATCTGCCCAAGGGACCTCTTTCGATAGTTTGGATTGTGATCTCGATTTTGGTGGGCATCGGCCTTGCGATATTTATAGTCGGCAGGATGAAGGCACAGCTCAAGACAGTGCGCTTCCAGGCGGCGGCAGGCGACTATATGAAGAGCGGCAGCCTTAATATAACGGAGAGCAAGGACACGTTTCTGTACAATACCGTTACGCGCACGGCAAAACCGAAGAATACTGACAGCGGCAGCTCCGGCGGAAGCAGTACGCATACATCTTCCTCCGGAGAGACACACGGCGGCGGAGGCGGTAAGTTCTGAGCCGCCGCAAAGAAAGCGAGGTGTCTATGAAAAAAGCAACAGCAGTTTTAATCTTCATTCTCATCTTAGCGACATTTGCGTTAACCCCGTCGCTTGCTGCGGGGAATATAGTGATTACCCGTCAGCCGCAGAACGGAACCTTTCCGGAAAACAGTGTGGCATCTTGGAGCGTAGAGGCAGCGGGAGATAATCTTTCCTACCATTGGTTCATCGTGTACAAGGGTGTTACATATGACACCAACAAGTCCTTTGCCGAGGGTCATCCGTGGCAGGACGGTGTTGTCGGAAGCGGCTACGGCTCGAACGATAAAGGTAATACTTTCTTTATCAACGGTATCGGGAGCGCCCTTGACGGGGCGGAAATCTACTGTATCGTCTCGAACAAAACCGGCAGCGTGACCTCGGCGAGAGCTTATATCTCCGTCGGCGGAAGCAAGTCCCCGCCGGAGCTTAAAGTGTCGGCGTCGGTCAGAGTGGAAAAGGGCAAGGTCCTCAAGCTCTACTGCGACGCCAAGGCATCGGACGGTGACGAGGTTAAGTCATATTTATGGTATGAAACAACTACCGGCAAGCTCAAGGATATTGTAGCCATAGGCGCGAACGAGGGGTACCCGGAGGAAGATCCTATTCTCGTCTGCGACACGGGAAAGGCCGGGACGCGCTACTATGTCTGCTATGTTGAGACAAAGCTCGGCGGTAAGGCGTATTCGAGCGTCATTCCCGTCACGGTAGTCGAAAAGGCCGCGCCGACACAGAAGCCGACTGCAACACAGAAGCCTGCTCCGACGCAGAAGCCCGCCCCGGTGACTCCGGGCGCGGATAAAACCTCAGAGGTTCAAAAGACCTCCGAGCCGGACAGCGTTAAGGCGCCGGACGAAAGCGCAGTCGGTATGGAAACCGATATAGGCGAGCCCGGCTCTGTTGAGTTCACCACGGCCGTGAAGCAGGACAACACGGGGAAAACACTCTCCGTGAAGGCGGTTGTCCTGATAGCGATAGCCTGCCTTGCAATAGGAGGCATAATAGCCGGAGTGGCGGTTGCCCTCAGGAAAAAGAAGCAATAGCATTTGAAAAAGGAGAGATTATATGAGTATATTTGATAAGCTTAAGAGCACAGCGCAGCAGGCGGCGACTTCCGCCATACAGTCGATAGGCAACAAGAGAGAGAAGTTCACCTTCGCTTCTCTGCCCGAGAGCCTTGCCGAAATGCAGGCGCTCCCCGAGGCGAGCCTTGACACACCGTTTAAGACGGCGGCTCTGACCGTCCTTGCCCTCTGCGCCTATGCGGCGGATAAGAATATCGGCCTTGAGATGCTCAACTGGCTCAGAGGTCCCCGTCCGCTCAACGGTCAGGAGATATCCTTCCTCAACGACCGCTTCCGCGACGGCAAGACCTATCTCCCGTTCACCTACTTCGTAGGCGCAACGCCCGACAATAACTACACTCCCTCTCAGCCCTATACCATCATCATTGAGAGCAATCACGTATCCGGCGAGGAGAAGGACTACATGAAGCTGTTTATTCCCTGCGGCGGCGCGGACGATCCCCGTCCCATTAAGATGCGCCAGCGCGGCTCCGACGGCAAGTGGTTCCTGTGGGAGCAGTACCTGCTGACAGGCGTGCGCACCCCGAAGGAAGCCGACCCGTGGGCATAACAGGAGGGAAATAATATGGATATTTGCGGACTTTGGAAAGTCAGGGAAATGCATTTGGTTACCCCGGACGGCGAGAAAGTCTTTACGGCAGACAGTCAGGTCGATAACGATATGTATGCCGAAATTGTCCAGATGTGCAAATATATTATGGAATTTGCACCGGACGGAACGCTCAACACGCTCTTATTCGTGCCCGAAGAGGTGCGCGAAGAGGCGAAAAAGCAGGGCGCGGACATCCGCGAAGACGGATATGCGGTTTTGGAGAGTACCGTATGGAAGGAAGAAGACGGAAAGTTCTACTATGACACCGGGATTCAAGGCGAGGTGTTGGGCGAAAAGGTTGATTCCTTTGCGGAGATTTCACTTCTGCCGGATGACTGCCTTCTCTATAACCTCGGCACGATGATACTCGAGCGTGCGTAAACCGCGCCCTGCTTTAAAACGGCAGCAAAAAAGAAAATCTTCCGATTAAATGAACCCGCCCCGCCGACTGTGCGAACCGTCGGCGAGGCGGGATTTTTTGCCGTCTTTCTGTCTCGATTTCTTGACAAGCGTTTACTTGAAGTGTAAAATTAAAATTAAGCAAGGCTTACTTTTCGGGAGGATAATATGACGCTTAATGAGATGAAAGCAGGGGAGAGCGCGCTCATAACCGCCGTAGGCGGCGAGGGCGCTCTCAGATGCAGATTGCTCGATATGGGGCTCATTCCGCGAACCCGTGTGACGCTTCAAAAGGTCGCGCCGATGGGCGATCCGATAGAGATAATGGTGCGCGGCTATGAGCTGACGCTCCGCGTTGACGATGCGAAAAAGATAGAAGTCAGAGCCGAGGAGGACGCAAAATGATATTTGCTCTCGTAGGTAATCAAAACTGCGGAAAGACAACTCTCTTTAACGCACTGACAGGCTCTAATCAGCACGTCGGAAACTTTCCGGGCGTCACAGTCGATCAGAAGATGGGCGCGATAAAAGGCGCAAAGGACAGCTCCGTTGTCGACTTGCCCGGAATATACTCCCTGCGCCCCTATACGCAGGAGGAAATAGTTTCGCGCGACTTTATAATCAACCAAAAGCCCGACGGTATCATAAATATAGTCGATGCCACGAATATAGAGAGAAATCTCTATCTGACTCTGCAATTACTTGAGCTGCGCGTGCCTATGGTGCTCGCGCTCAACATGATGGACGAGGTGCGCTCGTACGGCGGCACGATAAATGTCAAGAAGATGAGCGACGCGCTCGGTATTCCCGTCGTGCCGATAAGTGCGGCAAAGGGCGAGGGCGTGTCCGAGCTTGTTGATCAGGCTTTGCAGGTCGCAAAAAGCAAGACGCTGCCGAAGGTCTGGGACTTCTGTTCGGACGGATCGCCCGTCCACCGCTGCATCCACGCTATAGTGCATCTTATCGAAGACCACTCCTCGCGCCTTGACCTGCCGTGCCGCTTCTGCGCGACAAAGCTCATTGAGGGCGGCGACGATATGGCGGACAAGCTCGAACTGGACAGCAACGAGCGCGATCTGCTCGACCACTGCATAGTCGAGATGGAGAACGATACCGGGCTTGACAGAAACGCCGCGCTCGCCGAAATGCGCTACGAATTCATAGAAAAAGTAGTCGAGAGCTCGGTCGTTAAATGCCACGAGAGCAAGGAACACCGCCGCAGCATGAAGCTCGACCGTGTCCTGACCGGCAAATACACCGCCATTCCCGTGTTCATAGGCGTTATGTGTCTCGTGTTTTGGCTGACCTTCAATGTTATAGGCTCCGCCCTCTCCGACTGGCTGAGCATCGGAATAGACAAGCTCACGGGACTTGTTGATTCGGGTCTGACCGCCTACGGGATAAACCCGGTTATACACAGCCTTATTATCGACGGAATTTTTGCGGGCGTCGGAAGTGTCCTGTCGTTCCTGCCGATAATCGTGACTCTTTTCTTCTTCCTGTCCATACTTGAGGACACGGGCTATATGGCGCGAATCGCCTTTGTTATGGACAGACCGCTGAGAAAAATCGGTCTGTCGGGGCGCAGCTTCGTCCCCATGCTCATCGGCTTCGGCTGCTCCGTCCCCGCGATAATGGCGACCCGTACAGTCTCGTCCGACCGCGACCGCAAGATGACGATAATGCTGACCCCGTATATGAGCTGCTCGGCGAAAATTCCGATATATTCGGTCTTTGCGGCGGCATTTTTCCCGGGGAACGGTGCGCTCGTTATGATATGCCTGTATTTCTCGGGCATAGTGCTCAGCGTCCTGCTCGCGCTGATACTCAAAAATACCGCCTTCCGCGGCAACCCCGTGCCGTTTGTCATGGAGCTGCCGAACTACCGAATCCCGTCGCCCAAGAGCGTTGCGCTCCTGCTGTGGGAAAAGGCAAAGGACTTCCTCCAGCGCGCGTTTACAGTCATATTTGTCGCAACGATTATCATATGGTTCCTTCAGAGCTTCGACACGCGCATAAACCCCGTTGAGGACAGCGCAGACAGTATGCTCGCCGCGATAGGCCGCTTTATAGCGCCGATATTCAAGCCCCTCGGCTTTGCGGATTGGCGCGTCGCAACCGCGCTTATCTCGGGCTTTACCGCAAAGGAGGCGGTCGTCTCCACGATGTCCGTCCTGCTCAATACGAGCATATCGAGCCTCGGCGGTGCGCTCTCGTCGCTGTTTACTCCGCTGACCGCCGCAAGCTTCCTCGCGTTCACTCTGCTCTATACGCCCTGCGTCGCCGCAGTTGCAACCATAAAGCGCGAGATGAACTCGACCCTTGCAACGATAGGCATAGTCATTCTTCAGTGCGTTGTCGCGTGGCTCGTCGCGTTCGGCGTTTATCAGATAGGGAGCCTGATAGCATGAAACCCGTTGATTTTGTTATAATAGCCGTTATAGTTCTGCTCGTTGTGCTTGCGATTATTTCAATACGCAGGCAGAAAAAGCGCGGCGGATGCTCGGGCTGCTCCGGATGCTCCGGCTGTTGCTCGCAGTGCGAAAAAAGTAAAGATAAATAACACAGAGAGCCGATATCTTTTGATGTCGGCTCTGTATTTTTCTTACTTTCTCCTTGCGAGTACTCCCGACAGAACACATTCGGCGGCGAGCGTGACTGTTATCAGACAGCCCGTGACGGAGAAATTATTTATATTATATAACAGCTGCATGGGCGAAATAACGGCCGCCGCCAGAGAGATGCCGAAAACCCGAAGCAGAGCCTTGCGGCTGTCCTTTGCCGCCGCCAGGATTGCGGCCATCAGCAAAACGCAGGTGAGAAGCGCCGTTATCCCGGGCGGAAAGTTTGCGTAGCCCCAAGGGGTCGGGCTGAAATATGAGTAAGTCGTTCGTATTGTCCCGTCAGGGAAATCCTTGAAAATCAGAACCGCACCGTATGGCAGCGACTCCAAAAACAGAGCGACGACAGGCAGCAGCACGGTTAAAACTTTTCCGAGTTTTTTCATCGAAGCCCCTCCTTTTATTTCGTTAATCTCTTCACATTGCGCACGCAAAGCACAGCAGTATAAATGCCTATGAGCAGAAATATTGCCGCCAGCACGGTGCAGAATATACGCAAATCCGTGTCGGGCTTGCCGAATTCCGCGCAGCTCATGACGAACGCGGCAAACGCTATGATTGAAAGTCTGAACGGCAGCGGGCGGTGCCCTTTGTTGAACGCGATGAACAGGAGCGCGAGATATGACCCCACGCATACGATGCCGAAGACTAACAAAACGCCAATAGTCGCTTCGCTGAAATAGAAAAAGTCATCGAACGCACCGCTTAATACCGCCTCCGACGAAATCGGCAGGTGCAGGCGGACGAGCCCATAGGATGCACAGTATATGAACGCGTACAAACTGCAAAGAATATATCCTATAGCGGCGGATACGGTATAAAATTTCTTCAATTTATTGTCGTTGATATCCATAAGAAAACCTCGCTTTCAAGAGCCTGAAGTGAGCTTTAGATATAACTGCCGTTGTGCTTCTCTCTGCACTTTCAGTGTAGCATACAAAGTTATATATGACAACAAAATTCTCAAAAAAAAGCAAAATTAACAGCTTATTCACCCAAAAGAAAAAGAGCCGGGCTTTTTGGCATCGGCTCTTAAATGTTAAAAATAAAAATCAGCTTTCAAAATCCACGCTTTCGCGCTCGAGGCTCTGGAGCATCGTCTTCGTGTCGACGACGACGTTGATGGGGTT
>ERZ773188.1192-NODE-1192-length-30306-cov-10.727910_pt1 | contig 30306 bp, 24 predicted proteins | sample MGYA00581011_ERZ773188 | MGnify/ENA primary metagenome ERZ773188 (study PRJEB29015, sample SAMEA2737798) | human gut metagenome | biome: human gut; feature: human-associated habitat; material: faeces | place: China | collected 2012 ...
CACAATGAGTTCACAGCAGCGGGACTGTCCGGGATTTTCACCCGATTCCCTTTTCATCCACCGGCCTGAAAGGGCTTTCCCCTAGGCCGGGCGGAACAAAACGTTGCAAAGTTATTAAAAAAATCAGTATCTCAAGGTCTTTTCATTGATTTATATCAAGAAAAGGGCATTTAAATGATAACAAATGACCTTTTACTTGTTTTGCAGGGAGAATAGCCGTACCTTTGTAGTGTCATAAGGAACAAAAGATATTTAGTTTTTAGGTATTTAGCTCCGTGAAGGAGCAATGTTTAGGTAAAAGATTGTTAGATTAAAAAGAAAGGAAAAAAGATTATGACAGGATTAATGATTATCGCAGCGGTCGTAGTAGCTATGGCAGTTGCAATGGGTTCAAAGAAGAACAACGGTAAGTTCTTGGGTTCAAGTACTTCAATGTTGTTCGGTAACAAAAATCTGAATGCCGGTGCAGCATGTTAAGTGTAATGCACCTTAGTTTGAAAACCAATTTAAAAAGAAAATAAGATAGGAGGAAAGGCAAGCATGCTTTTCCTCCTATTTTCGTATAGGTACTCCGGCATCCACAAATCCGGTTCCCCACACACTCCCCAAGGTTTTGCAAAAAAGAGCCTTCATCCTTCAGGTTATACGATAACATATTGTGCTATAATATATTACGGAATGAAGGATGTTTCAGGCATCTTTCAGCTTTCTTTCATTGCGGAAAGCGGTAAAAAGTTCTCAGCCGAATGATTTTTCATTCTCAGGCGAACGATTTTCCGTTCTGCGCCAAACGAAATGAAGCGTGGCTGAAAGATGCCTGAAATATCTTTCAGCTCATAACCACAAGGTAATGAAAGGATTGCCATACGGCCTGAAGGATGAAGGGCCTTTTTGCAAAACTCCGGGGTAGGTATGCGGAAAGTTCCAAACGATCCGGCAGGAGAAAGCTTCTACCATAAAACCATAAAAGATTTGTTTGCAATTATAAGTAATGTTATGTACATTTGCTGACGAATATGGTCTTTAACCTTTTATCCCTTTTCACCATGAACAAGAAACATCTGCTATTATTCGTTTTTTCCTATATATCATTCGCATGCAACACCCATGCCGAAAGCTATGCTCACGATACGCTCGTCAACGTGTTGCGCAACGAAGTACAATTCTATTTTGACAAACTAAAGAACAAGGAGACTCCGGCATATTTCATATCGCTCAGGGTCGTCGACAATAAACGGCTTTTCCTAAGCAGTGATTTCGGGCTGTCTTCAATGGACGAGAACCATACGCGCATCCTCACTCCACAAGTAAGGGTAGGAAGCCCGGACTTGGACAACTTTGCCTATCTGGCTCAAAACAGACCCAGTAGCAGGTTTCCATACGAACGTCCGTCAACAAGCTTACCTTTGGACTGCGATGCCATACCGGTCATCAAAGAAGTGGTTTGGAACGGGATATTGGAACGTTACGAAGCAGCCGTGAAAATCTACCAACAAATGAAGGCAAGCCAAAAGACAAACGTCACGGAACTGGATTCTGTGCCGACATTTGCCCCGTCGGCTGTGGAAACTTACTACGAAAGACCATACTCTGAGGCGGAAACCGGCATAGACAAGGAGAGGTTCCAAAAATATATCAATGATGCCAGTCGCTTATTCAAAGACTACGAATTGACTTCGGGCAAGGTCTTTTTAGACTATTCCCTCCAACGTACCACCATCGTAAATACGGAAGGAACCGTGATAGCACAGAACCGTAAAGCCTATCGGCTGATGTTGGAAGCGGTTGCAGAAGCGGACGACGGGACGCCCTGTCCGCTATATGAAGACATCTTTGCCTATTCAGAGAAAGACTTGCCGACTCCGACCGAATTGGAAGACAAGGTACGGGACCTGGCCATACGTGCCGAAGCTCTGAGCAAGGCTCCCATGGCAGAAGCCTATACCGGGCCGGCCATTCTTTCCGGCAAAGCCAGTGCCGTATTCTTCCACGAAGTGCTCGGGCACCGTCTGGAAGGCAAACGGCGGGAATCGGTCAACAACGAAATCAGCGGAATGCTGAACCAACGCATCTTGCCTGCTTCTTTCCAACTGTATCTGGATCCCACGTTGACCACATACCAAGGAAAAGCATTGAGCGGCCATTACCTTTACGATGACGAGGGAGTAAAAGGTCAGCGTGTGGACTGCGTGAAAGACGGTTATCTCCGGCAATACCTGATGAGCCGAACCCTCGTAAAAGAATTCACAGGAAGCAACGGGCACGGCCGTGCGGCCAACGACCGTGACCCGAATCCCCGCCAATCCAATCTCATCGTAGAAACGACCGAACCTTATTCCGAAACACAACTGAGAAACCTACTGATAGAGGAGTTAAAACGTCAAGGCAAAGAATATGGCTATTACTTCCGCACAGTAAAAGGAGGATTTACGACCCGAGGAAAGGCCAATGCCATCAATGCGTTCAATGTCAGTCCGATTGAAGTCTACCGGGTGTTTGCCGACGGACGGGACGACCAACTGGTACGGGGTGTCTCGCTGATAGGCACCCCCTTGTCCATGTTCTCGCAAATCAAGGCGGCAGGAGGAGAAAGCGAGCTGTTCACCGGGTTCTGCGGTTCCGAATCAGGCTCCATCCCCGTCTCGGGCACATCGCCCATGGTCTATGTGTCCCAAATCGAGACCCAAGGACAGAAAGCCATTATAAAAAGCAAACAAGACCTTATAAGCTCGCCGAAGACGACAGAGGCTGAAAACACGGGACACAGGGCAGACTGTTCCCTCATCTTCAAGGCCATGGAGGACGAGATGGCACATGTATGCCATGAACTGGCTACCCGGCACAACACCGTCCCCCTGTTTGTCAACTATGTTTTGGAACGAAAACACATATCCGAAACGGAATCGTCCGGAGGCGTATGCGTCAACAAAAGAGACAGTGGCATAAAAAACAATATTGCCGCGCACATCTTCTTGGGCGATTCGCTTATGACGAGCGACACCGGAAATGAACTTAACGCACAAAGCATTCCCGACGAGATAGGATATGGAAGCATCCGCAACGCCTTACGGACAAAAAGCGAAATAGCTTATCAGGATGCCGTCCAAAGGCTTGACTACAAGAGGACGCAACTGAAACAAAACCCCAAACCGGCGGACAATGCGGCTGTGCCGGAATTCAAGAGAATGCCTCCTGCCGTGTGGATAGGCCCTTCCGCACTCACGAATCCCTGCCCCGTGACGGATATGGAACAACTGTCCAACAGGTTGTCGAAGGTGTTTTCAAGCTACCCGGAACTGTTCAACCATTGTGTCAAAGTTTACCAGAAGCGTGTGGACTATTACCGTCTCACGTCAGAGGGGCAAAAAATACTGCAACCCGACACCGTATTCCACATTACCGCGCGTGCCAGCATAAAAACAGACGGCAATGAGGTAAAGACCGAGTATTACAGGTTGCACGTAGGCGGCATCAACGACCTTCCGTCCGAAGACGCGCTCATAGGCGAGCTGCACCAGTTTGCTCAATACATGAGACAGAAAAGCCAGGCCAAGGCTGTGGAAGATTTATACATAGGCCCGGTCTTATACGAAGACGATGCCGCCATGGAGCTGTTGGCGGAGAAGATTGCCGATTACTCCCATTCATACTGGATCTCTATCCGGAACCAATCAGACCGGAAACACCGCTATCTGGGTAAACAGGTCTTTCCCCCGGCCTTATCGGTATGCCAGTTGGGCAACGATTCCGTTTATAATGGTGTGAAGCTGTTGGGCTACCGTCAAGTGGACGCGGACGGGACGAAACCGAAAACTTTGCCCATTATAGAAAAAGGAATACTGAAGCACATGCTGACGGGCAGGACACCTTCCTTGGGCTGTCCGGCTTCAACCGGCAACGAACATTTCGACGGATTAAGCCGGACCTTGGAAACACGTTACACAGCCGGTGTTTTCCGTGTCACGTCTAACCGCCCCGTCCCTTATAGCAAACTTTACAAACGTTTTCTTAAAGCGGCCAAAAAAGCGGGATTGGAACACACCTACATCATAAGAAAGAACAGGACATCGCCCTACGCGTTGATTCGCGTAGACTTGAGCACCGGCAAGGAAGAACTTGTAGAAGGAAACTACAACTCTCCTTCACGCGAACAATTCAAGCGCATGCATGCCATTTCAAAAGAAGAGAACGTCTATAACCTTGATCCCGCAGGAGGAAAAGGTCTTGGTATCATTTCGCCTAAAGCTATCCTTTTGGAGGATATGGAGTTAGACATCACTCCCAACCACGCCCGTCACATAGACGAGGCTTTTTATGAATTGCGCCATTAAACGGAAATATACAAGATGACATCTACTCAGGAAAGGAGAATTTTGTTTCGTCTCCTTTCCTTTTTATATAAATAGTTTTAGTAACTTTGTCTCGGAATACATCCTGCAAACATGAAACCATCCCCCGAAATAGCCATAATAGACGCCAATACACTGACCTGCATGGGGCTGCGGGGACTTATCGAACGGATGATGCCCATGGCTACCGTCCGCACGTTCAACAGCTTCGAGCAATTGGTCCGCGACACACCGGACATGTATTTCCACTATTTTATCTCGGCCCAAACCCTTTTGGAGCATAGTGCATTCTTTATTGAGCGAAAAGAAAAGACCATCGTGCTAACTAACGGGGCGGCCGGTACCCCTCAAACCTCGCATTTCCATACATTGAATATCTACCAAAGCGAAGACAGCATGGTACGTGCTTTGCTACAACTGCAACAGCACGCGCACGCACATGGCCGCCACCTCCCGCAAAATATGAACCGCCCTCATCTGGCAAGTACTTCTCCGGGCGACCCCAACGGCCTTTCCACCCGTGAAATCGAGGTACTCACGCTCATCGTGCGCGGATTGACCAACAAGGAAATTGCCGACCGCCTGTGCATCAGCACCACAACTGTCATTTCCCACCGCAAGAACATCATGGAGAAACTCAATGTCCGTTCCGTATCGGGTCTCACCATCTATGCGGTCATGAACGGGTACATCGAGGCGGACCGTATCTGAAAGGAGTGAAGCAAGAAGCTTATTTCAAAGGGATGTTATATCCCTTGTGGAAATCCTCGCTCTGATAAGCCTTATGCTCATCCCAATATACCAAAGAGCCTCCGCAAGAACCATACAGACGACCGTTCGCCGAGTCATAACCGACAGTATGGGAACCATTCACTTCGATGGCCTGCCCTGCTTTCTGCATATCTTCTTTTATGATCTGCACGCTGTTTTTAGCTTTGTCGTACACACACCACACAATCACTTTCACTTGGGCTTCGGGATAGTCCTTTGAATGGAACACGATTCCTTCAATCTTCCTGAAAGACAGATTTTCATCTATTTTCACGTAACTGCACGTATTCCACACGATCGTGGAATCTATTGGTGCAGGTAGCGCAAAGGTGAGCATTTCATCCACCCCTTCCTGCTTCCCGCGAACTTCCATCTTTTCACAGGCTTCCTCCAAACTTTCGTAAAGCCTGCGTTTCTGGTCTTTGGACAAGTCTTTTTGCAATACGGAATAATCCACTTGGTAATATCGGGATGCCTTTTTCCACAATTCGTACTCTTTGGGGGTTGTTTTCTCTTTTACCCAATCCGGTATCGAATCAAGGGGACAGAAAGAAGAACCAGTTTCTTTGTCCAATGATTCCCCGGACTTTGGAGCAACCCCACCCTGAGCCAAACCCACTTGTCCCCAAAGCACAAACAATATGACTGCTACAATATATTTTGCTTTTTTCATCGTTTTATTTTTTTAGTTCTTAAATACCAGTTTGCTCTATACTCTACCATTACATTCATGTATCATTCCATAGGCAATACTTTTATTCATGTTCGACATATATTTAATTCTCACATCGCAAAGTTAAGCATGCTTTTGAGCAAATTCCAAATATTTGAGTTTGCATTTTGAGATATTGAAAATTCGTTATTTAACTGAATATGTATAAGTTATGATTTTCTCGTCAAAAAAAGAATTTGCATCGTATTTTGAAGGCCGGATTTTTGGCGTTTATTTTAGCTTTAAGACCACTTTTCATAAACAGGTATTATACTCAAGCAAAACATTAAACAAACTTTCATGTCACCATCTCTTTGTCCCCACACAACCTTACCCGAGATTCGCGTATTTCCACCCCAAACCCGGCGCGGCGGAACCGGAGCGATTCTCACGCGCCGGACGCAAAACACATTGTATCCCTTTCGCTTCCGCACACCTGCAATCTGTACGACCCGGGCAGATTTCGTCCGCAGAGTGTGCTGCCATGTGTCAGCCTTCGGCACGTTCTGCTGACAAAATGACATTCGTTTTTTGTATCCCATTCTCCATCAATTAGAAGAAAAATCGGGGGTTTCAGCACATTTTTATCCCGTTTGGCTCCCAAACGTCCCGCTTCATGCGGAGAAAAATCAGGATTTCTGCGGAGAAAAAAAATGTTTTCTCAGCCGAATGAAAAATTTTCTTCTTCATAAAAAATGGAGAATGAGAAGAGAATGCGCTCAAAGCGGAGTTTGTTTTAAAGTTGGAAACAAAAATATAATCTTATTAACAGCTATTTGAGACTAAAAAAACAAGGAAAAAACAAGAATAAACAGAGGTATCTTGGCTCATGGTGTAAAGAAAAGAATATACAAACATGGCTTTATTCTCTCCCACGGAGAGACCATGCCCTGACGGAAAATCCTAATAAATAAGGATTGCCCCACCCGACGATTCATCGTAACTTTGCATCCCGAAACAAAAACCACGGATGGACAGATTGAGTATCATATCAGCAGTATTATTCCTCTCGGGCGCACCTTCATACGCGCTCCCCATCGAGGAAACGGCGGAAGACAGCGCACGGGTAAAAGACATCGAAGAGGTGGTCATCGTATATTCTCCCAAAGAAACCGGCAAGTTACGGCAGGCTCCCATCGCCGTTTCCCTTTTCGACCGGACGGCATTAGACGACCAACATACTGCTTCGCTGAAGGAACTTTCGGCTTTCGTACCGAACTTCTACATGCCGGACTACGGCAGCAGTCTGACCTCGGCGGCTTACATCCGCGGCATCGGTTCGCGCATCAACACCCCGGCCGTAGGATTGTACGTAGACAACGTGGGATATGCCGACAAAAGTGCCTACGACATTGAATTGCTGGACGTGGAACGCGTGGACGTGTTGCGCGGCCCGCAGGCCACACTGTACGGACGGAATGCCATGGGCGTCCTGCTCCGCGTGTTTACCCGCAACCCGTTCCATTATCAGGGCACGGACATCCGCTTGGGGACTTCGGTAAAAGACAAGGGTTACCAGTTGTCGGCATCGCATTACCAAAAGACAAGCCACAGGATGGCATACGCCTTGAGCGGGTTTTATAAGCATTCGGAAGGATTCTTCGAAAACGTCACCCGGCATGAAACGGTAGGAGGAAGCGAAACGGGAGGCGGACGCATACGTGTCATTTACCTTCCGGCAGAGGCCTGGAAACTGGACTTCTCTACCGATTATTCGTATCGTGAAGATCACGGTTATCCCTACCGCTATTTAGGTGTCACCGAAGGAGAAGAGTCTCGTCCCGACCGTATAGGACGTATCCTCTACAACCGTCCTTCATTCTACCGCCGAAGCCTGCTGAACAGCAGCCTCAACGCACAATATACCGCCGACAGGTTTATCCTGTCGTCCGTCACGGCCTACCAAAACTTGAACGACAACATGACGCTCGATCAGGATTTCACGGACGCGGACTATTTCAGCCTGACCCAAAAGCAACGCATCAACTCCTGGAGCGAAGAACTGACTTTCAAAAGCCGCGACAACCGCCGTTGGGAATGGACCGGCGGAATCTACGCCATGCACCAGGCTTTACGTACGAAAAGTCCGGTATCCCTGACCCGTGAGTTCATGAACACCGTGTTCGACAAGGCCAACGCAGCCATCAGCCCGATGGGAATGGGACTTACATTGGACATGCCCGTCTCTCCCTATGTGGCCGACGGGGCTTTCGACACCCCGACCACCGACCTTGCCGCTTTCCACCAAAGCACATTCAACGACTTGTTCGGGGCAGAGGGGCTGAGCCTTGTAGCCGGCCTGCGTGTGGAATATGAAAAGATGAGATTAGACTACGATTACGGCGGCCGCATGGACTACGGTGTAGAGCTTACTTCTCCCATGATGCCGCTCGTCCTCGAAGGCCTGTCGGACGACAGCCGTTTCCGGGGCAGTTTAAAACACGATTACGTGCAGTGGTTACCCAAAGTGGCTTTGCAATACCACTTTTCGGCGCAAAACAACGTGTACGTAAGCTGGAGCAAGGGTTATCGCAGCGGAGGGTACAACGTACAGATGTTCAGCGACCTGGTACAAGGCGATTTGAAAAGCCGGATGATGCGCTCCGTCAAGAACAAGACGGCGGAGACGTTGGACGGGCCGATGTACGACCACATGCCGGAAGCCGTGAAACAGATGATTGTCCACCAAATTCCACAGGAGGAGTTTTCCGGAACGCCGGCACAAACTCGCTTCAAACCGGAATACAGTTATAATTATGAGGCGGGCGGACACTTCTCGTTCTCGGACGGCAAGATACAACTGGATGCCGCCGTGTTCTACATGGACGTGTACGACCAACAGATTTCCAAATTCGTAAGCAGCGGATTGGGGCGTGTCATGGTCAACGCCGGACGGGGACGGAGTTGCGGTACGGAAATCGGACTGCGCGGCGGATGGTTGGACAACCGCCTGACGTGGCATGCGTCATACGGCTACACGCACTCCGTATTCAAACGCTATGAAGCGCAGGAAGCCCGGACGGAAACAGCGCAAGAGGCGGTGAACTATGACGGCAACCATGTGCCTTTTGTCCCCATGCACACGCTCGCGGCAGGTGTGGAATACGAACAACCTTTGGAACACCATAAGATAAAAAGCTATTTCTTCGGCGTGAATACCACGGGAGCCGGAAAAATCTATTGGAGCGAGGACAACGCTTTCCACCAACCGTTTTACGCACTGTTGAACGCCCATGCCGGTTTGGATTTCGGAACCGTACGCATCGATATCTGGGGCAAAAACCTGACGGATACGGACTACGACGCTTTCTTTTTTACTTCGGCCGCTACCACCCGCAACCTGAAATTCGGACAACGGGGCAATCCGTTACAGTTCGGAGTGGATGTCAGCCTGCATTTCTAACCCCCTCCGGATAAGGCATACCGGTCATTCATTCCATGCACCGCAACGCGGGCAACGCCCCTTGCTGTGAAGCTTGGCCCCGCAACGTCCGCAAACGTAAGGACAACGGGCATAACGGAAATAACGCCACAATGCCCAACCAACGTAAAACAAGAAAAAAGGATAGCCGAGATAATACAACGTAGTGAGCGAAAAGAAGAGATAACACCCGGCACATACTCCTAATAAAGCAAACAAGTACAGCATGGCTTCCTGGAAGGGAAGTTGCCGGCAAACGTCTTCCACCGACGCTATGGCCAGAATGACAATCAGCCACACGGAAGCCACGAACAAGCCCAAAATAAACGGCAATCCGAAAGGATTGAGTGTCGGGTGGAAATAAAACTCCGTCCACGTATCAGGCACAAAATTCTGCATACTGGCATAAAGCGTAGCAGCGCCGGACAAGGTCAGGCAAAGCAAGGTAGGATAACAACTTCCGATATCGTCGAAATGCACGATATGGAAACGCTTGCGACGCATGCGGCGTACTAACCATAACACTGACAGCACGCCTAAAACGGACAGGAAATATATCAGGTGCGTATTGCTGAAGGCATGGATAAACCGCGAAATGGAATCATCCGGAACGACCCGCGCCAGTAAATCCTGCTCATGCACCCACCCCATGGTAGACTGGTCGCGGGCTACTTTCACCCAAACCGAATCCACCGAGTCCTCCGGTACAATCATGACTTCAGCCACGACGAGACGGTCGTCCGCAAATACAGCCACGGTGTCTTCCGGCACACCGGCATGCACAGGATTATGGACGGGATGGACGGTTTGCAGGCACAACGAATCTCCCACCACCACGAAATTATAATTCCGGTTATAATGATGGGAAGCCTCAAAATCAAGCGAATCCTTCCGTTTCTCCGTCAAATCCCATTCGTCGGAATAATCGGGCTTCTGGTAATAACAACCGGCCGACAACAAACTGCCTAACAACAGGCAAATCAGAAAAAAGCTACTCTTCCGCATCGGCATAGACTTTCATTTGGCAGGCTTTACAGTCGAAAGACAAACGGAAACGACGTCCGTCGGACGAGACCAAATAATACGGTTCCCGGAAGGGGGACTTCCCTCCTCCATAGCGCGGGCACCACCCCATGCTGTAACGCAGGCAATGGCGGCAAAACATCAGTACGGCACCGGCAGGTTCCCGTTCCTCAAAAGCCGGAGCGATGCGCACTGCCCCTTGCCTATGGTAGAAATCCTCTGCCTTACGGTTCATCACATTGGCCAGATACGTCACCTCTTCCGGAACCCACCGCACCGGAGCCTTCCCTTGCTTTTCATCCCGGCTGCGTGTAAAGGCCGTCGGAAGGAGGCGCACCTCTCGCGGTTCATTCATTTTACGTGCCGACAACAACCGCCCAACCAACGTCCTGCGCCAATCGGCCAATACGGAAGAAGGGATAAACCAGTCGGAAAGGAGACGAATCTCTACTCCGCCCGCCTCGAACGGCGTATTTCCCAACTTGGACAACTGTACCTTGATGTTTTCAACCTGCGAACTGCGTGCCTTCTCTTTGGGATAGGGAAAAGCCACGGTGACCGACACCTCGTCCTCGTCGCGCACCTCCAACCTGAAACCCTCGGCATACTCGCCCAACGTCCATTCCACCCGGATTTTGCGGACAGCGGACGGACGGGACAGCACGTCCTCGAACGCCTTATCGAAATTGCGGTACAGACGGGCGTGAGGACGGACACGCGGCATTTCCGCAGGATAAATCTTATTGGCTTCCACACGGTTCACGCGAAATCCCTGCAAGTTACCCTGCTCGTCCAAAAAGCACAGTCCGTCACCGTTGGCAAACGGCTTGACTCCGGACACGACGATACATTTCCCACGGACGTCTTTCACCGTCCCCACTTCTTCACCCAACGATTTGGGCGTATGGAACGAAAAAACATCAGGTGTACGGCCATCCAGAAAATAACGGGTGAATCCTCGGTTGAAACTTTTCTCCAAACAGGGTGTGAACGCCAAAGAGATCTGCCCCGATGAAGCCCGGCGGTACTCCGGACGGCGTTTGAAGATTTCGTCCAAACGGCTGCGGTACCACGCAGTCACGTTTTTCACGTATGCCACGTCCTTCAGACGTCCTTCGATTTTCAGCGAAGTCACGCCCGCATCCAACAAGCGTTCCAAATCCGCCCCTCGGTTCATGTCTTTCAAGGAAAGCAAGTGGCGGCCTTGTTCTATCATACGCCCGTCGCTGTCCACCATATCGAACTTCAACCGGCAGAACTGGGCGCACTCTCCCCGATTGGCACTCCGCCCGAAGCAATGCTGCGACACGTAGCACTGTCCGCTGTAACTGACACAGAGCGCCCCGTGTACAAAGACCTCCAACGGCACGTCGCAAGCCGCATGCACGGCCTGAATCTCGGCCAAAGACAGTTCACGCGCCAACACCACTTGGCTGAACCCCAAACCGTGGAGGAACTTCACCTTCTCCGGTGTACGGTTGTCCATCTGCGTGCTGGCATGCAAAGGGATGGGCGGAAGGTCGAGTTTCATCAAAGCCATGTCCTGCACGATGAGCGCGTCCACTCCGGCGCGATACAACGCCCACACCAGCTTTTCCGTCTCAGGCAGTTCCTCGTCCTTCAATATCGTATTGACCGTGACGTACACTTTGACACGGAACGTATGGGCATACTCCACCACGCGGGCGATGTCCTCCACAGAATTGCCCGCCGATGCCCTTGCCCCGAAACGGGAAGCACCGATATACACGGCATCTGCCCCGTGGTCCACTGCCGCCATGGCACATTCCACGTTGCGGGCCGGAGCCAGAAGCTCTACTGGTCTTTGTCTGATCATCGGATACTATTAATATCGTAAGGAGTTTCCTGATACACGTAATAATTCAGCCAGTTGGAAAACAACAGGTTTCCATGGGCACGCCATGTCACCAACGGTCCTTCCTCCGGCACATTGTGACAGTAATAGTTCACCGGCATGTCTATCGGCAAACCTTTCTTCAAGTCGCGTCGGTATTCCGTATCCAAGGTATAGGGGGAGTACTCGGCATGTCCCGTGACGTAAATCTCCCGTCCGCCACGCGCCATGACCATGCACACCCCGGACTGAGGAGATTCGGCAATGACCTCAAGGCCGGGCACCCGGAGCACGTCCTCGCGGCGAATCTCCGTATGGCGGCTGTGCGGCATATAAAACTCATCATCGAAACCGCGGAATATCGGTAGCATGGGAGCCAACGGATATTGCTTGAAAACGCCGAACATCTTCCGGTCCAACTTGTATTTGGGTACGCCGTAATAATGGTACAGGCCGGCTTGCGCAGCCCAGCAGATGTAGAGGGTGGAAGTGACATGGGTGCGTGCCCAATCAAAAATTTCCTTGATTTCATCCCAATAATTCACCTCTTCATAGTCAAGATGTTCCACAGGCGCACCGGTAATAATCATACCATCGAACTTCTCCTCCTTCATCAGCTCGAAATCACGGTAGAAAGCTTTCATGTGCTCCACCGGCGTATTCTTCGACGTGTGCCCCTTCACTTTCATGAAAGAGACCTCGACCTGCAAAGGCGTGTTGGACAACAGTCGGACGAGGTCGGTCTCTGTCGTAATTTTCAACGGCATGAGGTTCAATATGACAATGCGCAACGGACGGATGTCCTGCGAAGAGGCTCGCGAACTGTCGATGACAAAGATGTTTTCTTTCTTCAACAACTCGATGGCCGGAAGCCTGTCTGGTAAATTTAATGGCATGTATAATCGGTTTTATCGTTTCTATGACCACGCAAAATTAGCAAAATCTTACTGAAACGCCTACCATTTTAACGCAACAAGCGGAACGATTTAGAATCTTTATCGTTCCGCTTGCCTAAAAAATATATGCCTGAGCCGAATGGCTTACCAAATCGTCACACGCTTTTCTTTCGGCACAAACATCGAATCTTTTTCAGTGATACCGAAAGCCTCATACCAAGCGTCGATATGGGGCAATGCGCCGTCCACACGCCAACGTCCCAATGAATGGGGGTCGCTCTTCGTCCGTACGCGGATTTCCTCGTCACGGATATTTCCGGCCCACAGATTTGCATAAGCCAAGAAGAAGCGCTGTTCGGGCGTAAAGCCGTCTTCCGTCTGCAAAGGCTTCTCTTTCATTGCATTTTGGAATGCCGTATATGAAACCGGAACAGATAAAGGAATGCTTTGGCGAACTTGACCTGGATAAGTCACAGCTGATCAAGATATTACAGTATTTAAAATTAAAAGGTATTTCCATTGAAGGTGCGGAGGAGATTTCAGCAGCATCTCAGACCGGCCCGGAAGAAGTATCCGAAGAAAAAGAAGAAAAAGTTCCTCTGACAGCGGAGGAAGAGGCATATCTGAAAGAATATCTGGAAGGTCTTGAAGAACAGGAGCAGGGAGAGAGAAGTGCGGAAGAACTTTTTGAACTGCTTTCAAAGGGAGATGCTCTGGCACAGGCAGAGCTGTCACAGAAGTATCTGCGTGCAGCAGCCGAAATGGCGGTTGAAATGAACTGTGAGGAGATTTTTATCGCTGATCTGATTCAGGAGGCAAATATAAGCCTTCTAATGGCTCTGGGAGAGGAAGAACCGGAAGAGAAAGATGAGAAATGGCTGCTTGGACGTATCCGGTGTGGGATCCGCCATGCTATCGAGGAGCAGACACAGAGGAAATTTGAGGATGACTATCTGGTAGCAAAGGTGGAGAAGCTGGAAGCGGCAGTCCGGGAACTTACAGAGGATGAAGAGGATGAAAGTTCAAAGTTCAGTGTAGAGGAGCTGGCGATCATTCTTGATATGGATGAAGAAGAGATCAGGGATGTGCTGCGGCTTACAGGTGATGATAAATAATGCAGTGATGTAGCATTACGGGAAAGGAGAGGGTGATTATGAGTATTCCAACACCACACAACAGTGCAAAGAAAGGTGATATTGCAAAGAAGGTTCTGATGCCGGGAGATCCGCTACGTGCGAAGTATATTGCGGAGACATATCTGGAGAATCCGGTATGTTTTAACACAGTGAGAAATATGTTTGGTTATACCGGAACTTATAAGGGTGAGCAAATATCTGTCATGGGCAGTGGTATGGGGATGCCATCTATGGGTATTTACAGTTATGAGCTTTATAATTTTTATGATGTAGAGAAGATCATTCGTATTGGCTCTGCAGGTGCGCTGCAGGATGATGTAAGCGTAATGGACGTTGTGATCGCTATGAGTGCATGTACGGATTCAAATTATGCAAGCCAGTATCAGCTGCCGGGGACTTTTGCTCCTACAGCAAGTTATGAACTGGTTGCAAGGGCTGTAGAGGTTGCGAAGGAGCAGGGTACACCGGTTCGCGTGGGTTCTGTTGTATCTTCGGATGCGTTCTATGGAGATAATCCGGAGAGTTCGAAGGCATGGAGAAAGATGGGGGTTCTCTGTGTGGAGATGGAGTGTGCGGCGCTGTTTATGAATGCTGCGAGAGCCGGTAAGGAGGCATTGGGGATTCTTACGATTTCGGATCATGTTTTCAGGGATGAGGCAATTTCTGCGGAGGCCAGACAGACTTCGTTTAACAGGATGATGGAGATTGCTTTAGGAATTTAAAGGATAATCCCGGTATAAAAAGGCTCTTTGGCTGGTATGTGGGAATACTGGTCAGAGGGCTTTTTTTTAATTCAGTAGGGACGCGTCAAAAAATATTTCATTTCATGTGCGGTTTCGGACACTAAGATATTCTAAGCCGTCAAAAATCTGCTAAAAGCATGAGCCATCAAGGACAAACTCGCTTCGCTCAGACAGTGTCCTTGATGGCTCATAACGCAGATTTTTGGCGGCTAAGAATATCTAAGTATCCTGCAAATGCACATGAAATGAAATATTTTTCGACGCTGTTTTTTCATATGGAATGAATGAAATTTTGGCTACGTTACTGAGAACGGAGTGAGCAGTAACAGTTAATGACGACTGTTCTCAAGAAGAGCGATTGAAAAATTTTCCATATTGTGTTAATATCAAAACAATATGGGAGGTATTTTGAATGCAAATTAGAAAATCGGCGGAGGATTATTTGGAGGCAATTTTGGTGTTGTCTAAACAGGGGGGCGGTGTTCGTTCTATTGATATTGCGACGATGCTTGGGGTATCGAAACCGAGTGTGAGTCATGCGATGAAGCTGTTACGTGAGGATGGCTATATCGCGATGGATCGTTATGGTACGGTGACGCTTCTGGATAAAGGGGCTCAGATTGCAACGCATATTTATGAACGCCATACAGTGTTGAGTAAGATGTTGGAACGTCTCGGCGTAAGCCCAGAAGTTGCAAAAGAAGATGCGTGTAAGTTAGAGCATGACCTGAGTGATGAGAGTTTTACTAGGATAAAGGAGCACTTCCACAAGGTGATTGGGGAAGTTGAATAGCGGATAAAATAAACTCCCCCCGTCGGATGAATTTCTGACGAAGTGGGGAGTTTATTTTTTAAAGTTAGTCATCTACTATTTCTGTTACATAGCTTCCATGCCCGTCTATAGCAATAACTTTTTCTTTTCCATCTTCTGTTTGAAATATCCATGGAGCAGAATAAGGATTACGAAAAAAGGCTTACAACGAATGGTGGTGTGGTACAATGCTGTAGAAATAAGAATGCTGGAAAGCCGTATAGTCGTATGAAGGAGAAATTCACATGCAGTTTGATGAGAGGAAAGAGGGAATAGACCCTCTGACCTACGCTACATATTATTCTGTCTGCTTCTGTGGAAGCTGTGCAAGGATGATAGCGGCAAACATGATGACACATCCAAGGATTTCTTTAGTACTCAGTTGCTGTCTGAGGATGATCCATCCGGCTAGGACAGAGATGCAGGATTCCAGGCTGAGTATCAGGGATGCTACAGTTGGGTTCATGTTTTTCTGACCGATAATCTGCAAGGTGTAAGCTACTCCGCATGACATAACACCTGCGTAGAGGATTGGCTGCCATGCTGCCAGGATGGATGAGAGTTCCGGATGCTCAAGGAGCAGAGCGGGAATGCCGGAAAGAACTCCACATGTCAGGAACTGAATACAGGAGAGCTTTACTCCGTCTACTTTCGGAGAAAAGTAGTCGATGACCAGTATGTGCAACGAAAAAAGAAAAGCGCATACCAGTACGAGCAGATCTCCCTTTCCAATGGAAAATCCATCTGTGATGCACAGGAGATAAAGTCCGATCAGAGCCATTGCAACGGCAGCCCAGATAAATTTCGTGCATTTTTTGCCAAGGAACAGTCCGATGACAGGGACGATCACAATATAACAGGCAGTGATAAAGCCGGCTTTTCCGACGGTTGTATACTTGATGCCAAACTGTTGGAAATTGCTTGCCAGACAGAGGCAGATACCGCAGGCGATACCGCCGATAATCAGAGTTTTTTTCTCCTGTATATTGGATACAGTATTACTTGAGGTGTCAGATCTGCCAGATGCTTTGGAAGCAGAATCTGAAGGAGAGTTTCTCTTTTTCAGAATAAAAATCAGTGGAATCAGAACGACTGCTCCGATAAGGGAACGGACGGCATTAAAAGTAAAGCCTCCTACGTATTTCATTCCTACGCTTTGAGCCACAAAAGCGATACCCCAGATGATCGCTGCGAGAAGCAGGAGCAGGGAATTTTTTAATGGAATCTGTTGTTTTTGCATGATGTGTGTAATCCTTCCTTATATTAATGTGTAAATAGAATGTATAAAATGTGGATAAAACAAAATATTTATTCATTCAGTGTGGACAGAAGCACTGAAATTTTGTAACTGTTCAGTGCCCTCATAGTTATAAAATGTTTCAAATATATTTTAAGAGTGCCAGTGCCTTATTGATCTGAAAATGAAGAAACACTTTCATAATTATACATCATAAATGTAAAAAGAGAAAGAAGATTGTAGAAATAAAAAGAAGCCTCTGCAGGAGACTTCTTTTTGTAAATGTGTATCTGATATTTATATCAGATAAAGATATATTTCAAAATAAACAATACAGCCAGTACATACATCAGTACGCTGATTTTCTTTTCCTTAGCTTTACCTGTAACAACGTTGATGATCACATAGGAGATAACACCCATGGAGATACCTTCAGAAATGCTGTACAGGAATGGCATTGCGATGATCGCGATAAATGCTGGGATGGCTTCCGTCAGGTCGTTGAAATCAATCTTGGTTACTGATGTGAGCATCAGGAATCCAACGATGATCAGAGCCGGTGCTGTGGCAAAGGACGGGATTGCCAGGAAAATCGGGGATAACAGCAGTGATAATCCGAAGAGGATGGCTGCTATCAGGGAAGTAAGTCCTGTACGTCCGCCTTCAGCAACACCGGAAGCACTCTCTACGAAAGTAGTAACTGTGGAAGTACCACACATAGCACCTACTGTAGTTCCTACTGCGTCAGAAAGAAGAGCACCTTTGATGTTTGGAAGTTTGCCTTCTTTGTCAAGCATATCAGCTTTGGAAGCAACACCGATCAGTGTTCCAAGTGTATCGAACATATCTACAAACAGGAATGCAAACATAATGACTACGAAATCAAGTGTGAAGACAATGGAGAAGTCCATTTTCATAAATGTGGGAGCCATGCTTGGAATGGAGATTCCGTTTGAAAAATCAGGCAGGAGGCTGAACCAGCCGGCTGCAGGATCAGGTTTGTAAAGTCCTGTCAACTGACAGATAATGCCAAGTCCCCATGTGATCAGGATACCCCAGAGAATGTTTCCTTTTACACTCTTAACAAGAAGGATGGCGGTGATGAGAAGTCCAATCAGCGCCAGAAGAACTGTAATTCCTTCTGTATTGAAGGTTCCGCCGGAAACGGAGGATTTAAAGGAAAATACACTTACCAGAGTGGAGTCGTTGTTAACTACGATCTTAGCATTCTGCAGTCCGATGAAAGCAATAAACAGTCCGATACCAACAGATACTGCATGTTTCAGGTTCATTGGGATCGCATTGAAAATTGCCTCACGCACATTGGTCAGAGATAACAGGATAAAAATAATACCCTCTACAAATACAGCTGCCAGTGCCTGCTGCCAGCTGTAACCCATGCCAAGAACAACAGTGTAGGCAAAGTAGGCATTCAGGCCCATGCCAGGTGCAAGAACGAATGGATAATTAGAAAGCGCAGCCATCAGACAGGTGGCAATAAAGGATGACAGTGCGGTCGCTGTAAAAACAGCTCCTCTGTCCATGCCGGATGCTTCCAGAATGTTTGGGTTTACAGCCAGAATGTATGCCATTGTCATGAATGTGGTAATACCTGCCATAACTTCGGTCTTTACATCTGTGTGGTTCTCTTTGAGATGGAATAATTTGTCAAGATTCATAATCTTTCCCCCTTTTGATTTTAAAAATTGCCGGCCGTTTTGTGGTGCCTCAGATAATCATCCCGAAAAAACAGGGTGAAACTCCTGGAATCAATCGTCCCGGCATATCGTTTTGTTAACGATATGCCGGAAAAACACCATCAGAATCTGTATTTCCTGCAGTTACAGAATCTTTCTTCCGGCTACATATTTAGCGGTAATATTACGGTCATCGGAAAGGTAGATCAGTCTTTCAAGTCTGTCCCTCGGAGAGAGCTTCAGTGGAGTTGGAATAGTGCTGTCATTAAGCACAACCGCATCAAATTCATACCCCTCCTTAAAGCTTCCAACCTTTCCAAAGAAGGAACCGCCTCCTTCTGTTCCCATATAAAAGGCCTCTTCAACAGTAAGCGGCTTCATGGAAGAATCAACCAACCGCCAGTACAGCTTGGAAACCTGAATAGCATCAGCCATAGCACGCAGAATAGAAACGGAAGTTCCACCTGCAATGTCTGATCCCAGTCCGATGTGTAAACCTTCGTCCAGATAACGTCTCACAGGAGAGATACCTGAGGCGAGATTTGTGTTAGACTGCGGACAATGAGCAATATAAACGCCCTGCTTTTTCATAAGGGCAATTTCTTCATCCGAAGAATGAACACAATGAGCCATGATCGTCGGACAGTCACCGCCGAAAAGATCAAACTGGCTATATGCTTCTCCATAAAAATGTGTATTTGGGCAAAGCTCCTTCACCCAGGCAATTTCACCGAAATTCTCAGAAAGGTGAGACTGCATCGGCAGGTGATACTTTTTCTGAATCTCCGAAAGCTTCTCCATCAGTGCATCAGAACAGGACGGAGTAAATCTCGGAGTAAGGATCGGCTTTACATTTTCAAATTTATCAAGCGTATCCTTAATCCACTGAACCGTAGCATCAGCAGAAGCCTGAGCACTCTCTTCCTGCAACTGCGGAGAACCATTACGGTCCATATTTACCTTGCCGACCATAGCCTTTATTCCGGTTTTATCCAGCTGTTCCATCAGGATCTCGGTAGCAGGGACATGCAGAGTTCCGAAAATACATGCTCTTGTATTCGGGCTCTTCTTCATATCCTCAGTGAAAATAGAATAAGCCTCTTTTGCAAACTCTGTATCTTCATAACGTGCTTCCTGCGGAAAAGTATAAGTATTCAGCCAGTCCAGCAGCTCAAGATCCATACCCGAGGCACGAAACGTATACTGCGGAGCATGAAGATGCAGATCAGTCAGTCCCGGAATGATCAGCTCATCGCCAAAATCTGTACATGAGATTCCTGCAAATTTCTCAGGAAGCTCATCAAACACCCCTGCACATCGCCCATCTTCACATACTAAATATCCATTTTCAGTGATGGAAAGTTCTGTCAGAGAATTACTGTAGCAAATTGTTCCCTTTAAAACAAAAGTCCGTTCGTTCATAACCATACCTCCTTTTTGTGGTTAAGGAAAGGCAAAAAAAATCTACCGATGCTGCCTTTACCTCATTCTTTCTCCCTGGGGAGAGAACTTATAGACAACTATTACGGTAGTTGGTAGAAACGTCCAACCGATTATGGACATATATAAGTTTACTTATATTGTTTATAAAATGATTATAAAATATTTGTAGTTAACTGTCAATTCCTTTCTGCAATTTAATTTAATATTCTTTTTGCATTGCTATTTGATAATTCATAGTCTATAAAGCATTTTACAGGCAGAATTTATATAAAGTATATGATATCCCATGTGAACTTATACAATCTCTTTCATATTTAAAGTCTTTCTTATTCATGTAGGCTTTTAACATGCGAATTGATACGATATTTTCCACCTTCCAATTACCAGCTTAGAAAAATATTTTATCTGCTATGCATTTGCAGGCATCTTAGAGATTCTTAGTCCTCTTAAATCTGCGTTATGAGAAGAAAAGTCCATTGCCTGAGCACTAGCGAGCAATCATAGACTTTTCTTCTCATGCTTTTAGCAGATTTCAGATGACTTAGAATCTCTTAGATGACGAAACCGCATAGCAGATAAAATATTTTTCTAAGCGTCCGTTTTTTGGGAAAATATGATATAATACTCTCCAATATCAAAAAGAAAGGAAAAACAAACATGCAGCTAGACAAAGAAAACATGAAAAAAATCCGATGGCTCATCGCATTCGCAATTCTCTTATACCTGGGTGTCCAGAACCTGCACATAGTCATCAGCACTGTCAGAGTTCTGCTTGGCTTTCTCTTTCCGTTCATCATTGGCTTTGGAATCGCTTTTATCCTCAATATTCCAATGAAATTCATAGAACATCATCTGTTCGGAAAAGCCTTGAAACAAGAGAAAAAAACAGCACAAAAACTGGCAAGGCCGGTCAGCCTGGTGCTTTCTATCTGCTTTGTGATCTGTATAATCGTGATCGTTATGCTGGTAGTAGTACCGGAACTGGGGGCAACATTCGTAAATATAGCGAAAAAGATAGAAGAAAACATTCCGGTCTTCCAGAAATGGATCGACAATGTATTCGGAAACAATCCGGAAGTTGTGAAATGGGCGCAGTCTCTTGACATTGAGCCGGGAAAAATAATCGATTCTGTACTCGGCGTACTGAAGAACGGAGTCAATAACATTGTTTCCTCCACAGTGTCCATCACCATGGGACTTCTGACTACTGCAATGAATGTATCCATTGGCTTTGTATTCGCCTGCTATGTCCTTTTGCAGAAAGAAAAGCTCCTGCAGCAGATAAAAAAAGCAATGTACGCAATGTTCCCGGAAAAACCGGTCAGATACCTGGCACATGTATGGAATCTGGCAAACAGGATTTTTTCCAGCTTTATTACCGGACAGTGTATCGAAGCTGTGATTCTTGGAAGTATGTTCTTTGTATCCATGACAATCCTGCATTTTCCATATGCAATGCTGGTGGGTGTCCTGATTTCATTTACAGCATTGATCCCGCTGTTTGGCGGAATTATCGGATGTTGGGTAGCATTTTTTCTGATCCTTATGATAAGTCCTGTAAAAGCAGTTCTGTTTCTGGGACTTTTCCTTATCCTGCAGCAGATAGAAGGAAACCTGATCTATCCTCATGTGGTAGGTGGTTCTGTCGGGCTTCCATCCATCTGGGTACTGGTAGCTGTAACACTTGGCGGCAGTCTGATGGGAATTGCGGGAATGCTGATCTTCATTCCGACAGTATCTGTCATCTATACACTTTTCAGAGAGTGGGTATATGCCCGTCTTGAGAAAAAACAGCTTGTTTTATGACGAAATGATTCGTGATGTGTAGAAAGATGTATTATTGTCCGGATAAACTTGGTAACAAATTTGTAAAAGGACTGTAAATCAGTGTAAGGTCTCTGTAATTGTAATTAATTCGATATTTCTGTATTATAGTGATATCTGGTTAAAAATGGAAGGAGATCTTAAGATGGACATCTTAAAAGGTAAACGTTATGATATTATGAATGTGCTTTGGGAAGAGGGAAGACCATTGTCTGCTTTTGAGATCAATGACATTGCACCGGAACTGAAAATGCCGACAGTAAGAAGATGCCTGGAGCTTCTTTTGAAAGAGAACCTGATCCAGGTTGCGGGAACTTCAATGAACGGCAAGGTGTATGCAAGAAATTATACCCCTCTTCTTTCAAGAGAGGATTATTTAAAGGGAAATGCCAAAAGCAGAAAGATTAATCCGGTGGAAATGATGAATGCGCTTCTGGAATCTGATGGGATTACAGTGGAAGAGCTGGAAAAACTTCAGGAGCTTATCGATAAGAAACGTGCGGAACTGGAAAGCAGATAATCATAAACATAGCAGATAAAAACGGACATGGCCATCTGGCTGTGTCTTTTTTGTGACGTTTTTTACAGAATTGCAATACTGTATCAGGTAATAAAAACAGCCAGATGAATAAAGTGTCCATCTGGCTGAAGCTGTTATCAATTAATTATTTCTTGTTCTGCTCAACTTCTTTTAACATCATAGCGCGAACTTTCAGTGGAAGTCCGAACAGTGTGATGAATCCATCTGCATCGTGGTGGTCATAGAGGTCACCTGTTGTGAAAGATGCAAGAGATTCATTGTACAGGCTGTATGGAGAAGTTGTACCGGCTTTGATGATATTGCCTTTGTACAGTTTGAATTTCACTTCACCTGTTACATATTTCTGTGTGGATTCAACGAATGCCTGGATTGCCTCGCGAAGTGGTGTATACCATTTTCCTTCGTAAACAACCTGAGCGAACTGGCTGCCAAGTTTCTTCTTGGTTTCCATTGTCTCGCGGTCAAGTGTAAGTTCTTCGAGCTGTTCGTGAGCTGCCATCAGGATAGTTCCGCCAGGAGTCTCATATACGCCACGTGATTTCATACCAACAACACGGTTTTCAACGATATCAACGATACCGATACCGTTCTCGCCGCCTAATTTGTTAAGCTCAGTGATGATTTCGGAAACTTTCATTTCTTTGCCGTTTAATGTTTTCGGAACACCCTGCTCGAATGTCATGGTAACTTCTGTTTCTTTATCAGGGGCTTTCTCAGGTGTAACACCTAAAACAAGCATATTGTCATAATTTGGAGCCTGGGAAGGATCTTCCAGTTCCAGACCTTCATGGCTGATATGCCATAAGTTTCTGTCACGGCTGTAGCTGTGGCTTGCATCGAATGGAAGGTCGATTCCGTGAGCTTTACAGAATGCAATTTCATCTTCACGTGACTGCATGGTCCATTTGTCTGTCATACGCCATGGAGCGATAATCTTGATGTCAGGAGCAAGAGCCTTGATGCCAAGTTCGAAACGGATCTGGTCATTACCTTTACCTGTAGCACCGTGGCAGATAGCAACTGCGCCTTCTTTACGTGCGATCTCAACTAATTTTTTAGCGATTGCCGGACGGGCCATGGATGTACCAAGGAGATATTTGTGTTCGTATACAGCACCTGCCTGTACACATGGAACGATGAAGTCATCACAGAATTCATCTACGATATCTTCGATATATAATTTGGAAGCACCGGAAAGCTTTGCTCTTTCATCCAGTCCGTCTAGTTCGTTTCCCTGACCGCAGTTTACGCAGCAGCAGACAACATCGTAATCAAATGTTTCTTTTAACCATGGGATTAAGGCTGTGGTATCAAGACCGCCTGAGTATGCTAAAACGACTTTTTCTTTCATGATTGTATTCCTCCTGAAATTGGATTTTATTATTTTCCTGATTTGTAAAAATTTCCTGAGATATCCGTTTGCCGAAAGTAAATGAATAGGTCGGGAGTTCAGCGCATTATTTTTGAATAAATGCGGTAATTTCTGATTGGAATTTTTGAATAAATATTCAATGCGGAACAAGATGATTTCGTGTGATTCCGCTTAACAAGTGATAATATACACCTTTTTTTATAAATATGCAATAGAAAAATGCAAAAAAGTTTTATCTGTTTTTGCATAAATATGCAACATAATATAGGAAAAGACAGGGGGAAATTCGTGAATCAAAATAGAATCCATGTAAAAACATTGAAAAATGACTATTGCATATTATGCAGGTAAGATGTATAATTAGTCCAGCACTCTGATAGAGTAAAGTTTTACTATGAAATGAAGACCGCCGGATGAGGCGAAGATGGAGGAAATTATTATGATTAAAGCAGGAATTATCGGTGCCACAGGATATGCAGGTAACGAGATCGTGAGACTGCTTCTGGGACATAAAGATGTGGAAGTTGCGTGGTATGGTTCAAGAAGTTACATTGACCAGAAATATGCAGATGTTTATCAGAACTTTTTTAAACTGGTAGATGCGAAATGTATGGATGATAATATGGAAGCATTAGCTGATGAAGTGGATGTGATTTTTACAGCTACTCCTCAGGGACTGTGTGCTTCTTTAATTAATGAAGGAATTCTTTCCAAGGCGAAAGTTATTGACCTGAGTGCGGATTTCCGTATTAAAGATGTGAAGAAATATGAGAAATGGTACGGAATTGAGCATAAGGCTCCGCAGTTTATTGATGAGGCGGTTTATGGTTTATGTGAGATTAATCGTGAGGAGATTAAGAAGGCAAGATTGATTGCGAATCCGGGATGTTATCCCACATGTTCCACACTTTCTATTTATCCGCTGATCAAAGAAGGGCTGATCGATCCGTCTACCATTATTATTGATGCGAAGTCCGGTACTTCAGGAGCAGGACGTGGAGCGAAGGTTGCCAATCTGTTCTGTGAAGTGAATGAGAATATTAAGGCTTATGGTGTTGCAAGTCACAGACATACACCGGAGATTGAGGATCAGCTTGGTTATGCGTGTGGCAAAGAGGTGCTGATTAATTTTACACCTCATCTGATTCCTATGAATCGTGGTATTCTGGTGACTGCTTATGCTTCTCTGACTAAGGATGTTTCTTATGAAGAGGTGAAGGCAGTTTATGATAAGTATTATGAGAATGAGACTTTCGTTCGTGTGCTGGATAAGGATGTTTGTCCGCAGACTAAGTGTGTGGAAGGAAGTAATTATGTGGATGTGAACTTTAAGATTGATCCCAGAACTCATAGAGTTATTATGATGGGGGCTATGGATAATCTGGTGAAAGGTGCAGCAGGACAGGCTGTGCAGAATATGAATCTGATGTTTGGATTTAAGGAGGCTGAGGGACTGCTGCAGGTGCCGATGTGTCCGTAAGTTAGAGGAAAAAGGGGGACGCTCCGGAAATTATTTGTTTTTGAACGCGGTTTCGGGGCTTAGTAACTCTAAGTGTTCAGAAATTTGCTAAAAGCGTGGAAAAAAAGCTCAAACTCGCTACGCTCAGACAGTGAGCTTTTTTTCCACAACGCAAATTCCTGAGCACTAAGAGTTACTACAGTCCCTGCAAATGCGTTCAAAAACAAATAATTTCCGGAGCTGACTTTTCAGGACGGAAGAGATATTTGACGGACGTGACTGCGCAGGGAACCTGCAGCAGTCGCTGAGAGGTACATAGAGGATGAGAGAAGTGCTGTGATATTTCTGATGAGTTGGATGGAAATGAAAAGCAGATAGAGTATATAGAAGGAATTGTTTTTAGCATCTTATTATAGAAAGGATTGAGGACTTTATGAAGATTATAGAGGGCGGCGTTACGGCGGCTAAGGGATTTAAGGCAGCGGCTGCTGCGGCTGAGATTAAGTATAAGGGCAGAACGGATATGGCTATGGTTTACAGTGAGGTGCCATGTGTGGCTGCGGGGACTTTTACTACCAATGTGGTGAAGGCTGCGCCTGTTAAATGGGATCAGGATATTGTTTATAATCATCCGTCTGCACAGGTGGTGATCTGTAACAGTGGTATTGCCAATGCATGTACTGGTGCAGAAGGGTATGGTTATTGTAAGGAGACTGCAGATGCGGCTGCTGAGATTCTTGGGGTGGCTGCTGACAGTGTGCTGGTTGCTTCTACAGGTGTGATTGGTATGCAGGTTCCCATTGACCGTATTAAGAATGGTGTGAAGATGATGGCGCCGAAGCTGGATGGTTCTCTGGAGGCTGGTACTGAGGCGGCGAAGGCGATCATGACTACTGATACCAAGAAGAAAGAGGTTGCTGTTCAGATTGAGATTGGCGGTAAGACGGTTACTGTTGGTGGTATGTGTAAGGGTTCCGGTATGATCCATCCGAATATGTGTACAATGCTTGGGTTTGTTACTACTGATGCGAAGATTTCCAAGAAGATGCTGCAGGAAGCGTTAAGTGAGGATGTTAAGGATACTTACAATATGGTTTCTGTTGATGGAGATACTTCTACCAATGATACAGTTCTTCTTCTGGCCAATGGTCTGGCTGAGAATCCGGAGATCACAGAGAAGGGTGAGGATTACGAAACCTTCAAGGCTGCGCTGAATTATATCAATACTACTCTGGCGAAGAAGATCGCAGGTGACGGAGAGGGTGCGACTGCACTGTTTGAGGTGAAGATCATTGGTGCAGAGTCTAAGGAACAGGCAGTTACATTGAGCAAGTCTGTTGTTACTTCTTCTCTGACAAAGGCTGCTATCTACGGACATGATGCAAACTGGGGAAGAATCCTGTGTGCTATGGGATATTCCGGTGCGAAGTTTGATCCTGAGAAGGTGGATCTGTTCTTTGAGAGTAAGGCTGGTAAGATCCAGATTATTGAGAATGGGGTGGCTGTGGATTACAGTGAAGAAGAGGCAACGAAGATTCTTTCTGAGGAAGCTGTCACAGCAATCGCTGATGTGAAGATGGGTGATGCCACAGCAACTGCATGGGGCTGTGACCTGACTTATGATTATATAAAAATCAATGCAGATTACCGTTCATAACAAAATTCTGTGAATAAGGGTGATTTTAACCGAATCAGGTAAGTCTCCTGCTTTAATTGCGAAAAGCAATAAGCAGGAATGGAGAACAGACATTGACTGGAAAAAGGAGAGAATAATGGTTAATCAGAAATATTTAGATAAAGCGGAGGTGCTGATCGAGGCGCTTCCTTATATTCAGAGATTTAATCGTAAAATCGTAGTTGTAAAGTACGGCGGAAGTGCCATGCTGGATGATGAACTGAAGAAGAACGTGATCAAGGATGTTGTTCTTCTGAAACTGGTTGGTTTCAAACCGATCATCGTTCATGGTGGTGGTAAGGAAATCAGCCGCTGGGTTGGCAAGGTAGGTATGGAGCCGAAATTTATTAACGGTCTTCGTGTTACAGATAAAGACACCATGGAGATTGCAGAGATGGTTCTTGCGAAGGTGAACAAGGAACTGGTTGCCATGGTGGAATCTCTTGGTGTAAATGCAGTTGGTATCAGTGGTAAAGACGGTGGTCTGCTGAAATGCCGCAAGAAACAGACAGAGGGTGGAGACATCGGATTTGTAGGCGAGGTTACAAAGGTTGAGCCGAAGATTCTGGAAGATCTTCTGGAGAAAGATTTCCTGCCGATCATTTTCCCGGTAGGTTATGATGATGATTTTGCTACTTATAACATTAATGCAGATGATGCTGCATGTGCCATTGCAGAGGCAGTTCATGCTGAGAAGCTGGCATTTCTTTCTGATATTGAAGGTGTTTATAAGGACAAGGATGATCCGTCCAGCCTGATCTCTGAACTTCATGTAGATGAAGCACAGAAACTGATCGATGACGGTTATGTAGGCGGAGGTATGATTCCGAAGCTGAAAAACTGTATTGATGCCATTGAAGAAGGCGTTAACAGAGTCCATATCCTTGACGGAAGAATTCCTCACAGCTTACTGCTGGAGATCTTTACAAACAAAGGTATTGGTACTGCGATTCTGAGAGAAGACGGGGAGAAATATTACAATGAACATGAATGAACAGATGAAGGAATCCGAAGAGAGTATCCTTCACACTTATAATCGTTTTCCTGTTGTTTTTGAAAAGGGACAGGGATGTTATTTATATGATTCCGAGGGAAAGGAATATCTGGATTTTGCAGCAGGTATTGCTGTAAATTCTCTGGGATATCACTATCCGGGATATGATGAAGCATTAAAAGATCAGATTGATAAGCTGATGCATATTTCCAACTTATATTACAATGAGCCGATCATCGAAGCAGGTGCGAAGCTGGTAAAGGCAAGTAAAATGAGTAAGGCATTCTTTACCAACAGTGGTACAGAAGCAATCGAAGGTGCTTTAAAAGCAGCTAAGAAATATGCATATGTACGTGACGGACATGCAGATCATGAGATCATTGCCATGAACCATTCCTTCCATGGAAGAAGTATCGGAGCTCTTTCCGTAACAGGAACTGCTCATTACAGAGAGCCCTTTGAGCCTCTGATGGGTGGTGTGAAGTTTGCGGATTTCAATAACCTTGAGAGCGTAAAGGCTCAGATCACAGATAAGACCTGCGCAATTATTACTGAGGTTGTTCAGGGTGAGGGTGGTATTTATCCGGCGAAGAAAGAATTCCTGGAAGGTCTGCGTCAGATCTGTGACGAGAAAGATATTATGCTGATTTTCGATGAAATTCAGTGCGGTATGGGAAGAACCGGACATTATTTTGCATGGCAGGCATACGGTGTACAGCCGGATATTATGACAAGTGCCAAGGCTCTTGGATGTGGTGTGCCGGTAGGTGCGTTTGTATTGAATGAGAAAGCTGCCAAAGCTTCTCTGGAGCCAGGTGATCATGGTACAACTTATGGTGGAAACCCGTTTGTGTGTGCTGCAGTCAGCAAAGTATTTGACATTTATGAGAATGATAAGATCATTGAACATGTACAGGAAATGACTCCGTATCTGGAACAGAAGCTGGATGAAATTGTTGCAAAACATGAATGCGCTGCAACAAGACGAGGCATGGGCTTCATGCAGGGAATCGTAATCCAGGGCCGCCCGGTTGGTGAAGTTGTAAAGGCTGCGCTGGCAAAAGGACTGTTGGTGATCTCTGCAGGCAGTGATGTACTCAGAATCGTACCTCCGCTTGTGATCACAAAAGAACACATTGATAAGATGGCTGCAATTTTGGATGAGTGTATGGAATAATTTTAGTGAATCAAGCAAGTAGCGAAACGGATGATTTTATCTGTTTGGCATGAATCTGAGTGTTTTTACAAAATGCTCCGGGTATAATCAATAACTGATTATATCCGGAGCATTATTTTTGCAGAGAAAATACCATCTTTATAGGTAAAGTCACAGGCACCGCCGTTTTTGTCGGTAATGTGGCGGACAGATTCGATTCCTATGCCGTTTCCGGAGTGTTTGGAGGATTGGAAAATATTGTTTTTTTGCTGTATTTTGCCATCGAAGGTATTCTCCACATGGATCAGAAGGAGATGATTATGGTGGGGATAAACTTCCACGTTAATCTTTCTGCGGGCGGGCGCTGTTTTTACACTTGCCTGGATGGCATTTTCTAGCAGATTGGAAAACACAAGGCACAGATTAATCTCATCTAAGGAAAGCTCAGCAGGCATGGAAACCATTGCATGAAAAGGAATGTTTTCTCTTTCTGCAAGGGCGGAATAATATCCGAAAATACTGTCAACAGCCTGATTTTCACAGAAATGCAGGTTAAAGTCAGAGATTTTTCCGGTTGCAGCGGAGAGATATTCTTTAATTTTTTCCATGTCACCCTGTTCTGCCAGAGCGGACAGTCGGACAAAATGATGGCGGATATCGTGACGCGCCTGTCTTGTTTCTTCAATGGCCATGCAGAGATTCTCGTATCTTTCCTGCTGAAGAGAAAGAAAATGGTTCTCCTGCTGAAGTCTGGCATTTCTGTTCAGGCTGACCGCCATCATGAGAAACATGACATAAAACAGGAGCAGAATTATGAGCAGTACAAGACTTAAAACAATATAACACTGCAGGACCTGCCCGGTATATAAAGTACTGCGGTATTTAGGAATCATAAAAAGATTCATTCCTATGAAGATCACCGGAAGAATCCAGAATACATACCAGGTCTGGGCAAAGTTCTCGTCTGCGATCATTGTCTGTACATAGTGGCAGGCAGGATACCAGGCTGCCAGAACAAACAGCAGACAGATGACGTTATAAAAAATTCCGGCACCAGTGTGCAACCACAGTTCGTTTTCTGCAATATGCAGGTCAGCAGTCATAAGGGCATTGAGTGCCCGGGACAGACTTTTGATACATGTAAAAACTGCGAAGACTGCCAGAAAAATACTGACGGATTTCCAGACAGAG
>ERZ773188.1210-NODE-1210-length-29947-cov-3.678810_pt1 | contig 29947 bp, 29 predicted proteins | sample MGYA00581011_ERZ773188 | MGnify/ENA primary metagenome ERZ773188 (study PRJEB29015, sample SAMEA2737798) | human gut metagenome | biome: human gut; feature: human-associated habitat; material: faeces | place: China | collected 2012 ...
CGCCGATGGGTAATCGCCGTTACATGGAACAACGGGTAGTAATCTTCGAGCGAATAGAAGCCGGTGTGATCGCCGAAAGGACCTTCGATCACCTTCTCCTCTGAAGGGTCGACATATCCCTCGATGACGATATCGCAGTCGGCCGGCACGCGCAGGTCATTGGTCACGCACTTTACCAGTTCGACGGGCCGCTCACGCAGGAAGCCCGCCAACAGGTATTCGTCCATATTGTCGGGCATGGGCGCGGTCGCCGCATACGTATAGGCCGGATCACCGCCCAGACAGACCGTCACGGGCATCCGCTTTCCGAGTCTCTGGTAAGCCCGGTAATGACGCTCGCCTGTCTTGTGCAGGTGCCAGTGCATTCCGGTCGTCTGCGGCGAAAAAAGCTGCATCCGGTACATGCCCACATTGCGCACTCCCGTATCCGGATCGAGCGTATGCACCAACGGCAGCGTCACGAAACGCCCTCCGTCCTGCGGCCAGCATTTCAGCACGGGCAACAGGTCCAACCGCGCGGCATCGCCTTGTAAAACGACCTGCTGGCACACCCCGCGGCCCTTGACTTCCCGGGGAAGCCAGCGTGACATGCGCCCCAGCAACGGCAGCATCCGTAACTTGTCGAACAGGTCGGGCCTCGGTGAAGTCAGCGCCGCAAAAAGTTCCTCGATACGGCCGGTCAGCAGATCCACGGACTCCACACCGAGCGCCATGGCAATACGACGGTCCGAACCCATCATATTGGTCAGCACCGGAAACGGAGTCCCGGTATTTTCGAACAACAGCGCACGCCCTCCGCCGGGACTCTTCGCTTCACGGTCGGTCAACTCGGCGATTTCCAATACGGGATCGACCGGAACATTGACCCGTACCAGCTCTCCCGCGCGTTCCAACGCCGCAATATATTCGCTTAACGTTTTATACATAACTTTTTATTAGCCCGTTTGCCGACAACCGAGGTTCAATTACATCACGTGTTTATCCAGTCCGAAAATTTACCCGCCGCCGGTTCCGGACTGGCGCCCGTCGGCAGCTACGGCTTTCCGGCAGCCTCAGTTAAAAACCGGTTGTTCCCGCTGCCAACCCAAAGTCGCAACGGGAACATTCCTGACCTGTTTGTAATTACTCTGCGGTCCCGGTAGCCGAGCCTGTTGCGCCGGTGCCGCCGCCGACGCTTTCGGGAACTTTCCCGGTCTCCGGAACAAACATATGCTTACCGTACTTATACCCTTCGGCATCGTATACTTTCGCCAGCGAATGCATCCGGTCGCTGAAGTCCGCATAATCCTTCCCGCCGTAAGTCCAACCGATCTCGGCAATCGCCGCCAGACGCGGCAGCGTCATATACTCGAGGTAATCGAGATCACGGATATATTCGGTCCAAAGGTTAGCCTGCACGCCGAGGATATATTTCTGTTCGGCAGGGGTCAGACCGGCATAAGGATCGAATTTATAAACACTGTCCACAGGCAGGCAGTTGCCGTAGGCGAGCGGTTCTCCGGCGGTGTCGGCCGTCTGGTAATAATCGAGGTAACAGTATGTATAAGGCGACATGACCACTTCGTTGCCGCGTTTGGCACCGGCGATTCCGCCCTGCGTGCCGCGCCACGACATAACAGCGGCATTACGGGAGAGGTCGCCACCCTCGAGAATCTCGTCCCATCCGATAATCCTGCGCCCTTTCGAGCTCATGAACTGGTCGATCCGGTGCACGAAATAGCTTTGCAGCTCTGTCTCGTTTTTCAAATGTTCGTCCCGGATCCGCTGCTGGCAGTGCGGGCACTCTTTCCAGCGGTTCTTCATACCCTCGTCGCCGCCGATATGGATATATTCGGACGGGAAAAGATCGATCACCTCGCTGAGTACATCCTCGAGGAAACCGAACGTGCTGTCTTTTCCGGCGCAAAACGCGTCTTCCTGAATGCCGTAAAGCGTCGTCACTTTATAATCTTTACCCACACAACCCAAATAAGGATATGCGGCGAGTGCGGCAGTGGCATGCCCCGGCATTTCGATTTCGGGGATAACGGTAATAAAACGGTCGGCGGCATACTTCACGATATCGCGGATCTGGTCCTGCGTATAGAAGCCGCCGTAAGGATTTTCGTCGAATTTACGCACAGTGTCGAGTACGTTCGTGAGCAAATCTTTCTCCCGTACCGAACCGACCGTAGTCAATTCGGGATATTTTTTGATCTCAATGCGCCAACCCTGATCATCGGTCAGATGCCAGTGGAAACGGTTGATCTTGTGCAATGCCAGTAGATCGAGGTACTCCTTAACCTCATCCGGCTTGAAGAAATGGCGGCAGGCATCGAGCATCGCACCGCGGTAAGCGAAATGAGGCTCGTCCCGAATTTCGACCGCAGGCAGTTCGATCACCCGGGCCCGTTCGCCCGCCAGGGCGGCTGCAGGCAGCAGCTGGCGCAAACTCTGGAACGCATAAAATACCCCGGCAGGAGAGCCTCCGGCAATATCGATGCTATCGGGTGTGATTAAGAGCGTATAACCCTCGGAGGGAAGTGAATCGTCCAGCCGTACATTGATCGCATCTTTTTGCGCCTGTCCGCCTTGGGCGACATAAAGACCCTTGCCAAAGGCCTTTGATACCACGCCGTTAAAAAAGTCGGTCGAACGCAGCAGCGTCGAATCGTCGGCCAGCAACCGGATACGGGTGCGTTTGGTCAGGTCGAACGTGCTGTCCGAAAGCTGTTCGGAAACGGGTTTGGGAACAATCGCGACTGCATCGGACTTCGGAATCCGTTTGCCGCAGGAGGCAAACAGCATCAGCGCGCAGCACAAGGAGAGTAAGCCGGTCTTCATTTCTGTTTTGGTCTTTTTAGGTTTATACATAACAACACGATATCGTTCGGACAAACGTCCCGCACGACAGTCCATATAGTTCGACCTGGAAGAGATAAATCTTCCGGCCGCAGACAAATTTACATTTTTTCTTCTGATAAAACCGGTTCCGACGGGCGCTTTTGCCAAAATAAACGCCCTTTTTCAACATTGTTAATAAAAAAACAGTAACTTTGGGGGTCTTTTCCGAATTTGGTACAACTCGATAACTTTTCAAATAACTCATTTTTATTATGGCAAATAATAAGGAAGAAAAGCTGTTTGGCCTGTTTCCTCCCGTCACCACCGAGCAGTGGGAGGCAGCGATCACAACAGACCTGAAAGGAGCCGACTACGAGCGCAAACTCGTATGGAGAACGGCCGAGGGCTTCAACGTGCGCCCGTATTACCGCGCCGAGAATCTCAAGGACGTAGCCTTCCTGGGCAGCAAGTGCGGGGAATTCCCCTACGTGCGCGGCACGAAAAAGGACAACAACTGGCAGATACACCAGACTATCGGCGTGGAATGCCCCAAAGAGGCGAATGCCGAAGCCACCCGCGCGCTGACCAAAGGCGCCGAGTCGATCGGTTTCTGCATTGCCAGCAAGGAGTTCTCGGCAGCCGACCTCGACACGCTACTCAAAGGAATTTCGCTGAAGACCACCGAACTCACCTTCTGTGGCTGCGGTGTGAAAACCGTTGCGGAACTGTTCGCCGACAAACTCGAGAACTCGGACTTGAATCCCGAAGAGGTGAAGGTGAATTTCGTGATCGATCCGATCATCAACAAACTCACGCTCAAAGGCAAACTGGGATGCAAAGAAGGTGCCCCCAAAGCTTTCTCCACAATTGCCGACCTGATTAAAAAGGTTCCGCAGTACAAACGCGTCCGCTTCGTCGGCGTCAACGGCCAGCAGTTCAACAACTGCGGTTCGACGATCGTCCAGGAACTGGCCTTCACGCTGGCCGTAGGCCACGAATATGTCGTAAAACTGATGGAGCAGGGGCTCACGATCGACCAAGCGGCTCCTTCGATCCGCTTTACGATGTCGGTCAGCTCGAATTATTTCATGGAGATCGCGAAGTTCCGCGCCGCACGTATGTTGTGGGCCAACATCATGGCCCAGTACAAACCGACCCGCGGTTGCGCGAGCAAAATGAAAATCCACGCTGTAACGTCGAAATGGAACATGACCGTTTACGACCCTTACGTCAACATGCTCCGCGGTACGACCGAAGCGATGAGCGCCGCCATCGCAGGCGTGCACTCGATCGAGGTACGCCCGTTCGACGAGGCTTACGAAAAACCGACCGACTTCTCGACCCGTATCGCCCGCAACGTGCAGTTGCTGCTGAAAGAGGAATCGCACTTCAACCAGGTGTGCGACGCCGCAGGCGGATCGTATTACATCGAGAACCTGACGGCTTCGATTGCCGAACAAGCCTGGAAATTGTTCAAAGAGGTCGAAGACAAAGGCGGTTATATCGCGGCTTTCGAAGCCGGATTTATCCAGGACCAGATCGAGGCTTCCGCCGCGACCAAAGATAAAAACATCGCGACCCGCCGGGAAACCCTGCTGGGGACCAACCAATTCCCGAACTTCCTCGAAGTAGCCGGGCAAGAGGTCACTGCCGAAACGGTTACTCCGGGCGACAAAGCCAAATGCTGCTGCTCGGGCAAACCGGTCGAAGGCGGCGTGCGCCCGCTGCGTCCATACCGCGGCGCCATGGCATTCGAACAGATGCGCTTGAGCGTCGACCGCAGCGGAAAAGAGCCCAAAGCGTTCATGCTCACCTGCGGCTCGTTGGCATTTGCCCGCGCCCGCGCGCAGTTCTCCTGCAACTTCTTCGCCTGCGCCGGCATCCGCGTACAGGACAACACTTACTTCAAGAGCCTCGAAGAGGGTGTTAAAGCGGCACTCGACGCCAAAGCCGACATCGTTGTGATCTGCGCCGCAGATGACGATTATGCGACACTCGCTCCCGAAGCAGCCAAAATGATCGGCGACAAGGCAATCTTCGTGGTGGCCGGCGCACCGGCCTGCATGGCCGACCTCGAGGCACAGGGGATCAAAAACTTCATCCACGTTAAGTCGAACGTGCTGGAGACACTGAAGTATTACCTTAAAGAGCTGGGCATCTAATCCCGAAGAGTATTATGAGAGCAAAATTTTCAGATTTGACATACGAAGGCACCACGGCTAAGAGCTGCTGCAGTGCCAAAGATTGCGGGGAGGCCCAGCCCTGGGTAACCCCCGAACAGATTACCGTCAAGGGCACCTACACGGCCGAAGACCTCGAGGGAATGGAGCACCTGAACTATGCGGCAGGTATCGCACCGTTCCTGCGCGGCCCTTACAGCACGATGTACGTGATGCGTCCGTGGACGATCCGCCAGTACGCCGGCTTCTCGACCGCCGCCGAATCCAACGCATTCTACCGCCGTAACCTCGCCTCGGGCCAGAAAGGCCTGTCGGTGGCGTTCGACCTCGCTACGCACCGCGGCTACGATGCCGACCATCCGCGCGTAGTGGGCGACGTCGGCAAAGCCGGCGTATCGATCTGCTCGGTAGAGGATATGAAAGTGCTGTTCGACGGCATTCCGCTGAACAAAATGTCCGTGTCGATGACCATGAACGGCGCCGTACTGCCGGTATTGGCCTTCTACATCGTGGCCGGCCTCGAGCAGGGCTGCACGCTCGACCAGCTCAGCGGCACGATCCAGAACGACATCCTCAAGGAGTTCATGGTGCGCAACACCTACATCTACCCGCCCGAATTCTCGATGAAGATCATCGCCGACATTTTCGAATACACGTCGAAGAACATGCCCAAATTCAACTCGATCTCGATTTCGGGTTACCACATGCAGGAAGCGGGCGCCACGGCCGATATCGAGCTGGCTTACACGCTGGCCGACGGTCTGGAGTACCTGCGCACCGGTGTAAACGCCGGCATGAGCGTGGACACGTTTGCACCGCGCCTGTCGTTCTTTTGGGCCATCGGCATGAACCACTTCATGGAAATCGCCAAGATGCGCGCCGCACGTCTGCTGTGGGCGAAGATCGTCAAGCAGTTCGACCCGAAAAACCCCAAATCCCTCGCACTGCGTACCCACTCGCAGACTTCGGGCTGGTCGCTTACCGAACAGGATCCGTTCAACAACGTGGGCCGTACCGCGATCGAAGCCATGGCCGCCGCACTGGGACATACCCAATCACTGCATACCAATGCCCTCGACGAAGCGATCGCGCTGCCGACCGACTTTTCGGCCCGCATCGCACGTAACACACAGATCTACATCCAGGAAGAGACCAATATCTGCCGCGAGGTCGATCCCTGGGCCGGTTCTTACTACGTGGAGAGCCTCACCAACGAGATCGTACACAAGGCATGGAACCTGATTCAGGAAGTCGAGAAACTGGGCGGTATGGCCAAAGCCATCGAAACCGGCATTCCGAAGATGCGTATCGAGGAGGCAGCCGCGCGCAAGCAGGCACGCATCGACTCGGGCATCGACACGATCGTCGGCATCAACCGCTACCGTCTGGAGAAGGAAGATCCGATCGACATCCTCGACGTGGACAATACGGCCGTACGCGAGTCGCAGATCAAACGCCTGAACGAATTGCGCGCAAACCGCGACGAAGCGAAGGTAAAAGCTGCATTGGCCGCAATCACCGAGTGCGTGAAGACCAAGAAAGGCAATCTGCTCGAATTGGCCGTCGAAGCCGCCAAAGTCCGCGCATCATTGGGCGAGATCTCCGATGCCTGCGAAGAGGTCGTAGGCCGCTACAAAGCCGTTATCCGTTCCATTTCAGGTGTATATTCTGCAGAAGTGAAAAACGACGAAAGATTTGCCGAAGCCAAGGCTTTGGCCGAGAAGTTCGCGAAAAAGGAGGGCCGCCAACCCCGTATCATGGTGGCTAAACTGGGTCAGGACGGTCACGACCGCGGCGCCAAGGTAGTTGCAACCGGTTATGCAGACATCGGATTCGACGTCGACATGGGCCCGTTGTTCCAAACTCCGGCCGAAGCGGCAAAACAGGCTGTCGAGAACGACGTACACGTAGTCGGCGTATCTTCACTGGCTGCGGGTCACAAGACACTCGTACCGCAGATCGTCGGCGAACTGAAGAAGCTGGGCCGCGAAGACATCGTAGTAATCGTAGGCGGCGTGATTCCGCACCAAGATTACGACGCACTGTACAAAGCAGGTGCAGCGGCCATCTTCGGCCCCGGCACGCCGATTGCCACGGCTGCGATCAAAATCCTGGAAATCTTGTTGGACGAGTAGTCATCCCTCCAATAACAACCGAACATTCCATCCGTTCGGCCGAAACAGCCAAGGAGCACCCTTACTGGTGCTCCTTGGCTGTTTTTATTCCTAATCCCCTATTTAGATTTAGAGAGCTTCGTTTCCGCCTCCGCAGCGATAATCCGCCGAATTACAGTTCATGTATTGCGCTTCAATTTAGACTCTGCATTTGCAGATAATGAATTTATCGCTATCTTTGTTCGCTCAACGGTCGTAACCGTCTATGCCCGGATGGCGGAATCGGTAGACGCGTTGGTCTCAAACACCAATGGAGCAATCCGTGCCGGTTCGATCCCGGCTCCGGGTACGAAAATGGACTGTTAATCAATTGATTAACAGTCCATTTTGTTTTATCAGGGTGTAAAAAAGGTGTAAAAGATAACGGCGACGATACTTTAATGAGAGTTTGTACGACGCGTTACTTTATTACTGCTCTTCGTTGAAAAAAAGTTGATAATAATATAATCCTGTTTCCTCGTCATACCCTTTCTTAATGTACTGATTGTTACCATGTACATAAATATGAAAATTCTTATCCAATTTGATAACACTTTTTAAAGCGCGGGATTGTTTCTTTACAGCACTATCAGAAATAGCAAAATTATCCGCGATTTCAATCTCTCTCTCTTTCTGATATTCTTCCTTGTAGACATTGAAACTATCTATGATTTCTGATTGGCCCATTACTTCATTCGCAAATTCGTCCATATCAAATGCATCTCTTTCTTTGAAGAACTTAACCGACTTATTTAGAAAATCCGCTTGATCGGCTTTAGACACTTCAAATTGTTGAGGTAATTCTTTTACGACAAAATTTTTACAAAGAGTCAATGCATTTTGAGTATTGTAATATTCATCTTTGCGTTGCCGAACATGTAGGAAATCATCCACCCAATACTGAGCATCACTGCCTTTACTCGTATTATCTATGATAGCAACAATGTAACCGTTTTCTTTATCTTTGTTGAAGATCAGGCAACCTTTATCTAGTCTATTTGTATTAATCCCCTGTTGTCCATTAATGATAAAATCGGTCTCTGTTTTTTTTATATCCAAAAAAGTGTCTTTATTTTCAGACTTGAAAATGCCGACTGCATCAACGGGTTCATTTTCAATAGTGAAATTTTTAAAATAAGCAACATAAAATTCTCCACCTCTAATTTTGGGATGGTCACTATGTATATATAAATGTTTTGCTAAATTTTTTGACTGTTCGTGTAAACAATTTGAGTCGCTAAAAATATTAGAGACATATACATATATCTCATTTAAAGATATATCTGATTCGTGAAACAAGTTGTAGTAGGAAAGTTCTTTTGTAAAGGGAAGTGTAAAATATTTCTCAAGAATGGTTGAGATATCATTATTTAAAATATATTCTGATTTTGAATATATTACACCTTCTTCTTGGTAGCTGTTTCCAACATAATGCAATGCTAACTGCATTAGATGAGAATCGTTTATTGTAATCATTAGCTAAGATTTTTCATGTGATATATCATCTTTATTAATTACATCACGTTTGTCAAGTTCTTCTTTTCTAATGCAAAAATGCATCATCTGACCGAAAATAAAAATATTTTTGACGACATAATAGGTCAGCCATATGGAATATAGAGATGAAAAGATACAAAGCAAAATGCCTGAAATATTCACCTCGTCAGCATATGAAGATGATAAGTTCAAGTTGCCCACATAAGATATTACAACACAAATTAAAAGCGTTAAAATTTGAATTATTATAGAGATCGCAAACACACTACTTAGAACCTGATAATAACTCATCCAATTTTCTGCCTCACCTAAAGGTTGAGACATTCGGGTTAAAACGTCTTTTTGACCAAATCCAATAATGAGAGCATATCCTCCAATACAAAATCCTAAAATCGTAGGAAGAATGGAAATAGTAATTTCTACAGTATTTTGTAAATACGAGAAATAATCAATTCTGGATATTAATAAAAAAATACCAGCTATAATTGTTAGTCCTAAACTCCCCCAAAAAGCATACGACCACAACATAATCCGCCGGGCATATTTAGTGAAAATCCCGGCTAGTTTAACTTTATGCGTGTCTTTTAAAAATTGCTTGTCAGGATTAGGATCTGTCATGATTTCTATATAGTTCAATTATCTTGTCAAAAATCTTTTTTTTAACCATCGCTATTTCACTTTTGATTCTCAGTGTTTTAGGGTGTGCCTGTGTGTCTATATCGACTCTTCTCCCATTTTCAATTATTGTTGCAGTCGCATAGCCGTTACTTTTTGCAACCTCTAAAGCCCCTGAAATTAACGTAGTATTCGTATGAATATTTTTATTATGATCAGGTACAGCAGAAATATCAAGTTTACCAATATTAGATTCCTTCAATTCATTATCCATAAATTTATATGCCGAATTTCCGGTGTCAGCATTGCTGTATGTAATACGAATAAATAGTCTCCGTACGATCTCAGCATTAAATATTTGTTCAAAAACATCTTCACTCTGTTCAATAATCACCTCAAAATCTTCATTTTGACCTAATATTTGTGGGATTGATTTTTGAAAAAACTGTGCCACAGCATTTATATTGATGCCTGTTGCCAAAATTACAGCGAATCTATGTGCCTTTGGAATGAAAATATAATCAGACTCCACTAGGTTTGGGAATTTATTTGCTGGAATTTCCACATTTTCTACTTCCATATTTTCCAGATTTAACCAGTCGTCTCCGTCGATAACGGTAAATTTGGAAAATTTACCATAAATAACATCAGTGCCTTCGTAAGTGTCTGTAAATAGTGTCCTTAAAATGGCTGACTTACCGCCCCTTACAGGAACGCGGATTTTATTTTTATAAATTTCAGTAATAATTTCTCTATAGGCGTTGTCTCCATGTCGATTGTTCGATAAGAGTTTTATGTTAACAATCTGAACATGGTAATTGTATTCTTTGATAGTTTTCATAATCCTATTAAATTTAAGTTAGTCTTCAAATATATAAAAAGAAGCCTAATTTTCAATTATTTCGTGTGTCATTTCACTAAGATTGTCTGAAATTAATATCGAAGGACTTTGTTGTTTCTCATCCCATTAATTATTCCTACCTTTGCCCCTGCGAACACAGTTAGTCATAAACTTTTGTAAATGGTCTCAGGAAAGGGAATCATACTAGAAGTATGCGCAGAGCCGTTGGGGAGCAATCCCGCGAACGGCACCCTTCCTGAGCTTGCAAAAGTGATTGATTGTGTTCGCAGCTGCGCATATTTTTATATTATGCGAACACAATCAATCGTCAGCACTCCGGTGCAGACACGCCGAAAGGCCAGCCGCAGGCGGTTCCCGCCGTGCAATTTCTTGATCCGTTTCCATTTTCATCCTCCTGACTGACGATCCCATTGTCTGTCAAATTGTTATTCTCTTTGTCGCGCTCTGAGTGCGATAAGGACTGAACCTTTATTGTCGAATCTTTAAGAATCAAGAAAATGGAAACGACTCAACCATCATTGCGGGAGCAACCCGCACAACTCATAGTTCCCAACATTTCCCAACCACAAATCCAGACGGAACCAGTTATTTCACAAGCCGCACTTGAGCAACAACCGGAACAAACCGTCCCCAAACCCGCAAAGCCGTTATACAACCCTGCCGAAGCAGAACAGATCGTCAATCACCTGACCAGCGGTATCTTCGATCCCGAATACATCCTGCTGTTCGGGAAGCTCGTCGGCGGTACGCGCTTCAGTGACCCGATGGCCTACGACCTGCTGATGGTCGTGCGCGAAACGCCCTCTTACGATTGGATTCAGGCTAAACGCTACCTGCGTTACCAAATGCCGCTCCGCCACCGGGAAATCAGCTACATCAACATCTATATCCTGCCGTTGAATTATGTGGAGGGGAACAACTCCCCGTTCCTTTACTTCACCCATAATGAGGGCAAGCTGATCTACTGCAAGGATCGGCATTATTTCCACCCGAAAAAGTTATGCAACTTCGCAGCGGCCTACTGTGACGCCAAATTGCATTTCGACACCTTTTCGGAGTTGGGCATGCTCTATCTGGAGAAAGCGAACAGCGAATATACCGAGGGCCATAATTTGCGCCCGGCGGCGCTATTCACGGCGCAAGCGGCAGTCTATTTCTACCACACGCTCTATTACGTGTTTCACGGCTATGAGTTCGACATTCACGATCCGGTCGTGATGCACGAACGGATGCGGACGCTCTCAGCGGAATTGATGCTCGTTCTCGACGATAACCACATCGACTATAACTTTACGCTGCCCTGCCTGAAAGGATTTATACAAAAAGCCGCGTACAACCTGAATTTCGATATCGCCCCGAAAGAATTGGAGATGCATATGGCGCGCGTCGAGAAGATGGGCGATATTATCCAGAGGCTATGTGAAATGCGATTGGAGCTTTACGAAGAGCGTAAAGAATAACCGCCTGTAACCCGCACGAAAAAGGGGGCTTCTGAGACCGTCCAAATCTCGGAAGTCCCCTTTTCTTGTGGGTTACTTGGCCTTCTTATTGGTTTTCGGTTGTGTTTGTAGCTGGCTTTGCTCATACCAGTATTGTGAGGAATCTTTCCATTCCCGGCTGTCGCGGATATAGTACCCGGCCGCGAGGGTGGCAAGCAATGCCACAACGGCTATTCCGATAATGATTTTCAGCACGATCGGCGGCTGTTTCAGGTAACGTATCTGTTGCGTCATTTCATAGATCGTATGATCCGACAATCGCTTAAACTCCGTCGTATCGACCTCGGTTTTCATCCGGGCGAGCTGTGTTCCCAGCCCATCGATTTTTTCTTCAATTCGTTGCTGTCTGTTATTTAATTGCTCTTGTCGTGAGTCAATATACTGAAAGACTTCTTTTAGACCGGAAAAATCCGGCGGCTGTACCTTTATGACGGGCTGAAAGTCAATTTGCCCGATCCGGTTGGTCAGGGCGGTGATCTGCTCTGTGCTACGATCAATAGCGGTTTTGTTTTCCTCCAGCTTTCAGATAACCGTATCGCTGTTCTCAGCCGTGCTGCCGGATATTTCCGGCGCGGGGCGTTTTTCGATCATCTCTTTTATCTCCTCGAACATACCGTAGACCTGTTCAGCAGGAATATTATTTTTCTCGTCTTTCATCGTTAGAAACCGATTTTAGGTTTGTTGGCTTTGTGTTCTTTTAATTTTCGTTTGCGCTCTGCGGTGGCTACCAGCATCGCTTCTGTCACAGTTTGGATCAGGGCCGTAATGCGGGCAATATACTCCTCATTCGATTCCCCGATTCTGCGTTGCATCAGTTCCGGGGCGATGCCGCCGCTGAAGTCGGACGGAGGAAGCGGCAAGGCGCCTTTTAGGCCGAATGACCCCAGATTAACTGATTCTTCCGGGACGTTGCCGCTTTTAAACAAACCGGAGAACGCCGAACGGTAGCTGTCGGCGGCGGCTCTAAGTTTATCGACCGACTGCGCGGTATACCGGGGCTGTTCGATAGGTGGGCGCATCCGTTGCAATTGTTCAAAATGGCGGTTCAGATTCGTATAACTGAATGCCCGGTCTATTTTCGAGCCGGAGAAAGTAAAGCCGTTCTTGCCGAACAGCACGCCCTGCTTGCGGTCGGTTTGGCCGCAGTATTTGTAGCTAGTCGTAATTCCTCGCTCCTGCAACCGATTTTCCAGATCGCCCCACGATTTGCTCTCCGGCAAACAGGCCCGGATCGCATCGTATATCTGATACTTGGTTTTGTCCGGTTCCCGCAGTCGGTCGCGGTTTACCTCCTCCTTGCCTTTGGCATAGTAAAGGCCGTGTTTGGCGGTCAGTTCCTTGCAGACTTTTCCGTTGCGGATTTTCATGTTTTTGTCCGAAATAGTTTGGCCGTTGTTGCCGACACGGTTATAAACGAGGTGGCAATGGGGATGCACCTGGTCGAGATGCCGCACCAACAGAAACTGAGTGTCCCGGATGCCCATGCGCTCCATATATTCTGTGGCGATCTCCGTTATTTTCGCGTCGGTCAGCTTGTCCGCATCCTTTGGCGAGAACGACAGCGAGATATGGCCGACCGTATTTTTAATCCGGGGATTTAGTAACGTCTGGTCTTTGAAGTCCCTGACCATCTCCTGCACTTCGGGCGGCGTAACGCCTTCGGCGGCTAGAATGTGTGATTGCTCTTTCATTACATAACCGACCGTCCCGGCAAAAGAGGAGCACGATATGATTTTACCGATCATCGCGCAGGCGTTTTAGAAAGTCCCCGATCTCGGAAATTATCGGGCCGTGCGAAAGAACGACCGAGGCGAAACCTCCGATGTTGGCTAGCTTGGTCAGTTGGTTCAGGTTCCGGGCAATCCCTTTAAGCTGCGCCATGTACCCCAGATGCTCGCGCCGCATCCGTTCTTTCACTCAGCCGAGTTCGATCAGTTCGCGGACGATCTGAGCGGGTTGCTTGCCCGACTGCCGGGCGAGGGATTTCAGTTGAAGATACAGCGGCGTATCGAGCCGAGTACTGACGATGTATTTCTGTCTTTGGGCGGCGCTCAATGACGGACGCCCGCCCCGGTTAAATTCTCTTTTCATCGTGGTTAGTTTTAAGGATAGGACCAACGGGATCACACGCCGACCGACGGGAGAAAGGCGGTTTTCGTTTACGAAAACACAAACTTGCCTATTCTTTTTCATAGTGTTTTTAGGCCCGGCAGAATCCGGGCGAGTGTTCCCCGCCATTGTCCCGGAGAGATCTCCAAAAATCTCGCAGGGCACAATGGCGGGGAATACTCGTTCCGGTAAGGATTAAGGGTACGTAAGGTCTGTGCGCAGAATTGCGCGTTAAGATGACGAGCGTGGATTTATCACGTAATTTGCCGCCTCCTGTTCCATTTCATCGGCGGTCTTGATCCGGTTGCGGAGAAGTCAGCGCTCCAGTTCGGCGCGGTCGAAATAGATGTTTTTGCCGCCGGGCTTGTAATGCGGTATGCGGCTCCCGCAGGTGAGTTTGTACATGTACGTCCGGGAAATTCCGGTGAAAGTACAAGCTTCGTCGAAGGTGAGGACGTTCTTTTGTCCTGCAAGCAGTTGTTCGATGCGACTCAACCGCTGTTCCATGCTGATTTCATTGTCCATAATTTGGTTTTTGGTTAGACTTCAGTGAATAGCAAGGGCAAATATATACCGGTTCCTTGGCGGTGGTGCTGAAAATGCTCATTCTCTCTCACTCATTGAAAGAGAAAATAATGCGTAATGTGCTGTTCTTCAATGTTACTTGAGACCCTTCAGTATGTCGATGTATTGCCGGATCGTGGCTTTCTCCGGGATGGTGTCGAATTTGACCGCGCAATATTTCGCACTCGATAGGGTATTGCGGGTGATAGGCCTCCCCTTGACCGACACGAAGCATTCGGTGCGCTCGGCCACGGATTGCCAGATATTCGTGATAAGCAACGCTTGGCTCAGGCAATCCATAATATAACAGAGCAGCCGGGCATTGCGGACGACCAGCGGCTTTTTAAGCTTACCGGAAAACAAGGCAGCGAGGGTAGTAGGATTGACGGCAGGTTGAAAAACACCGAAGTTGTTGAACAGATCGGAGAGCGCTGTCAGTTGTTTGTCACTGAATGTTGCAAAGAACCCCGTATCCATTATTATACAAGCAATTTATGTTCTTGAAAATCTGTTTTGATTCCTTTTTTGAATATTTCGCTTTGGTGGTCTACTTGTCGTTTTGCCTCTTGCTTTTCTTTGTCAGGCATGCAAGTGTTATTATCAATAAGCGATTTTTGATGATCGGCCAAATAATCAATAGCCTCATTTATGGTTGTTTCGCCAATAGAACAATTGCCACCCAAACCATTACAAACAAGGGCTTGAAGCAATTCTTGCACACAAGGAATATCTGATAGGGCAAATAGGTTTGTTATGAGGTTCTGAACATCATATTGCATAGCTGTAATATATATATTACAAAGATAATAGAATACCTATATTTCCAGCTCCGGCAACGCATTTACCGCCTTTTCTTTTAGGGCATCGACCGCGCGTGTGTATTTTTCGGTGTGTTTCAACCCGCTGTGGCCAAGCAGAGAAGCCACCGTTTTAATATCCGTGTGGCACTCGCCGAGCAAATTCACCGCGAAGCTGTGGCGGGCGCAATGCCAGGTGATGTGCTTGTCGATCCCGGCGCGGGCTACCCATGTTCGCAGGGCTTTGAGGCATCCCGTATGGCTCGGCAGGGTAAAGATCGGGCCGTCCTTCTCCGGCTTCTCGCCGATCAGTTTCAGCAGCGTGGCGCTTAAAGGAATGATAACGACCGAATTTTTGGAATGCCCTTTGGTCTTGGCCTGCTCGAATTTAATCGTCTTGTTGGCATAGTCCACATTACCGTACGTTAAATCCGCCACGTCGCAATACCGCAGTCCGGCATATAGACAGAACAGGAATGCCCGGCGGACTTCCGTGTTCTGATAAGGGGTGTTTGCCAATGTTTTGATTTCATCGAGACTCAGGACGTCTTTCGTTAGGGCAGTGTCATCCACGATACATTGCACGCCCGTACAGGGATTCTTCAATATGATGTCCTGCTCGACAGCCTGTTTGACCACCTTTTTGAATCGCTGGAAATAACCCCGCGCACCCTCGCCTTTGGAATGCTTCTGGAGATAGTCGACGAATTCGCGTACCATTTCCTTAGTCATCTGATCCGGCTTGATATTGGTCTGCATATTGGGGTAGGATTCGGCAAGGAAATCGCGGAACCGCTGCAAGGCACCCTGCATCATGCGGATGTCCTTTTTCGTGTAGGCGTCGATATAGGATTGGAAAAAGACGAGGAAATTGATTTTTTGCTTGACCGGAGCCGCCTTGTCGTATTTCCGGGCGATCAGCACCTTCTCCTTGTCCATCCGGATCTCGGCGGCAAGAGCCAGCGTCTCTTTGTTCTGCTGCCGTTCCTCCGGCGTCCGGGGATTGGGCAGCAGGTAAAGACCTAAAAACTCTTTCGAGCGGATATGCTTGATATGCTCCTTACCCGTCTTTTCGTCGAATACCTTATTATATCCCATGTAATACTCCAGATACAAACTTTCCCGCCCATCGGCCAGCGTTTTTTGCATCAATTTGGGATTTTCTTTGGTTTTTGCTTTGATACTCGCCATATCCGGATAATTTATACGTTTGTATCAGATTGATTTATTGATGCAAATGTATAAATATATTTCTGATTATAGGGTGTAAAAAAGGTGTAAAAAATCACGAAAAATCCTCAAATCAAGAGGAAACGCCGAGAGCCGAAAGTATATTAAATGATTGATAAATAATATATTATATGTTTTTGATTGGATGAATTTAGATAGGTATTGTATCGGCTTCGGGTACTTTTTAAAAACCTCAAATAATTGAATATCAATTATTTGAGGTTTTTATTTCGCCTTTCGTGTCCGCAATCTGTCCGCATTTTGCAGTATGATTAAAAATTTCTCTTTTTCTTCCGTATTTCTGTTCCGGTTCTGGGTGTATAATACGACCTTGCTGGGAATATTGCCGCAGCATATTATCGATAACGTAATCCGTCTGATCAAACTGGTTATTCAGAGATAGCGCACCTAAAAAATCTGCTTTATCATAGATTAATTCTGGGTATGTGTTGGCATACCCTCCTTGTAATCGTACATTGCTAATGCATTCTCCGAAGTAATGTTGAAGATAGATGTTTCGTACGTAGAAATAATAGTCTTGTACTTTCGCTTTGATGAGTGGAAACATAAATCCGTCGTACAGATTTAACCTATAAGGTAACCAGATGTGCCACGGCGAAAAATAACCATAATTGGATTCAAATGCGAGAATATGGTGGTAGCCTTCATTGGCAAAGAGTGTCGGATGATCGGCATTCAGCACCAGTAGGTCTTCGTATATTTTGAATATCCAATTTCGTATTTTGCTGGATGATAGTTGGGTTTTGGCTTCAATCGTTTTGATTTTACTGCATTCACGGTTATAACATCCATCAGGATCGTTTTTAGCGATCTTGCCCAAATCAATAAGATAATCCAGAACTGGATTATAAGCGTTGTTTTGAGCTTTCAAGATGTCAAGCCATTGGTATTCGGATATAAGACTGTCTATAATCTCACGGGTTCCGGCTTTGTATGGGAGATATTTTTTCATGGTAGAAATAAAAATATTTACCAAGGATTAAGGAAATCCCAATGATTAGAATTATTGGCATCTTCTTTTTCCATGAGAGTTTGAATCCAATCTTGGTAATCTTGTAGCGAGTTTGTCTGTGATATTTGAGGCTCAGACCACGGATTGTTGTTTAATATAGTGGAGCCAAAAGCCTCACAAGACCTTCTTGGATGACGTAGAAGGTATGTGTCTTGGACGTTTCGGTAAATGCAGTAATGGCCTTTTACAAAAAAATCACTCCAATTATTTTCTACTTTCTTTTTGTCCTTAATGTCAACGACATTAATCTCACTCATTGTTTGAGTTATATTGCTTTGCCACACTTCTGACATAATCTCTCTAGCAGCGGCATCGGTTTGTGGAGCACTATATCCAAAAATCGTGATTATAAAAGCATTCTTGAGATATGCACGTAGAATATCCCATTGTAACGCTATAAAAGCATCTTGGGTGTAGTCTTTATTACGTACCGGGTATAAGAGATTGACGGGTTTAAATCGTTTCCCGCACTTTGTACAAGCACAATTTGTAAATCCGATGGTGTGGTGATCTAAACATATCCCGACAAAAACATTCCCATGCAGAAATACTAAATTAGGCAGTCTTTTGAGGTGCATATTTCGTTGAAATGCCAATGCCAGAAATGGATCCCAATTGAATGTGGCTATTATGTCTTTTTCTCGCAATGACAATACTAACTGGTCATATAATGTGATCTGTTCTGGCAGCTGTAAGCTACGGAAATAGCTGTATATCTTTTCTTTAATAATTTCCAAATGAGGATTGCCGAGGAATTCGCTACTTAATGTATCAAACAGTGCTTCAAAATTGTTCACAGGCTCAGATATACCCATTGCTTGAAGTTCTGGTTCCAGTCCGACTACCTCCACTAGATTATTCATTAACGGCAGTCTCTTCCCGGATTTATCACCGTTGGGGAATGCAGCCAAACTTGCCCCCGCACCTAGTATTACGACATGGGGCTGGATATAGGGATCGGGTATGTTCATAATGATTAAAAATTAGATATATAAAAATAATAAAATAACAGATTATCTAACCCTATTTTTATCTGTTTTATTAACTATATATCCTGATTTTCAGCATTGGTTCCGAGACCTCTTTTCCTTTACCGGTAATTCGTAATCGTCCCGCAGATACGGTAAGCGCCCATGTTGTCCTCCGGCTCTTCCGGTGACTTGTCGCACAACAGGAAGATCGTCTCGATCCTTCCGCTGTCCCGCTCCGTCATCAGCACCGCGTAACACGCATTCCGGCACAACTCCGCAGAGAGGCGAACGAAATGGTGAGGCTCCTTCGGCTTCTGCTTGAGAGCGTCCAATGAAAGATAGAAAGGAATAATCCGTATCGAAGCACGTTGGGATTGATCCACGCATAGTATCGGCTTTTCCGCCTCGAACACTCCCTCCCCGAAAATCAGCCACGCCACCGAGAAGCATGGAAGCACCCGGTTAATTCTTTTGGCAAGATTAGGGCTGATACCGTTGTTCCCTTTCTTAATCTGATACAGATTCTCGCCCCTTTTCAGACCGATAGCCTTGGCAAAAGCATTGACCGAAAGGCCCGAATAACCGATCACTTCGGACAGACGTTCCCAGGCGGGATTCGTGGTAATGTCAGATTCCATAATAAGGCGAATGATAGCAATGAAAGATGTATTGCCCACGCCTCTATAAAACGGCGAGGGCGCAGGTGCATTTTTCCTTCTGTAGGCCTTCCGAGCCATCTCCGGTAAATGTCCTTACGCCCAAGCCTGCCCTGGCAACTCGTACCAGGGCATGACTCAGGTTTCAGACAAATATTACGCCGGAGGAAACCTGCTATATCGCTATAGCAGTCGGAAGTTTACAGAAGGCATAAAGGTTTGTCTTAACCTCTATTATGTTTTGGCCTTCTCAGGCCGTATTTAAATTCTTATTCAAAGTTAGCATAATCTTTCGTGTTGTAATAGAATCTGCTTTGGGTCAAAGATAATAAAAAATCCCACACATGACTATATAGTCATTATCAAAATGACGATTTGGTAATGTTCTTTGTTAAATGGAAGGTTCTAGAAACAGAAAAAGGACTAACACTGCATTAACAGGGTCGATAGCTCAGAAACTGAAACAAATAAGGCAGGAAAAGGGGCTATCTCAAGAATTCGTCTATCTGGAGACGGAGGTGCATGTGGGGCGGGTTGAATCGGGTAAAGTCAATGTATCCGTTGTAACCTTGTCTATTCTTTGCGACTATTATGGCGTGACCTTAGAAGAGTTCTTCAAAGGAATTAATATAAAATAGTTCCGGGAAAATGCTTTTCTAGTAACGATTATTCTTTTCGACAAAAATCGTTTCATAGTATGAATATTCAATTTCTAGATCAGGGTTATGGACTTAAATCGCCAAACTCTGTCGGCCAAACTTTAATTGATTTATTGGCTTGCCGTGATTATTCCGTGTTTACAGCGATCTCTGCATTTGCAAGTGTGGGAGGGGTGCAAGGATTAAAAACTTGTATCGAACAAAATGGTCAACATTTACGTAATGTTAGAATTGTTGTCGGAGTTGATCAGAAGGGAACATCCAAAGAAGCATTAGACTTATTGCTCCAACTTAATGCTGATGTATTTGTTTTTTATCAACCTGCGATGACTATCTTTCATCCCAAAATATATCTATTTGAAGGTAAAAGAGAAACAAAGCTGATTGTTGGATCCTCGAATTTAACAGCACAAGGATTATTTGCTAATATAGAAGCATCTTTGCTTGTAAGTATTGACAATAACAATGAAGAAGAACTAGATGTTGTTGAGCAGTTAAAGAGTAGATACAGCGGGATATTTGACGGACGGGATCCAAACCTTCAGCCTCTTACACGGGAATTGATTGATCATTTAGTTGAACTAACTATAGTCCCGACAGAAGTCGATAGGCGTTTATTTCAAGATAAAGTTGTCGATACGAATGGCGTTTCCCATAACCCGGTTCTCTCAGTTTTTCCTCGTCGGGTTCAATCACCCATTCACCCTTCTTTTCGTAAAAGGAATAGAGGTATACCGAGAGTCAGACGGCAACCCCAGGAAACTATTCCACAAATGCCTTTAGTAAAAGACACCGACCAAGAACTATTATGGATTAGCAGACCATTAACTGAACGTGATTTGAATATTCCTACAGGTTCTACGACTCATCCCACGGGCTCTATGCTTTTAAAAAAAGGTGATATTTCTGATATTGATCAGAGACACTATTTCCGTGAAACGGTCTTTGCGGATGAAGATTGGGAGAGAGATCCTAGGCGACCTAAATATGAAAGAGTTATGGTTCCATTTTATTTTCAGACTAATGGAGAAGTATCTGGACCTTATAACCTGAAAATCAGCCATAATAATGACACGGAATCTAAATCGTATCTACAGAAGAATTCTATGACTTCGATTAGCTGGGGCGATGCGAAAGAGATAATTGCTAAACGTGAGTTTTTGGGAAAGAAAGCCGTTTTATATCGAATTCCTGGAGCCTATATGTTAGCCATTGAATAAATTTTCATTGGATAAATCTTGATTTATCTGTATTTTTGGACAAAAGTTGTCCAAAAAAATGGAAATCAGTCATCCCTTTGGTCTAATTGTCAGACAATTGCGAGAGGAACAGGCATTAACATTACGCGAGGTTTCAGGAAAACTAGGTATAGATCCCTCTACGTTGAGCAAAATAGAGAAAAACACTCGTAAGCCCACAAAAATCCTAATTCATAAACTTGCCAACTTTTTTCAGATAGATTTTAAAGTATTATTCGTTGCATTTTTGAGTGATGAGATTGTGTATCAAGTAATGTTAAATGAGGAGTATGCAATTGATGCTTTGAAAAATGCGCAGGAAAAAGTAGCCAACATTAAAATGAAGGGAATTTCGTAGTCTATGAAATTAATAACAGAAGCAACTGCGGAAAAATTAAGAGGTGGTTTTTATACTCCCAAAGCAATAGCCGAATTCATATTACGGTGGGGAATCAATGGGAAGCCGGATAGTGATATTCTTGAGCCAAGTTGTGGCGACGGTGCATTTCTAAAGCAAATTAGAGAGTCTGGATTTACTTATAATTCGATTAAGGCTATAGAACTGGATGTAATTGAAGCAGAAAAAGCCAATGATATAGTTTTAGAAAACACTCAAGTCATAAATGGTGACTTTCACCAATATTGCAATAATACACAGGATCGGTTTGATTTAGTGATTGGTAACCCTCCTTATATAAGATTTCAATTTTTTAATAGGGAACAGCAGGTCGAAGCATCAAATATTTTTATCCGTGCCGGTTTAACGTATTCAAAGTTGACGAATGCATGGGTATCTTTTGTAGTCGGAGCATCTTTACTCTTAAAATCTGAAGGAGGTAAAATAGGATTTGTCCTACCTGCAGAAATATTACAAGTGTCATATGCTCAGCAACTAAGAAATTTTATTGCAAAATTCTACAATAAGATCAATATTATTTCTTTTGAAAAGTTGGTATTTCCTAATATTCAACAGGAGGTCATATTGCTCTTATGTGAGAAGAATAATTCTAAGGAACATAATATTGAGCACTTGGAAGTTAAAGATGCTACAGAATTAACTAAGATAGATGTAACAAAATTAAAAAGTCCCCAAAAACGTATTGATTTCAAATCAAACAAGTGGACATTTTATTTCCTTGATCAAGAGGAAATAGACTTCTTAGAAACAATTGCGGAAGAAAAGAAGATACCTATACTTGGCGATTATGCCAAAGTTGAAATAGGCATTACTACAGGTGCAAATGATTTCTTTACAGTTGCTCAAGATACTGTTGATGATTATAGCTTGGAGGCATATGCTAAACCTATGATTGGACGTAGTGTCCAAGTAAACAGTGTAATCTTTACTCCAGCAGATTGGAAATGTAACCAATTGTCTAAAGCTCGCGCTCAGCTTTTAGCTTTCCCTGGTAGAAAGGCATTATTACAAGATAAAAAAGCTTATAAGTATATCGAACACGGCGAGAATTTGGGTGTTAATAAAGGATATAAGACTAGCATTCGTGACGATTGGTTTGTTGTTCCTTCGTTGAAAATCTCTGATGCGCTTTTTATTAGAAGGAATAATGTTTATCCTCGGTTAATTATCAATGAAGCGCATGCTTACACGACAGATACGATGCACCGAGTCTATATTAAGCCTGAAACGGATATTAAAGCCTTTTCTGCAAGCTACTACAACTCTTTATCTTTGGCTTTTGCAGAAGTTTGTGGTAGAAGTCATGGCGGAGGAGTGCTTGAGTTAATGCCAAGCGAAACAGAAAAGATATTGCTACCTTATCATACGGACAATGGTACCCTAATAGAGAAGATTGATAAACTAATGAGGGACAAAACAGATATTGAACAAATTTTAGAAGTAACTAATGAAATTATCCTGAAAGATCATTATGGGTTGACCGACAAAGAAATCTCAATCGCGCATCAAATATGGAAGAAACTTTCATCAAGAAGATTAAACCGGAAAAGATGAGTGATTTATGTTATTCTCGTCTCAAATTTCACTTACTCCATAATATCAGAAAGCGGATAGTTAAAAAATCGAAAAAATCTTCGAGTTAGAGGTGTTAGAAACTAATCCTTGCTTGATCTGATCGTTTCCTATTGGGTTTTTATCCTGAAATTCCACGCCCTTTTTTCTTCGTTTTCTTCTTGCGGTGGAGCAGCCGGAACTCCGGGGCGATATACTCGTCCGATACTTGTTCCGTCTCCGTCAGAGCGCCGAGCGCATTGGCCGCATCCGTGACGATCTGCGCTCCCAGACTTTGGGCCTGTACTGGCTGCCGCTGAACGGCAGCGGAGGGAAATTGTTTCTGCAACGTACGGTAGCCGAACTCCCGGCCAATCTCGGATGCCTTGAACTGAAGGCCGCTATAAACGAAATGCAACCCGTACACATTCCCCTGCTTGTTCATCGCCGGAAGAATCATCACGCCACGCTTCAGCATAGCCATATAGAACTTACGGAAGTCGGGATGCCCTTTCCCCAACTCCTCATAGGCGATGCGGCGTAACTCCGCTTTTGCGGCTTCCCGCTTCGGGTCGGCGTATCGGTTTTGATACTCCTTTTGACGGTGAACTTCATTAGCCACAGTCAGCCCGATCTTCCGGCTGATCTCCTCCGCGATGCGGGCCGAACGGTTGCCTAAAAACGTCGTGTCGTAGACCGAACCGTCGATGCCGATCCGGTTTGCGATCAGGTGAATGTGCATATGGCCCGTGTCCTTGTGCGAGCAGGCGATCCATTGATGGTTCTTCAGCTTCATCTCCTGTGCGAACAGTACAGCCAACTCCCGCAAAGATCCGCGCACACGCTCCTCGTCAGCCGGAGCGATGCCGATCTCGAAACGCAGGTACTTGTTCTTACACCGCTCATGGCCCTGGGCCACCATTTCAAATTCGGAAATGATCTCATCCGGCGTCCGGCCCTCGATCAGGTTGGTGCCCAACAAGCAGTCGAGCTTCCCCTCCCGCATCACGTAGCGAATGGCGTTCGTCCCGTGGGCGATGGCCTTACCCTTTGCTATCATGGCCTTCGGAATAAAAGAAACGACCGTAAAGGGCTTTGGACTGTCGGAGAAAATCTCAGGCTTCCTTGTTGAATGCCGGATCTTTATACGTGAACAGATTGGCGAGCCGCGTCATAAAGCTGTTATGCGTCTGGAGCATCCGAAAATACTCCTGCTCTTCGGCGGTCAGCCGGGGCGTGGCGATAATCTTTCCGTAAAGGGCTTGTCTCCGGCAATATTCGGAGAGGGTTACGCCTGCTCTTTGGGCATGGCCGGAAATGGTGCGGCGCTCTTCGGCGGCGCACCGGAATTTTATGATTTCTTTTTTCATCGTTGTGTTTTTAGGGGATGGAAAATGGCGAGAACGGAGTGATTGCAAAATCAGTTTGTGGCCGGGTGTGGCCACAAACTGACGTCTTGCAATCTGGCAATCTGGCAATCTGGGCGGTACTATCTACCGCCTACCTTAGGCCCCAGTTTGCCGGGGGCCGAACGCACCGAAGGCGCATGACGGGGGCGGGTTTTCGCCCTGAGATAATCGTTTACGTCCTTATAGGCGAGGTAAAACTCGGAATGGTCGATCACCTCGTTTTGGGGACAGCGGTTCACGATTTCAGCCGTAGCCTTGCGTCCTGCCTCGTCACGGTCGAGGAAAAGGTGAACGGTCTTATTCCTTTGCAGGAACGGAATGGCCTTGTCGAGATTGGCCACCGAATTAAGCACGATGGCATTGAAAGGAAGTGCCGGAAACCCTTTGAGGGTGAGGTAGGACAGGAAGTCCATAAAGCCCTCGAATACCAACACGTCCTCATGGCCGTTGTCGATGGTCGTAATGTATTTGGGGGAGCTGCCTCCCTTGAAACGGGCGGTGCGGAACTCTCATCCGTCGCGGTCGTTTTGGAAACCGACAGCGAAATAAGGGTTCCCGTTTGCCCGATAGTGTACCTCCCGGCAATAACGCCCGGCGATGTCGGGATCAAGACCCCGCTGTTGGATGTAGTCGATAAGAGAGGGACGTTCGAGCGGTCGGATGTCGAGGATCTCAATGCCGGGTTTTCGGGATTGAATTTCCGGGGTGGGTGGCGTTCATTGAACGTGCGAAAGATCGGGCGCTTCGAGATAGCGTACGGCATGAATAAAGTCGGTCTGATACATAAGCATGACGAGGTCGATAATGGAACCGCCGACACCGGCTCCGTGGTCGTACCATAGGTTTTTGATGTAGTCCACATGGAAACTCGCCGCATCTTCCTGGCGGATCGGCGAGAGGTACATGCCCCCGGTCGAGGTTTCTTTGACCGGAGTAATCCCGTTCTGAGCGAGAAATGCCCGGAGGTCGTTCTTTTTTATTTGTTCAATTGACATGATAATTAGGTTTTAATAAGTGAATAGTCGTCTTGCTACCCGCTATATATAACAGGTCGCTCAACTTAGAATGATAAATCGGATGACAGAGGGACAGTTATCCCGCCTTGCGATGATGGGGCGTTCGGCCCGTGCGGATAGCTTCTACGTCACTTCGCAGATAGCGTTTGCGGCCTCCGAAAGGGTAGGATTTGATATATCCCGTTCGCTCCCAATTTCAAAGGGTGGATGAGTCAATACCCAGCCGTTGCAATACCTCTTTGCGGGATCAATACTCCTCGGCAGGGGAATGGGTTTCAGCGGTCGGGAGGCTTCCGGCCACTTCTTGGAATAGCTGCTTTAAATCCTCCAGGCTGACCGTCACGCTGACGTTCGTCCCGGTTCGTAACAAATCGTTTAGTTCCATAGGTGAAGGTTTTAATGGGTTAATAAAATTATAAACAGGATTCGTCTGAATCCAATGGCAAAGAAAAGTAAAGTGCAACTAGCGATCAAGAGATGTTTCAGAGATGAACATATCCCGCATGGGAAGATCGTAATACACTGATTGTATAGAGATTATTAGGAGTAAAAATAAAGGAGAGATATCATCTCTCCTTTATCTCTTCTTTATAGCTTAACGAAAGAGGAAAATCTCGTATAGTACGAATCTTGCTTATTTGCGATTCAGATACTTGCATACTATATCTTTGCACAGTTCTATTCTGTAATGACTTTTGGTTTCGCCAGTCAGTTTCCCTTTTATGGTAACGGTTTCTACATACTCTAAACTGAAAAACACCGATTTGAGCCATTGAACAAGATCATCCTGTTTGCGGGGCACGGAACTAAAATGATACCACATATTCCAACCGTAATGATACAAATCGGGATTACTCAAACCTTTCACGTCGATTTGGTGCACATTTTCAAGATATCCTCCCTCGGCATACGTCCGAATATAGGCGAAAAGTAATGTAAACTCTTCTTCGGTAATATGTCTGGTCAAAACGATGCGCGAATAGTCGCAAAACTGTTGTACAGCTATATCGATCATCGTTGATGTAGGAGAGATTACAGGAACTAAATTTTTCGGTTCACTTACATGATCGGATTTTTCTCGGCGCGAGAATAATTTGTCGAACAATGGCATAAGAAGATCGGTCAGTACGGACGAAAAAGCCCAATAAATCACGATGCCGAATACCAAAACTGCGATAAAAACAAGATTGGCGGTTCCGACATCCAAACCATTCCCTAACAAAAACAAACGGATCACAATAGCGATCCCGAACGTGGCAATACCTACAAATAAATGAGGCAAAAGACGAGCCGGCAAATTTTTATGCATTCTGAGATATTTATTCCTCTGGAGATAAGGCTCTGACCAACTCGTCTGTCTTAGATGCGTTTTTGAATAATGTTGCTAAAAAGCTATCTTGGTAATGCTCTGATAAATATGTGACTATTTCTTCTGATATTGTGTCAACACCTCTCTTTATAGTATCTTGATTAATGCTAAATTCCGTTGATGCCAATTCATTTTTAAGATGTAATCGTTTAATCAAAAGCATCTCAATAACACGATTACCATGAATTAGTACACCATATTCGCGTCCCGCTTTTCGCGGCAATAGTCTTACCTTCTCTTTTAAATAATTTTCAACATGTCGATTTAATTCAATGCAATTGCGAACAAAGCACCCCGTTATAGAAGGATTGAATATCTCTTTATATATACCTCTTTGTAGATTCTCATAGAATTTACCAATATTACTTTTAGCATTAACGACTAAAGATGTTTTCCCACTAGCACATGCTAATGCTACTGTTGCTTCTGTGATATCGAAAGACTTTTCAGACGGGACGTATATTTCGGATCGCATCAGATTATATTCAATGCCATCGATAAGCAATTCCTGACGAATACGAATCTGTTCGGGATCTTGAGATACAAAATCTCGGTTCTCAACCCTATTTTGGCGATTATTAGCTTTTGTTATTTCCTCTCCAAATAACTCTGGCGTCCCCGAAAGTTGAATAATCCGTGTATGTACGCTAATAGTTTCTAATTTGTTTTCACTGTTATACGCACTTTTTCCAATAGTACTTACAGTCTGAGCTCCATTGATTATAGCGAAATTTGTCAATTTGAATGATCCCAAATCTCTATTACTTCCACCAATGGCTGATTTTTCAATTCTATCTGCAATTATTGTGATTCCATTATTGTAATACCAGAATAATTCAGGACAATCTTTAATTGTTTTTTCGATGCTATCATTGACGTCTGTTTTGCCCAACATTTTACGAATGTTTTTTTCAAACAACCGATCTCCATAGGTTTTCCACCATTCGGCAATTTCACAACCTGAAATAGCCCCGTAATATCCAATGTAAGGTTCACTTACTTTACCCCAAGATGAAAGACTCATGCTAACGTCGATCGGAGTATTACCCGCTTTCTGTGCTAAAGATTCATGTATAACTGATTGAGATATCCGTTTGAACGAAAAAACAGGGTCTGGATTTTCTGCTCCATTATTATTCATTTCATCAAGCAAATCAGTTATAACACGAGAGGCGTGTTCTGCTAGTTGTTTTTGGGCATGTGTATCTATAAGAAGTAATACGTATTTAGTATTGAATGCTCCTAATGCTTGCTGAATGACTGCAGCTTTCCCCTGTATTTTGGAATTGAATCTATCAAGTTTCTCGTTTATTAAATCTTTAACGCCCTGGCAGAATTTCATAACATCAGCATATGATGGCTCACCTGTGCCATCTTGACTATATTTAGATTGAACTATGAATAATTCTCCATCGCTTGATAAATATATAGCATCGATCCCATTATCGTTACCTCCGTCCACAACTGCATCTGCAGCTTCTTGTTCACTACACCCACTGGCGTAATGAATGGCATAAGCAGCAAGGCAACGAGTTGTTATCTTTATGTCTTTTTCTTTATCACTATCTACTATGTCAGATGTATTAATTTTTGCTGCGAATGCATCGCAAATTTTAGTTCGAATTTGCTGAATATGAACGACACTCATGTTTGTAAGATTGAATATTTCTAGGTTTACAACAAATATAATAAAATATTGTGTGTTAATCTAAGAGGTTGATTAGTTCCTTTTTCATCTCCTCGTCGATGTCCCGGTAGCGGGCGAATGCCTTGCTGCCCTCCTTGTGGCCGCTCAGCGACCCCACCAGACTCGGGTCTTTCACCTTCTTGTAGATATTCCCGATGAACGTGCGCCGGGCCATGTGCGAAGACGCCACCTCGTATAACGGTCGCTGCCCCTCCTGCCGCGTGCGCTGGTCGATGGTCGTTACCATGCGGTCGAGTCCCGCACGCTTGAACGCCTCCTTGATCTTCACATTGTATTTCTGCTCCGAATAAAACGGCAGCAACGTTTCACGTAAAGGATCACGGTAGCGGGCTAGGATTTCCAACGCAACTTTGGTAAGCGGGACGCGCACGGTTATTCCCCGGTCTTCCTTCGTTTTGCGCGGGATGTACTCGATAGCCCCGTCGATGATATTCCGCTCCGTCATTTTGTACAGATCGCTCACCCGACACCCGATATAGCATTGAAAAACGAAAATATCCCGTTGCACCGCCAATGCCGGATCGTCGCTCAAGTCCGTTTCGTACAGGCGATTCCTCTCCTCGATGCTGATGTAGATCGGCGTTCCGTACACGATCTCCCCGATAGAGTAGTGCTTGAACGGATTGTTCGCCGTGTATCCGTTGTCGTTCGCCCAAAGGATAAACGCCCGGAAACGATTCATCATGTCCGCAATCGAATTTTGGCCCCGCTCTTTCGGCATCCCTTTCGGGACTTCGTTTCCTTCTGCGTCCAAGACAGACGGCCGTTTGCGCTTCGGCGTCTTAACGGCAATCTTGGCAGAATAGGGGACTTCCTCGTAAATCTCAGGGAATTGCAGGAATACCTGCTTCTCGCTGGCCAGAAACTCGTCGATCTGCCGCAGTTGGTCGGGATTGAGCGAACTTAGGTTGAGTTTGAAGCCCCGGCTTCCCGTCTTGCGCTTATACAATTCAAATCGCTTCAGGCAGCGGGTCAGCACCTTAAAATTCTTCAAACGCTGCTCCGACAGCTTGTGTTTGGCGATGTACTCGTCGATAATGTCGAAAAAGGACTTCTCGTATTCCTTAACCGCTTTCACTGGCTTATGGAATTTCTTAACAACCTTTTCCATATACTCGCGGGTGATCGCCGATTTGTCGGTTGCCGTGTTGATCTCCCGCTCCAGTACGTCCGTCAGTGCTTTCAGCCGATCCCTTTTCGCCAAAAGCTGTTCCCGCTCTTCGCCCTGAATCAATGGGATGTTGATGTCGTTCTTCTTGCCCCACCGCTTCCGGTCAAGCCATATCCCCGAGCCGATCCGCAAACGAATGTCCCGCGAAACATAGAGCCGCAGATTGATCTCCGACTCGCCGGAGCTATTGGTGATTTTACCGAGGTAATAATTAGTCTGTGCCATGACTGAAAGGATTGCTTTCCCAAATATAACTGAAGGCAAGGGAAAAACAAACTTTCCGTGTCCGCAATCTGTCCGCATTTTGCAAAAAACTACCGAAACGGCATCTAATCAGACGCGAACAAATACAACCGTTATATATTGATTATCTGCTAAATATATAATATTTTCGATTGTATAGGATTTTAAAGGTTTTG
>ERZ773188.1225-NODE-1225-length-29760-cov-3.563138_pt1 | contig 29760 bp, 36 predicted proteins | sample MGYA00581011_ERZ773188 | MGnify/ENA primary metagenome ERZ773188 (study PRJEB29015, sample SAMEA2737798) | human gut metagenome | biome: human gut; feature: human-associated habitat; material: faeces | place: China | collected 2012 ...
CTGCGCTGTACTGCATGAAAACATCTGGCGGAATATCGTGAAAAAGACAACATCATAAGCCCTGGTTCATACCTTATGGAATCTGGCATTTTCATTCTCTCCATTTACAAGGAAGTCCATAACACGCATAAATCCCTTAATGTGTGTCTCTTCTCCATCCGTAAATTCTGACAAGGTAGAAAATGGCTTATACGGAGTCGCAGATAATAACAATACACAACTATCTGTATTGTCTTTCAAAAATTTCTTTGATAGCATAGCACTATCGCTATAATCGTTCTCATCAATCTCTATCAAATCTTTAAATCTTTGGAATTCATCCATAATAACCAAATCTGGATTTAGCATTCCAAGACTAATCTGTGCAAAACAATATCTAATTCTATTGATTAAATCCTTCTGCTGTTGCCACGAGATAATACCATCCAACTTAGCTGTTTTCTCAACCTTCGAATAATTCTTGCGAATCTTTCTGCAGGCAGACTTTATCTCAACTATCAATTCTTCAGAAAAAGTCTCAACAACTAAACGTTTCATTTCTTTCAGATACATCTTCCTATCTTCTAGCAGATCTATGCGACTCCTCTGCCATCCAACATACCAATTCCAGGAATCACTTGTTTCAATAAAATAAGTTCTCATCAATAGTGACAATTCTTCTGCGTATGTCCCACAGATACGGCACTCCTTCATAAGGTTATAAGCAAGTGCTCTCTCTGGTGCAGTACCAACACCACTTCTCATCTGAAATGATGTTGCCGGAGTCATTGGAATAAGCCTTACATTTCCCTTTGTTTTTGTCTCTGCAAGCATTAAATGTTGCATAGACAATCTTCCTTCCGAAATGCTAACCCTATTTTCTTTTGGAATCCCAAGCTTTCCACAATTTTGATTCGCAATTCCAGCGTTAGAACAGATATAAACTACAACATAATCTTCGTCACCAATATCTTTTCTCCATACTCCAGTCTTTGCTACTACAGTCTTTGCAACAATTGTTTTTCCTAATCCCACCTCATCTGCAAGCAGGACCCTATTATGACCAGCTTTGAAAAGGTCAACAATACGATTGGCTGTTGCCTCTTGAAAATCTTTTGCTATCATTTGCGACCTTTCCCCTTTCTGCCTGCTGCTTTCATAAATAACTCTAGCAACTGCTTAAATTCTTCACCAATTTTATTATCATCCAGTCGTTCTACAACCTCATACATGGAATCAAAACGTTCCGGGTAATCCGCTGCGGCTTTTAGCATTTTCTCATAGACATCAGGCTCTACTGTAAATCCATATCCTTCGGAACCCTCTCCTGCTCCTTTGCCATTTATAATCAATTCTTCGAAGCTCACACTATCGTAAAAATCCTCATCCAATAGATAGCGCATATATGTCATAAACATCGGTTTATTACTAATAATCTCGTTAAAAATAGCATCATCTCGCTCTTCAGATGGCATATCCTCTACTTCGAGGCGCACCAGACATTCTGCTCCATCTTTCGATAACACAAACATATTACTTAAGCTGTTAAGCGCTACATCTTCAAATCTTGTAATCTTTGTAAGAGATTTTGTCTGTGTCTTTACATAAAATGGTCTAATTGTAACTCCTTCGTAATCATGATCTGCATATACTTCAATATCAAAATGACCATCTTTTTCAAAAACCTTAGCGCCAATTACACCATATACTTCTAATCTAAAATCCACAACTGCATCTTCTGGTTCAATAAATTCCTCATTAATGTCTGTCATCGAAACAAAAGGACTTTCCTCATTTGGGATAAAATCATCTCTTACACTCCAATAACTTGAATGATAATTCTTATATTGTAGTTCCAGTAAAAATTCCACGTTGTTGTCAAATGCATTCAAAGAAGCATTCAATGAACCCATGTAAAGTTTATGTGGCTCGTTATACTTCTCGGTATAATATGCCTTCGCATGAACATCCCGATTGACATATCCAAAAGTATCACCATCATCTAATGCATCATTAGAGCTAAAGACCGGATCAACAACCCAGATTCCATCTCCGTCTCTTCTATTAAAAGCATTGAATATCCTTTTCGTAACAGAAGCTTCTCTTGTGATGAGGCATCTTCGTGCCGGTCCTGCATCTGCATTGCTATTATAGTCATCCAATAAATCTGCAATAACACCTTCTGATAAAAATGGCGATATAATAAACAAGGCATAGCAGTCACGAAACATCTCTCTTGCTGTCTTTCTATGTTCCTTAGCCATGACCTTTTTTACGCCATTTTCCGCCCCGCCATAGATTCCAAACGGATGAAACTCATAATCTTCAAAGCAGTCTAATAAATCAAACTTATCAACCTTTTTCAGATTTGATATCAATTGATTATAAGCATTCTTCTTGCTATCAAATTGTGATACAAACGTAAGCATATCGGCTAATGGCTGATTCTTTGGATTCACTTCTCTTCCAACATACCCAGTCATCTCAATTGCCATATCCATACTCTGATCAAAAGTAAGATTTCTGCTAAGCACAACAACCTTAATCATAGTTCTGCCATCGTTGACATTGTGATACTGTAAAATCCATAGTTTTGGATGGAAGTTATATGTACTCTTAGGCATACGAACCTCATGAATACTGTTCTCCAATAATGCAAATAATCTGCTTTCTGATTTCGGGACTTTAATACATCCAACATTGCAAAAAATAGAGAGTTTCTTACCCGTACGCCGAATTGCTTCTAATACATATAATGGGTTATTCCTTTGACCTGAAGTCATTTCACCACGCATACCAAGGCAAAGTGGTATTCCCATTAAAGCCTCCATGTCCAATGAATATGTCATTCCTACTGCTTGCTCTAATTCAAAAACAGGATCCTCTATAAGCAATTCTCCATAATCAACTCTATTATTGTTCTGATCAAATCTTCTTCTAGCCATTGTCCTTCACCAATCCTTTCAGAATATCAGAAATGATTGTCTGACCAGTTCCATGTCTGTAATTCATTGGAGATGTTTGAATTTCTCCAAAAGGATAATCTCTTCCAAGCTTTGCTTTTTCTCTCTTACAAAAACACTCTCTTCCTTTTACAAGTGCCTTTTCCTCATCTGAGCATACATCCAATGTGTTTGCTTTTACTGCTGCCTCAAACTTAATTAAAAAATCTCTAAGAGCAGCTTTGTAATGCTCATGACCTCTAACCAAACCAAGAATGTCTTCTCTGTGAGGTAATCCTATGTTTTTTTCTTTCCAAAGTTTATACCGTTCTTCTATATTTTCCTTAACATCATCAGTTGCATAATCGCCACCATTTTCCCAAAAGAGTAAATTGTATACGATATATGCTCCATATATGAAATTTGCAAATTCCTTTGCAAGCATAAGTCTGTTTTTAAGTTCAGCTGACATATCCGGTAATGCGTCTATCTGTTCCAACGGTTGCCCCGCAAAAGTCGTATTTGTCTTAAGACAATATTCCATCAAAGTATCCTTCATAATAGGCACATGAAGGAACTGCTCTTTCAAATACACCGCTTCATCCTTTGTTAAATACAATGTAGGATCCTGCAAATAATTCTCTATTGTCTGGTTACAAGGAGCATTAAAAATATTAATGCTTCCGCTTAACGCATCTAATGCATCTCCCCCTTCATCATCTGATTCCGTCTTCAGTTCAATGTTTTGCTTCTTTTTGTTATAACTAGCGACAGCACTACAGGCATCATCATAAGATAATGACGGATTGCATAAAATCCCCGTTGTTCTAAGGGCATTCCAATATATTCTTGTTGGTTTCATCTTCACTGCCCGGTCTGACCTACCACCAATGATACCCGCTGCCTTTGTTCCAGTTTCCTCATCAATTGCTCTTCTAAGAGCTCTTGCTATTGCATCTTGATCGGAATCTATCAATCGTCTTACTTCACTTCCTGTTGTAAGACCACTTTTCATTGCTTTCTTAAATAATTCAGGAACTAAAATATAATACTTTGCTCTTGTATGTAATACCGAGGTCCCCGGATATAGAAGGTCAGAAATACTATCTCTTACAATTCCGACACCAAGTTCATCCAACGACGAAGATTCCCCCAATACTTTCAGCAACTCTTTAATTGTTTCTCTTTCCTGTCTGGAATAATCTACCCATCCAAGTTGCATTTTATCTCCACCTTTACTCTGATTCTCTAATCATGTTTTCTCCACTGTAACTTTCAATCTGAGACGATAACCGTTCAAGGAATTCCTTTAACCATTTATCATCCTCACTTGGCATGTTTATACCATCCAACAATGGTCGTGAAATTATGCGCCGGATGTTTTGCACAATACACTACTAAAACATCTTCAACCGATTCTTCCTTTTTACATAACTCACACCCTGCTATATTTTCAATGTGCATCTGATTTACATCTTTTCCATTGTGAGACTTTGTCTCAAAAAATCCTAAACAATAGCTATCTTCTTCTCCCTCAAAATGTATTGGAAAGAAATTGTATTTCTCATGTGCATCTCCAGTTTCATCCACATAACTTCCCCCATTAAGAGGCGTATCATTTCCATCTTCATTTCCTCTGTATTCCTTCATCCATGCAATATTACAAAACAGTATTCTCATAGTAAGCTCTTATGAATTTATCTTTGTACGTTTTCTCCAGTCTCTATATTCCCCTGATTTAACTCTTTTATCTTCTGGCTTTATAGCATCAACTGGAATAGCCCAATCTCTACCAAATTTAACAGCACCTTCTATTCTGCCTTCAGAACACAAAACCTGTATTCTTCTTGCTGTAATATCCCACTTTTCTGCGGCTTCTTTAATAGTAATAAAATCTTGCATAGTTACCTCATTTCAATACATAAATACCATTTTAGATGTCCGATAATCCTCCCTTATATAATATGCCTTATAACGAATAATGTCCATCAAAAAAGATGTTTCTGCATCCACCTACAAAGAAAAAATCCACCCTTTCGGATGGATTGAATTTCTCACTTATTCTGTTTTATATGTATCAGCTACTGACTCTAACAACTTATAGTTACAATGATACTGTGCAACAACTCCTGTCGCAGCCTGCTTTTCATATATCTTTTTAGCCTTGCCTTCTATCTGAGGTTTTACTTTCTTACAGAAGAAATACTCCTTAATCATAAGATTTCTTCTCTGTTCCTCCTCAAGTTCTGTTGATGGTGTGCTTAATTCTGCATAATGATATACGCCATCCACTACAGGAAACATCTTCTTAATCTCTAATATAGAAAGGATTCTTTTCTTATAATACTGAAACTCCTCTTCTGGAATTCCTTTCTGGCGCAATTTATTAAAATCTGTTTCATCAACAATAACATCATATTTATCAGTCACTGTAGATCTTACATCAATTTCTTCATATATACGATAATTAGTCGCTGTTACATCTCTCCAAGTAGCATGTTTTGGCTTTGCAGATGTGAGTGGAATCACATACTTTCTATCATTACAGGTTGTCAGAATCCCCAAATGCGGCTTCTTGGAATAATCTGTATCCGATGAAAAAAATACCTCGGAATCAAAACTATGTAAATGCTCTAAATAATCTGGATCAATAAAAACAAAACGAAAATCTTCAAATTTCAACTTTCTCTCCTTGTAAAAAGAGGGAAGCCAAGAGGCTTCCCTTTCTTTATTGCCAGCTGTCATGGTCGCTGATCACCAAACATTATCGTCTCTCACTTATCGGCTGAGAATCACCAAACTTTATCGTTTCTCTCTTTAAAATGGTGGAGAATCACCAAACATAGCGTACATAATATCAGATATACTGCTTAATGTCAACTTCTTTCTTACGAAAATTATACTATCTCCCGATCAAAAAATCAAGGGACATTTGTTCGTTTTAAACAAATAATCTATATTATATACATATTCTAGTATGCTCACCTTGTTGCTTATTATTTCGTACTAAATTACATTTTTTTTAACATCTTGTCAAGTCTTTTTACTGCACCTTCAAATAAATATGTACGCCACCATATACAACCGCCAGATTCACACTCTCCACTTCTGCCGGAGTAACCCATACCGTAAAGGAAGTTGCCACCCCATTCGGCTCCGTGATTCTGTTGCCGGCATTGTCATATACCTCGCTCACATAGACATTCTCAGCAAACAATTCCAAAAGTTCTGTTTCAGGATTTAGCGCATACACATCCACGATATCTCCTTTTCGAAGAGATCCGTTTACACCACCATCAAAGGATTCTGCCGGAAATGATGTAATCTCATAGCCATTCTTGTACTTATCCATCACAAGATCCTTGTCTGCAATATCATCCTTCATAACCATCTGTGTCTTGGTCATGGTATTTTCAATATAGAACCCATCCTTTGGTAACTCATCCAAGGATCTATAGGCACAGGTTGGAATCGCTGTTAAGTCCACAGATATAACTTCAAAATACTTACCTGCGTCTTCGCTCTTTACAAATGTATTAGCAGCCACATCCTCACACATGGCAAGAACCGAGCCCTTTAAGCTTTCTGCTTCAAGTTTATTCTGCATAGCAGGGTACAATGCACATACTACAATGCCTGCAAAGATAAGCGGCAAAACCACTACCTTGCAAACAGAAATGAGTTTATCCTTTACGCTAGTTCCTGTACTTTCCTTTTTCTTTGAAGCTTTGGCATTCTTCTTTGCCTCACGCTCCATCTTCTTTCTCTCCTCATCACTAATCTTTTTCTCAAACATATTTCAAATTCTCCTTCCTTAATTGTTGATCTCCAAGGTACAATAGATGTCCTTGGTTTTTGTGATAAAACTTCCATCGATTATATTCTTTATGTCAAATTTCACACGACCATAAGCTGATGTTTCTCTGACAATATCCCCTTTCGGAGATCTTACGTTTCCTACTCTTCCGGTCGATACACTCTTGTTTCCACCTAGTCCACTGTAAGATGTAATCTTCACCTGGCTCCCTTCCACCTCATAGCAGATGTAGGAATCAAATGCGAAATTGTAATAAAAACCTGTTGTTTCTGCTATAGCAGCATTCATGAAATCCACAAACAGACCATGTGCCTCATCTACACTTCGAAATCTAATAACCGGTGTTCCCGTCATCTCATAAGTTTCAAAATAGTAGATATCATCCGCTACCAAACTAACGAGCACGGAATCAGCAAGGGAATCATCCACATGATGCTGATGCGTCATAAGTCTTGCCACCTGTACCAAATATAGTGTAAGCACCACCATCATAAGAGCTAGAGTGAACATCACCACATATCCGATTGCACCAGTGGCTTTCTTCTTTTTTACTATCATCTTCATCCTGCCACCTCCTACTGCTTTGCCGTGGTCTGCCGGTTAATCGTAATTGTCACCGGATGATCAGATACCTTTGAGATTCCTCCTGCAAAAGCCAAGATATTCTCGTTGTAGGTTCCCGAAATCTTAAGATAGATTCGATCTCCATAATTTTCTTCCCGCATAGTCGTGCCACTAAGAGAAATATTATATAGTCCATAACTTTCAAGCTCTGCAATCAGAGCTGTCTGATCCGCTGCAGGCAGATAACCTTCCGTTTCCATGATTAACATGTACTCTCTTGCAGTCTGTCTCATTCCCCACTTATCAGAGATACCGGAAAAGGCACCAAAAATGATGACTAAGAATGCACACATGACAACCATATTAATCATCATGACAAGCATGTTTTCAATCATGGAAGCCGGCTTTTTCTTTTTTAACACTTCAATCAATCAAACCACCTCCCTTTAGAATCCAATCTTCATCTCTAACAGTTTCATGATGATACAATAAAGAATCATTGCCATCAGATCCATTGCTATAAAAATGACATACATCATGGTCTTGTTTTCAAGCATCGTGCAACGCTTCTTATTCACACTAATCTGTTCCCTTTCAATGTTACTTTCCAAAGTCTTAAGTGCTTCATCCACCTGACCCGTACTCTGCAGGGATTTTATAACCGTACAAAAGCTTGATATCTCTCCATTGGAAAAGCTAAGTTCTAACTCATCCAAGCAGTCATCTAAACTGCCCCCGGATTCCAAATCATTTCGAAGCTTAAGAAGTGCTGTTTTTAGTCTCTTATTCTCTACTACAATCACTGCATCCTTAAGAGCATCTGCTATGTACTGTCCTCCACGCTTTCCATATAGTACAGACCTGCTCATCTCCATGATGTCCGGCATCATCTCTTCGTTGGATTCCTTATTCTTTAGTCGCAACGTCAAATCTAAAAAACAGCCATCCAATGATTCCTTCCACAAGTGAAATAGGCTTTGCAGCATCACTCTTGAAAATTCCGGCACTGATAAAGAATGCAATCATGGCAAACATGCCTGCCATTAAGCCCTTAAATAAGTACCACTGGCTGACGGAAATCTGGTCTTTTAATAAGACTCCTGCTCCCATCTTCCTAAGCTGGATCTGCTTTTCATACACAAATCTGGTAAAATCCTTGGAATTTTTAATTCTCTCTAAATGCTTCTTTGCTTCTCTTGTTGGAGTAGTTCCGGAAATCAGATAAACAGTTCCCTGCACCACTCCAAATATGAGAATGAATAGAAGCCCACATAATACATAAATCAAACTTCCACCTCCTATTTGTCCGTTCCTAACATTTTGACTCCAACCATCAGATACAAAAGCCCGGTAATCAGTAAAAGAATCTGTCCAAATAGATTTCCGGTTAAGCTCCCCTTTACATCAATTCCAAGACCGGCTCCGATGATCCATACAATGACAACTGCCATAATTGAAATCACGGTAAGCGTCAACTTGCTTGAAAACAAGATGTTCTTTCGATCCTCTCTTGCTGACAATCCGGCTGCTATCTGCCCCGTCATCTGAACTAACACTTCCTCGTAGTTTGCCTGATAGTGCATACAGTTCTTTAGGTTCACGATAATGGTTTGCAGCTGCCTATTATCCACAGACTCCTTCATGTAATCAAATGCAATATCTACGTTTCCTGTATTCTCAGCATCGGATACAAACTTTTCTACAATACCTTTTAATGAACCGGTCAGTGCCGGAATGGTATTGTTCATAATCGTCACAATGTCACTGTTTCCCTTTGCATGGTTAGATAGAATCGAAATAAAGATTGCAATTCCATCCTCAATCTGGTTGTACGTTTTCCCAGAAAGAGCTTTAAAAAACACATACACTGCCACAGCCTGTGCTACCATCAAAAAGATTGCCACTAGCACATTTCCTGTGATTATGTTTCCCTCTAAAAAACCTGCAATCGCTGCTAACATCATTCCAATAAGAAGTGTCTCCCCACTCATCCATGGGAAAATATTCTTTGCTCCACTCGTAAGCACCAGCCGATCCATTTTATATAGAAGGGAATTGTTTTCAATGGCACCAAATCTTGTTACAAATTTTGCTTCGCTTAAAATCTTGTGCTCCGTATTATCCTTGTATCTCTTTATCAGATTTCCCCATACACTGCACTCCTTGAACCGCTTGTGAAGAATTGCAGCAAATGCAAAAACTAAGAGAAACAAAGCTATCCACGGTATTAACTTAATCATCTCTGTCTGTGACATCTATTTCCATCTCCTCTCCTTTGTCTGATTTTTCTTCAATCAAAACTTCTTTCTGTCTTTCCATAAAATCCGGATCACTCAGATCGTAAATGACCACTCCGTCCTCGTCATACTCTATGATTGGGTCATTCCAATTGATGTTCTCGTCATATGGCTCTCCATTGTACTTTGTCACGTCCTTGTCAGCTGTATAGCGAAACAGTCCCACACCGTTTACAAAGTAATACCCACTCTTAAAGTACTCTGGGATCTCTATTACAATGAAGTTTGAGTGCATGAACTCGTAATTGTAGCTTGTGAACCTCTCCAAACTGCTAAAACAATGGATATTCGCTGTTAGATTAAAGTCCTGGTAATAGGTTCACGTGTAAAATTCACAGGTGTAAACCTTGTCCTTCTTTAATCCAAGAACCGTTCCACCGTCTGAGATGTTCTCTTCTGTTACCCTTGTATTTCCGACTTTATCCAAATACAACCTTGTGATAGCCTGTAGCTCTGCTAACTGTGCTGCATCTGATTTCATATCAATGGAATACTTGTAATCATCTTCATCTGTATCCGCAAAAGAAAAATAATAATGGCCGCCCATATCAGGAACCATGTTTGAAATACCTATGCTGTAGCCATAATCTGCAAATCGCTCAAAAATGATTTCTTGTGGAACCCCTGTGCTTGATACATAAATCAGCTTGTCTTTACTTGTCACGGTTGGAATTTGATTGTCTGTGTCATAATCAATCCATATCGCTCTTGGATAATTGATGGTAGTTCCAAGTTCCTCCTTCTTGAAGTTGTACTCACCACTGATACAGGTAAAAAATACATTCTCCCCTACATCCTTTTTTAAGTCCTCTTCAATTTTTCCACCTTCATGGTGCCAGACATATGCCTTACCACTGCTTAAAGCATCCACAGAAGAATAACCGTTAGGCTGTTCTTCCACGCTTCCGCTTAAGGTGGCAAATAAGTCTATTCCAAGAAACGGAGCTACAACCACTGCTACTACAATGAGAGCAATCACAATTCCACTGATTATTAGAATCTTCTTTTTGCCCATTTATGCACCTTCTCTCTTGAACGGATAAACCTGCTCATAAATCAGACATTCCTTTACTTTGTCCCATCCAGCAATGCGGATAATCTCATCTACATGGAAGTTTTTAAGATGTACTACATATTCAAATCCCTGTAACTGCTTTAATGCATCCTTTGTGGAATACCCTGTAGCCTGACTGATATAATCTGCCATTTTATCAACTGCCATTTCACAGCTTTCACCATGCACCGAAGTCCAGCATTTATGCCCCGTCATGGATGCTTTGGAAAGTCCTGCAGCTTCCTGTCCTTCCTTTACCTCACCTACAATCACTCGATCCAAATCTACAAGAAGTGCTGCCCTTGTCAGATCCCCAAGTTCATAGGAAATCTTGGAATCCCCTCCATTGGTTAAGACATGTGCTGCAAACAAATCCGGATGATTCATGTCGAAAAGCTCTGCATTCTCCTGACAGATCATCACAGACTCATCATGAGGAATTTCTGCAATCATGGCATTCATAAGTGTCGTTTTTCCACTGGCTCCCTTACCGGTAAATAAAATCCCTTTTGAGCCGATCATGCAATACATCAGTTCATTTAATTCGGCATTCTCTTCTGAGAAAAACTGAGGGATTCGATTGATTTTGATATTTTTTCTTTTATCCCCAGGTGCTTTATGCTTAAACATTCCCGCGTCTTCCAAAATACGAAGTGTGTACTTTGGCTTTGGCACCTTTCTGATTGCCACTACAGGAAGTCCGCTATCTGTAAGCAGTCCTGAAATAATCGTAATTCGAAGAATGAAATCATCCTGCCCTGCATCCGTAAACGTCTGTATCGCATTTGCAGTACCAAGATTGACTTTGTTTCTTTCCAGAGTCTTTGTCACAAAACAATTGTAATAATTCTTATCTGAAAAACAGATACCACTTCCAGATCTCTTGCCTGATGTCTTTACTCTAATATTATCCGGTCCATAAAGCTTAATATCTGAGATGTCCGGCTGATGGATAAGTCCATCAATAATGCCATATCCCCAAAGCTCTTTTCGAATCAGATCCATAACAAAATTCTTCTCTTCCTCTGTAAGCTCCTCTCCATTTTCATTCTGATAACCAGACAATTCCTGTCTAATTTCCTTAAGAATCTTTTCCCTTGAAACGTCTAATGCTTCAATATTTTTTTCCAAATTTGCAAGCAGCCCGGCGCTTTGCTTCTTATGAAACTCTTCGCAAAGCAGACTGGCCAACTGCTCATATGATTTATCTTCTCTATTCATCTTCTACCTCCGTAATCACATCCGCTTTGTGATGGATGTTGTTCTTGTCCTTTATTCCTTTAGCAATAAATACTCCGCCAATTGCTATGGCAAGTACCAATACAAAAGCAACTAATTTAATCAACAATTTTCTTTGTGCTGCAGGATCTGCCTGCTGTCTTGCCCGAAGAAGTAATTCTTCCTCTCTTTGAAGCTCCTTTGCCTTTTCTCTTATCTTTATGACATCCTCGGTTGACTCATAAAGCAGTGGCTGCGTTGGCTTAAAGAAGAAAAAGTACAAATACTTTCCATAAGACATATCCTCTGTGTAATTACAGCCAAACGCCACGCCAACCATCAAAAGAGCCATAAATATCAGAATGCACACGATTCTTGGTGTTTGAAAAAACAGTGGCAAAAGCACATTCAAAAGCACTCCTGCTATCACGCATCCAAAGAAAATGATTTTCTGTAATATGGTCTGATGCTTTAGGGCATCAATCCCAAATAGTGCATCTGAATCTATCTCTTCCAGATTCACATTTCGATTCATCTGTGCCATCTTTTTTCCTCCTTAGAACATTCTTGCAATGATCGAATCACTGCCCTTTACTAATCCGCTTATCACAATTGGCGTTATTGACATCTGCACGGTTATCAAAATGCACTTGTAAATGTTTGATGCTCCACTTAAATCAAAATTCACAAGGTTCGTACACAAACTTACGCCACACTTTACTGCGACCACCATCATTGCTCCTGAGATACAAAATCCAAAGAATGTCTTAATATAGGTAAGTAATGACCTTGAAATATCATGTCCACCTGCTCCAAGTGCAATGACAATTCCTGCAAATAGAAGCACCATAAGAGGCTTTAAGATTCTTTGGAATGCAGAGCTTATAATGGATAAACAGCTTGCTACCATAATAAATAGCAATACCACTCCACCAATTAAGAATAATAGTGAGCATCCAATGGTTGACCAGAATTCTGCAATCCATTCGCCGGACAATTCAAACTCTGGAAATTCCAAACAACTATCAATGATGGATTCCATATCTCCTGATACCGCTAACGTATAGATTCCTGTTGCGGAAATCTTTCCAGTGATTCCATCTGCAAACGTCATAATGTAACCCATAATCGTCCACATATTTGCAGCAATGTATAAGATGATGCAGTACCTAAGTGCATCCTGCATAAACCTCAGAGCTTGTTGCCCTGGCGGTGCTGATACTACCGATTTGTAAATCGCAATAATAAAAAATACGGTTGCAATCGGTACTGTCGCATCACTAATTGAATTGTAAAATGTGTGAACCACACTGTATGGAGTTCCTCCACCTGCTGTCTTTGGACTGATCGTAAAAAGTGTCATTGCAATTCCGATAAGCGCATTCCAAACGGAAAAGACACAATTGTATAGAGCTTTTACTATCTCTGCCATTTCTCTCTCCTTTCATTACAAAAGACCTGACCCAGCTTTTACACTGAATCAGGTCCCACCCTTAAGTCAGCGCAGTAACAAGTGCACTAAGCCCTACAAGAACGCCTCTGGCTACAACGGAATACACTGCCTGGTGTTCACCCTGCTGATCCATCTGACGGAATGCCATCGCAAACTTAATTCCACCATACACGAGCATGACTGCTCCAATCGCACTACCTAAAGTCAAAAGAACTGACTTAAGATTTGTGATTGCTCTGGTGTAACTTGATGCTGCTAACAAAATTCCTGTTCCCATAATCGCTTTTCTCCTTTCCCGAATATTTGACAGGTACCACTTTCTTGGTCCTTCACAATACATTTGGGTTGAAAAAAGTCTCATTACTAAACGGAACTAAAAAATTTTTGATAAATTATCAATTTGTTCCACCGAAGTCTTTGGCGGAAACATACTCATAATCTTTTCTGCACTAAAATCTGCCATAATAAACTTGTATAAATGCTTAATCTGACTTCTCGTATATCCCGCACAGTCGAGCTCCTGCACGGTAACACAACGGTTCTGAAACCGCTTTTGTGCCTCTCCTTCATATCCTCCCTCATCCCTGTACTGATCAAAATCTAATTCCTTAAGATTGCAATACTCATCAAGATACTTCTCGTGATTCTCCCGAAGTCTCTTTTGCATATCCTCTGTCATCTTAAGAGTTGTTACCGGCTGCTTTAAGTCTCCTGCCATAATCATGTTTGATAAATCATCCATTGTAAGTGTCACAATAGCTGTACCCTTTTCTCTAAGCTTCTTTGCCTCTCTTTTTGCCTCATCTCCGGATAAAACCATAACTTCTCCATGTTGCTTTAGTTTTCTTACCAATTGTCTCTTTTTTGGATCATAAGGATTGTGCTTTCTGCAAAGAAGCTTCACAAAATCCGTATTCTCCATCTTACATTTCGGTTCAAACAATGGATCCGTACCCTTAATCACAATGGCACACTCTCCAGCCTTTTTCATAGCAAAGATATCTTCTGCAGAAAGAAGACTCTTTTCCATAACATCCTCTGATCTGCTGCTCCGTCCTTTATAATCCTTGGCATCAGAATCACTGGCTTTATGGATGGTCTGGGTGCCAAAATGTTTACTAAGATACTCACAGGAATCCATATCCGGTGCACCCAAAATATCAATGATGGAACAGTTACCAATTAAGTCCTTGTCCATGTCAAACTTCGGGAACTTACGCTTTAACTGTATTAAGTTTTGCACGATAATAACCGCTGACATATTTCTTGATCGCATGGTTGAAAGCTTCTCAACAAAGGAATCAGGAAGTGTGACATTGGCAAATTCGTCCATCAAAAAGGTCAGATGCTCCGGTAATGTCTCATGCAATTCTGGATCAATGGCTGTCAGATGATACAGCCCCTCAAAGAATAAGGAATACACCATTGATGGAATCCAGTCATAATATCTCTTGTCCTCACTTGTAACGATAAAAAGTATTCTCTTACCGGTACTGCTCTGATCCGATGGCTTGCAATAGTCAAAGCTCTTTCCAATATGAATCTCATCCTCTGATAATAATTCCACCACACACTGCAGCTTCATATACCTGCAATGTGCATCCAAGGATGCCACAATGGAACTTGTTGTTTCTGCAGCTCCGTTATAGTACTTCTCAATTGCAATGTATCCCGGAAAATCCGTATCATGATCCTTTTTCCATGTAAGCTGAGCTTTCTTTGCAATGGACATAATTCCCCCCTCTCTGTTATCTATGGAACCATCCGCCTTTGTGTATACTGTTGTTGCATCCAACAGCTTCACAAAGGTTTTCCAAGTTCGAAGCTCTGGCGGATAATAATAATGAATCAGGTAAATAAGCGATGTCAAAAGCACTTCTGCAGACTGCTCGAAGAACTGGTCATTACCTTCGCCTGCTTCATCCTGTGGTGTCGTTGCCTTCATAAGAATGCCTGCAATACTCATGATGTCAGACTCATTTCTGATATAAGAAAACGGATTAAAATGGATACTCATTGGCATTCCATCCTCAGACTCCACGTTCATAACCATAACGTCATAGCCATTATCTTCAAAATACTGCCCTGTCTGCTTATACAGCTCACCTTTTGGATCTGTTACCAGAAAATTCCCACAAAGCTGGCTAAGCAGTGGTCTCGCCAATCGGAAACTCTTGCCGGATCCCGGAGGACCTACCACAAGCATGTTTAAATTACTGGTCTTTACATTATCAATAGACAGATAGACATTTTCAGCTAACCAATAATTTCTTGTATTCACAGTCAAAGGCTGCTTCACATGGTCTCTTCCGGGATTAACTGCAATCACATTCTTCTCATCATGATTTGCAAACTGCCTTGTAAATTCCTTTGCACTTCCCCATTTGGCAACACCAAATTCCTGTCCTGCAAACGGATGCTCAAATCTTGTAAAAATCATAATAAATGCAAGGGAAAACATTACCCAATATGCACCTATAAAAGGGAGGGTCGCCGAAGTGACCCCCACAATAAAATGATGTTTTACAAGAACAAAATCCGTAAAGTTATTCAAAAACTCTGCAAAATTGTTTCCCGGCATCCAAGATGCTCCACACAAAAGCCCAAAATAGACACAGACAAGGGTTCCTATTCCATAAATTATGAGTGTCTGCTTAAGGGTTCGTGTTCTCTTTTTTACGAATGCTCCCGTATCTCTCATACTATCTGCCCTTTCTGCCTGCGGCTTTTGAAATAGAATCCACAATACTCTCTGCATTCTTATCAATGATTTCAGCTCCACTCATCTTGATTTGCTTGCCATCCGGCTGTACCAACGAATAGCTGTTATCATTTCTGATAAAGATTTCCGCAAATCGTTCATCCATAGAATCCACCATCACACCTCGAAGAAGCCCATCTTCTGTCTGCAAGCAGATAACATCTGATTCGTCATACATAATCTTATCGATATCTACTCGAATAGAAGTGTACTGCGATTTCTCATATGCTTCTCTGGTCGTTGTATCTGCATTTTGTGTTTCAACAAATTGTTTTGCCTCTTTACTGCTATACTGCTTTGTTTCCTCCTGTTTCTCGCCCAGAGATTCCTCCTGGGCTTTTCTAAAATTTTCTTCCATAAACTCCTGATACTTCGCAAAACGTTCCTTACAGTGCACAACTGCTGTGGGTTGCTCATTTTCAAGACCTGCCATCTTTAAGATTTCCGGTAATTTTTTCTCCCATATAAATGTCAATATCAAAATGTACATTTTTGATCATTTAAGAATGTACAAGTTTGCTCATTCATCGTCCTGTATCATATATTCCCTTAAGCGGTACGATTTCCCAGTGATGTTTATTACATGTACATGATGCAGGATCCGATCCAGAATTGCATTTGCAATGACCGGATCATAAAATACATCATCCCACGAATTAAAATTTATATTTGTTGTCAAAATGGTGCTTCGTTTTTCATATCTCAGATCTATCAGTTGGAAGAACAGTTTTGCATCATTTTTTTCAATTGGCAGATAACCCAGTTCATCAATGATCAACAGTTTATATTTAAAAAAGTGTCGCAGTCTGGCTTCCAGACGGTTTTCCAGTTTGGCTTTCTTAAGTTGCTGTATCAGATCATGACACTTTATAAAGTAAGTGCTGTATCGTTTTTTTGCGGCTGCTATGCCGATTGAAGTAGCAAGATGTGTTTTCCCCACACCGCTTGAACCAAGAAAAACGATATTTTCTGCCGCCTCTAAAAAACGCAGTGTTTCAAAATCTCTGATTTCCTGTTCGTTAATTGATGATTGAAATTCAAAGTCAAAATCATTCAGTTCCTTGTGATGTGGAAATGCTCCTGCTTTGACCATGGAACGTATCATGTTTGCTTCTTTAAAGTCGATCTCATGTGATGTCAGCTTCACAAGACCTTCCGTAAAAGATAGATTATTAGCCGTGATGAAATCCAGCACTTCATCAAGATGGAGGAGCATCTGTTTCATTTTCAGATACTCAAGGTTTTGCTTCAATTGTATATATGTACCATTCATTTTGGAATAATACTCCTATCTGTTTTAAGTTTTCTCTGGCAACAGCGTTTATATCGCAGTTCCTGTTTTTTAAAGTAATTTCACTGATCGCTATATAATGCTGCTCCAGATAATTCAATTTTTTTGAACTTATCGCGTGCACAGCAACCAAAGTGGTGTTATAATACACATGCAAATGATTATCATACACCTGTAAATTCAATGTTTTTCCGATATATTCAGGCGGTACTGAATACTGATTGGAATGATATGTGATCATACTTGAAGTATTTACTTTGGATGTAATGGTAACAAGCTGGCAAGGCTTTCTTATTGTATCCTTGGGCAATGGTAATAAGTGAGCCCTTTCTTTTTGCAGATACATGACCGGGATCCGCCCGGTTCCCGGATGTACCTGATGATTGATCCGTTCATTCAGTCGCTGAACCAGCTCATTCAGTTCCTGATAATCAAGCAGACCATTATACGCATAGATTTCATCTAAAAGCTTCATCAGAGCTTCTACTTTCGCTTTTGTTTGTGGACGCCCGGCAATACAGGGTTTTACTGCAAATCCGTAATCAGAAGCAAAGTGTTGGAAACGTCCGTTTACTTTTCCTTTTGAGTACTCTGTCCGCGGTTCATCCATAACCGTTTTCATGTTATCTGTAAGCAGTTCCTCAGGTACTCCGCCAAAAGTTTCAAATGCATCATCAATAAACGAAAACAGGACATCCTGCGATCTGGTCAGTGATAAATGATATTTTCGAAACCTGGAAGCTGCCGGTATCAGGACAAAAATATTTACATCGATCATCTCACCGGATTTCAGAGTGAATTTGATGGATTCTTTCCAATCCAGCTGTGCCTGTTGTCCGGGAGGAGTTTCAAAACGCATCGTTGACTTTTTGTGGCTGAAATTTTTCTGCCTGCGATCAAAATATTCCTGAAATTCCGGATGGTGGCTAATATAATGCCGAAAAATTCTTTAGACGATTAAATTCATACTGAGATCCCAATATATCGCCTAATACTGCACCCTTAATAGCCATTAGTTCTTACCCCCATTCTTCTTATTTCCACGAGTTAGATAATCTGCTACGATTGGAGCTTCCCATCCACTGTCATTAAGACAATCCTCCATATCTTCCGCAGAACCTGCCTTCATCGCAAAGCACACTGCCTTTGATACACCTTCATAAACTGTAGCGATTCCGATATTGTCATGCACATAATTTACGGCACGCTCTTTTCTGATTCCAAAACGCTGAGCTTCCGCATATGCATCAATGTTAGCTCCGATGAAAATAAACTCCCAGCCGTACTTTTTCTGCTGGCGCTTTACCATCTTTTGCACCTTATCATAAGAATACTGTCTGCTGGAATTTTCCATACCATCTGTTGTAATCACAAAGATGGTCTTCTCCGGGCGGTCTTCCGGTCTAGCATACTTATGAATATTCCCAATGTGATGGATTGCTCCGCCTACTGCGTCAAGAAGTGCTGTGCATCCTCGAACATAATACTCCTTATCCGTCATCTTCTTAATCTTATCAATCGAAACTCTATCATGTAGGACCTCACAGGTATCATCAAACAATACTGTAGATACATATGCCTTTTCACCAGTTTTTTTCTGCTTCTCCATCATGGAATTAAAACCACCGATAGTATCTGCTTCAAGCCCTCCCATTGATCCGCTTCTATCCAAAATATAAACGATTTCCGTTAATCCTTTACTCATGATTCTTTACCTCCGTTTTCTATTACTGACCTCCCTGCAGCGAGTCATTTCCTTGTTGTGATGTAATAATAAACCATGGGCAAAGAAAAAAGGTCAACCGTGAGGCGACCTTTCATATTTTTTGATTTGACAGGGGATCAAGCCCATAATCAAATAATACAATATCTATTTTTAAGACGTTATAGTCTTCGTGCTCTATGAAATACTCAACTATCTTATCTGTCTGCGATATCGGCGACAACGCATACCCGGCTATTCTAAGAAAATCTATCGTTTCGTCAAGATTAAGGTGCAACCCAACAGCAAGTGCAAGCATCTTCTCTTTTGAAGGCTTTACCTGCCCCTTAAGTAGTTTTAAAAAATACTGCTTTGAAATATTCGCTGTTGCATATACTTCTGAATTTTTAAGCCCCTTTTTATTGATAAGCTGCTGTAAATGCTTTTCAAAAGAATCCGTATAGATTTCCTTTAACGCATCCTCTAAAGACTCTGTCTTCTTTTCAAAGGAAACCGGCTTAAGATACTCCGGCATCATAACCGAAAGTGCTTCATCTTCTTTAGCCTCTTCCTCTAAAGGAAGCGCATCAAAACTATCTTCCTCTTCATCCCTGTTTTCTCTTCGCAGGAATGATGGTATACGGAAAGATTGCACTGTAGAATCTACTCTGCTCTCCGGACGTTTTCCTATTTCACGCGGATAATTGTCATTTCGGTATTCCTCAGCAAGAGCTGTTGCTACGTAGCCGTCATCAACAAAGCTGGCTACATCTTCTACAAGCTTACCGGAAATGGTAACATCCTCGCTACCAAATACAGCAAGCGTGATCTCTATATCATTTTCTTCCAAGAAAGCTGTAAAAGTATCAACGGCAATCTGAATGCCAAGCTCCTTCGGAAAACCATATGTGCCCGTAGCAAGAAGTGGGAATGCAATGGAATTACATCCATAGTCCTTCGCCAACTGTAATGCCTTCGCATAGCATGAACGAAGACACTCTTCCTCACCTTTACTTCCATCCGTCCACCAAGGACCACTTGCATGAATGATGTACTTTGCATCAAGATCAAATGCATCCGTGATTGCTACTTCACCCGGCATCAAAAGACCAATCTTCTTACGTGCTTCAAGAAGCTTTTTCTTTCCGGCAGCTTTATATATGGCAGAATCAACACCATCACCAACGGCAACGTTCGGATTTGCTGTATTTACTATGGCATCTGCTTTTACTTTTGTTATGTCATTTCTAATAATCTGAAAAGGCAAATCCTCACCTCCTACTTAAATCAAATAAATAATACTTCCATCGTCATTTGATATACGCAGAAAGTCTTCTGCTGTATAATGCTCTTCATCATTTTTGATAGTAAAGTATCTTTCTACATTTGCTAAGCGCCCTACCTTTTCGTAAAGAGGAACAGACTTATTCCAATTACCATTCTGTTTATCCGACTTAGATAACCAGCCACTTACTCTCACTATTTCTCCTACCGAATAAAACTCCTTAAAAGTCTTTATAATATCAATAGCGGTAAGCATAAGTGTTGTACCTATTCCTTGATTACCAATCTTTGAGGGAACTTCTAAATAACCAAATCCAGCATGATGTTCTTTTTCAAATTTTTCGATGTCTATGTAAACCTCCACACTTCCATGCCAAAAATCGTCTCCCTGAATGCCACAACGTATTTCACCATCTATATGATTGTTCTTATTTGTAAAGACTTCCTCTATCCAGAATTCACCTCTTAATGACTTAATACTCTTTTCTTCATATGGATGATTGAGCAATTCCTCTATGAAATTATTATCCATCGATATTATTCCCCCTGGTCAACTTCTGGTCCATTGGACCAAAAGTTATTGCTCTTTAAAAATCTGATTGTTTAGATCAAAATATACCCAATCTCCTTCATTGATATCTTTACTGTATAATTCTTTATCAGCAATCTCCATATCAATTTCAGATCCGTTTTCATCTCTTAATAATACTTTGTCCATAGCCACATAATCATCCGGACGCTCCTCACAACCGTAATCCGGTTCCATGATTTTCTTTACGATATACTTCAATCTAAACATCTCCTACAAATCTTTTAATTTCGTTCCGTTCTCGGTTTTCCAATCAACATTACCATTGGATGTATGTCCAAGTATTACAGCCGATGCAGCGGATGGAGCACTAAACTCATAATCCTTTTGGAATACCCCATCCTTTATCACTTCTTCTTTGATAAGAGTATTTCTAAGATTAAAATATCCTTTTCCCTGTGTCTCTAAAGACGGCACTGTATGATCGGATATTTTCGATCCGGACAGAACTGTAAAACCACCGGTGCTTACAAATCCTTTTGCACTTGCCTCTGTTCCCTTGCAATACAGATAAACTGTATCATCTGCAGCCTTCGGAACCGGCACAAGAACCTTATATCCAAGAGTATTGATAAGGATTTTCACGTTATCTATAAACTCTTCCATAGTAGCAATCTGTGCTTCTTTCAGTACAGTGTTCTTATACGTGTTCTTCGTCAGGATAGAATATCTGCCACAGTCCTTAGCAATCTCAACAAAGCGATTCTCTAAATATCTAATTAAGGCTTTATTCAAGTCTCTACCTACAAAAATTACCGCAGTATTCCAGTAATATTTCTCCTTGCCGGACTGATAATCCCTAAGATGTTGAGAAAGCCTATCCAACACGTTTTCTGCTTCGCCGATATACACAGAATCCGTTCCGTCATCCTCCTGACACATTAAAAAGTACACACCGACACCTTTAATATCATCCCGATCACATCCTGCAATCTCTGTTCTTGGAATCTTTATGGCTTTTCCATTCCAATTCGATAATTCCGCTGTAGTCAAACTATCTGCGGATCCATTTACAAGAAAGAGTTCAATAGCTTTTCCATACATCTTATAATCCCTCCCATTAGCTGATTATCATTCATCATCACTCTTGTTTTTTCTGTACTTTTCGCTCTTAATTCGTACATCTTTAGGCTTTTTTGCATTTGCTTGAATTGCCCATAAATATCCTATTCTTACTGCGCCTTCTATTCTGTTTTCAGAACAAAGAACCTGTATACGTCTTTTGGATATCCCCCACTCATCTGCCATTTCTCGAATTGATTTATATTCCATGCACTCTCCACATATATATAGCAATCAATAGTTAGTCTAATTATATTCTCAAATATGAATGAAATCAAACATATTCTTGGGAACAGCGTAAGTTGGGTGAAGTATGCCAAGAATTCAAAAGCGGGAATTCTTTGAAGGCAGATCAGATAGATACAGCAGGAGATTATCCCGTCTATGTAGGAAATGGATTAAGAGGGTATACTTCGGATTACAATCATGATGGTGAATTTGCATTGATTGGTCGGCAGGGGGCTTTGTGTGGAAATATGAATTACTGGGTTATTGAGAAAAAGATTCTTCCATACTTTAAGGATCTTGTAATGAGAGATATCACTCCACGAGATGTTCTTGCTTGGCAGAATGAAATGACTTAGATTCCGAAACACCGAGTACTTCGCTGATTTCTTTTACTGTGATAAAGGTTCTGCATTCAAACATTTCATTCACCTCCAATTACGTGTTTTTTCTTACGTAATACATTTGGGTTGAAAAAAAGCTCATTACTAATCACAGCAAAAATATTTAATTTTTTTGAAATCTGAGGAAGATAAAAGATAAGAAACAGAATTTGACTTTGTTTTGGAGTTATTTCGCTTCTGTTTTTTTAGAAAATTAGAATCATTTTAGAAGCAACAACCAAAAAAAGGCCTGAAACCGTGTAATTTCACACAGTCTCAGGCCTTGAAAATACTGGATTTGTGGAGCTAACCTCTAAACCACTCTAAGGTTATTCAAACTCTTGGGCGGAGAGATTTATCTGGCTGTTTCTTGGTACACATTTGTGCGTTTTATTCTTCATATTCATCTTATTTTGTATTTTTGTGTACCTCATCTAAAATTTTTAGAGCCAAAATGGAGCCACTAATGTTATCTATCATTTGATTTTTCCATTTCATTAATTTGATTTTTTAATATTTCCTTTTCCGCTATAATCTGATTTAATTCTTTAATATCCATATTTATTTCTTTAACCCTAGTTCGTTTTTCTTTTGTAATGTCATTTAAGCTTATAATAGAAACACACATAGATACTGCTGCAATCATTACACTAAACAACATAGTTATAAAATTTTCCATATCTTTATAAAGAAACGTTTTATCTATCAACTGCATGAAAATTATCAAAAGTAACGCCATAACCATAGGTACAATTAATGTATACATTGCTTTAATCATCTTGTTTTTATTTTTTTGACGAGATTTATTCTGTTCATCGATTTTTTTTCTTAACAGTCTTTCCTGATCTTGATTTTTATTAAGTTTTATAATTATTTCGTATTTTTTTAATTTTTTTTGAATTATCTCTTCATTAAACAAAACCCTACATATATTATAAATTTGTTCTCCATATCCTGCACTAGTACTTTCCATATCTGGAATTTGTGCTATTGAAAATGCTTTTCTAATCTTCCAATCAAACATTACTGTTTCTATATTTGTAAATACTGTTCCACCTGATATTTTCGAATAAATTTCGTATTCTTCATCTGTAGCCTTATTAAAAACCTGATATATTTTTTTTTCATTTAATAAATCTCCAATTTTTAAATAAAAGCTTCTTATAGATGCCGAACTAATTGCATCTGCCTCCATAACGACTAAATTAACATCCACATATGGTAATATCAATTTTAATATATCTGTATATCCTGCTTGACAATCATATATAATCACATCATAATTTTCTCTTAATTTTTCATCTATGTTTTTTATTCTCTTTAAATCCTCTTCGTTATATTGATATGATTCTGAATTTGCTTTGGTAATTTTAACTATTGATGGCATAAAATCCATATATTCATCTATCTTAATTAACTTATCTATATTATCCTCATTATTTATAAAAATTTTGTAAAAAGAACCCAACTCATTTGTTTTTTCTGCCAACTTCCCCTCATAGAAATATGTTGCACCATTTGTACTCAAATCACAATCAACTAACAAAACCTTCAAGCAACAATTCGATAACATAGAAGCAATACTTAATGCTAAAGTTGTTTTTCCACTACCACCTTTTCCACTCAACAAAGCTAATACTTTACTCATCTTTATCATCTCCTTTATTAATATCTCCTAGACAACCTGAATATAAATTTTTTTCAAAAAGATCTACTTTGTTATCAATTTCCATATCCTTATTATCTTCTTTATTGTCTGGCATTTTAATATCTGGTTCAATCCATACAACAAAAAAATCTATTAACATATATATCATTATTCCTATAGAAATATTAAACATAACCTTATCGTCATTGCCACATAGTTGGACACCCATTAAAGTTGCCACAGACATCAATAATATACATATAATAGCAAGACAAAACGCCCCATCTACAACTCTGCTAAACCAATGTTTCTTATCTTTTATTTTTCTGCCAAACTCCATTATTAATGATAAAGAAAATACTAAATATGCACTAGCTAATGCCTGCTTATCTGTTGTTTCATTAATCGCACATATTCCCCCAATCCACGATATTGCCCATATTGTATCTTTTATCAGCATCTCGCTTTTATTAATATACAAATGCATTTCATCTAGATTTTCTTTTAATCGTCCCATATTACACCTTCTTCTATATGATTCTTGTACACTTCTTTTTCATAAAAACAGTAAATTATATATGTACATTGTATCATTTTTTATATTTTTTTCCAAATATATCTTCAGCTTTCATGCTAGAATCTCTCCACTAATTATTTTCCAAAATTATAAAAATTTAAATTAGCCTTTTAACTCCCATACCTAAAAAACTCCCTAGCCATCATCTCCGCTGTAACCCTGTTATACCCATTCTTCAGATACCCCTGCACAATCGTCCCAAACATTCCCTTAACCATATCATCCTCAATATCACAATATGCCTGCATTTCCCCGGACAAAGCCATTACCACATACTCTATTGGCTTGTTATCCAACAGCTTATGCAGCTTCGCCAGTGACTGCTCTGTTGTCCTCAGAGCAGCCTCCACTTCTTCGCACTTTATCCGCAACATATTTCCATCTGTAAACCACACCTCAACATAGCCGTTATCCATGTTATAAGCACATTCCACGATATTATCCATTCGATTATCTTTCATCTCATCAAATCCATCCTTCCCATTATCTTGTCCCATAAGACCTGTCATACCGCCTTATCTGCTGCTCTGTACGCTCCTGTTCCTTTACCTTACGAATAATCGTATCAATCTGCTCTGCACCGGCATATCTCTTCACACGCTCCAGATCATCAGCCTTTTCCTGCAACAGCTCTGTCCTATCACTCATATCCTTAATCTTGCCCTTGTAAAACTCCACATCCTCTGACAATCTCTTCTTTTCTTTTCGCAATTGCAGGACTTCCTCTTTTAGCCTTACACACTGGATTGTCAGATTCTTTATCAGTGTTTCAAGCTTATTCACAAATGGCATGACTACCTTATCCCGAAATGACTTAGCACTTGCAAATGCTCCCGGTTCCGGCAACTGCCATTCCGGTGCTTCATCATACTTACGCACATCTCGTTGTAATACTTCCTCTGATTGAACCATCTTCTCTATATTGCTCTTAAGCTCATTCTGTTGCTTTTCAAGCTGAGCATTATTCTGTTGCAAATCATTGTATTTCTGTCTTAATACCTGATTATCAGATTTCACTGAATCATTCCTTTGCTCCAGAGTGTGATTGTCAGCAGATAACTGATCATTCACATTCTCCAATTTACTATTCGTATATTGTAAATCTTCATGCCTTTGTTCCAGTTCTTCATTATCGATCTGCAACTGTAACTGCTTTTGCTTCAAATCATGATTATCCATACGAAGTCTATCTTTGCGACTCTCAAGCCTTGCATTTTCCATCCTCAAATCTTGATTACTTGCAAGCAATACTTCCTTTTCCTGTTGTGCCACAGCCCCTTCTTCTTTTGCCCTTTGCGTAGCCTCTTCTGCCAGTTCTTTTTCAGTTGTAGCATTCTTTAATTCCTGTTTCTTTACAGAAACCTCTTCTCCAAGCTGTGCAACCACCGAAGATATTTCCCGCTTCTGGCTATCCAATTCAGCTACTTCCCTTGCCCGCTCTTTCTTTTCAAATTCAAGCACCGACAAATGTTTCTCATGTGTACCCTTTTGCAGCCATTCCACACCATATCGCTCCATGACTGTCGCAAGTTCCTGCTTTTCTGATGCAATCCACTGATTTAATTCGGTAGCACCTCTAGTGCCACCGGTGAAGCCTTCTGCCGCTAGTGCAGATTTTAATGATACCCTTGTATCAAGTCCTCGCTTACTTCCTGTAATATATGGCACAAAATCAATGTGCAGATGCGGTGTTTCTTCATCCATATGCAAATGTGCCGAGAATACATACAAGTACGGATTTCTGGCTTGGAACTCATCCATAAATTCCGTTAAAATCCTTTTTGCCAACAATCCATCTTCATTTTTGGCATTCATATCATCTTTATTTCCAATCTGAAATATCACTTCATGAAATAACTTTTCCTGCTTACCCCCCCTGATTTTTTCATAGTAATTATCAATCATGCGATCTTTCCGTTTCTGTTTTGCATTATATCGTTCCAATGCCTCATCAAACAACTTATGATAAACATGCTTAATATCTTCCTGACAAAATTCCACATTATCAACACTTCTGCTTTTATCTACATTCTTAGCCATAAATGCTCTGGTATTATGGTTCACAGAACCTTTTCCGATCATTGCACTTATTGTTCTCTCCATAGGCAATCTTCCCCTTTCTTTTATCTATCATATTAGTGCCGAATACGGCGCAGACTTTGTTACTTTCGTCGAAAGTAACGCAAAAACACTTTTGACAGCTACGCCATCAAAAATGCAGACCTGAAAAGAATAGCAAGCTATTCTTAATCAGGTTTTGCGCCCTGCCGGGAGCTTTTCTGCCTGCGGCAGTCAGTGTACACAAGCCTCCACTGTGTCAAGCACACTACATTTTCCTTATCGATTCTAACGGAAGCGTGACACGCAGCCGTTATATATGTTTAAGAAAAACTACCACCGAAAGCTCTCCGGCACACCTCGTCTATCCAAATATTCTTTTCGAGCCTTTTCCTTTTCTTCTTCCGTTGGTGCAGTCTTATATTTTGTATATAATTCTCTCATTACCATTGCATCCAGTTTCTTCTCCAGCCCCTGCTTTATCTGAGGCAACAGTTCCTCCTGTTCCAACATAAAATATCTCATTATCGCAACGAAAAGTTCTTCTGAAATCTGTACATTTTTCATATCAATCCACCATTCCTTTCCTAACTCGTTCAAGACCGCAACACTGCAAAGTCTATATGCTTTGCAACCTTGCAAAGTTTATCTCCGCAATTTCTATATAGCCTGCAATGTTGCGTTCTTACCCTATCTCTGTTTTACTGTATCCAGTTTCCAATACCACGAGTTATTGATTTTCTTTGCCCGGATGCCCAATTCTTTCTTTGCATTTTCCATTGTTCTCTTTGAAATGCCCTGTTCATCAGCCATTTCAAAAACTTCATTACTCTGCACCATATTAGTTGTTTCTGCCAATTCACGAAGCATTTGCTTTGCTTGTTCCAGCTTATTTGCCTTTGGTGCAATACCGCCAAGTACTTCATCTGCTGTAATCTCATAATCTCCCAACCAACGAAAGCCCGTTTCTGATAACATAAATGCCTTCGGATGTCCAAATGCCGCAAGATTATTCTTTATCTGAACAACTGCTCTTGTATTAGGTTCTCCCTCTATTCTGCCGACCAGAAGCACACTCCTCGCCACAGCAAAGAAGTCAATGGAACCCATGCCCCTGTATGCAGCTTTATTACCAGATGCCTTGTTCATATGACCAATAAGAAGAATTGCACACTGGTATTTCTCTGCTAATGCTCCCAGCTTCTTCGTCATATCTCTTGCCTCATTTGCCCGGTTCATATCCATGCCACCACCGAGATACGCCTGTATCGGGTCTAATATCAATACTTTTGCCCCTGTCTTAGCAAGTGCCTCTTCCAGTCTTTCATCTGCCATAGATAAAGATTTATCACTTTCATCAATAACCAGTATCTTTTCACAGTCCGCCCCGGCAAGTTCAAGCCTCGGCTTTACTGTATCTGCCAGTCCATCCTCTGCTGTCTGATAAATGACATTTACCGGCTCCTGCACATCCATATCACTGTCGAGACATTCTCCCTTTGACAGCTTTGCTGCTATGTTTAACACCAATGTGGTCTTTCCATCACCCGGATCTCCCTGAATAATTGTCAGCTTCCCATATGGTATAAACGGATACCACAGCCATTTCACTTCTTGTGACTCAACCTCCGACATTCGTACTATCTTTAATTCTGTCTTCTGTCCTTCCATAAAAGTCCTCCATTTTCAAATCTTTTATTTGCTCCTAAGAAGAACCTCTGCTATACTCTAGTTGTATTTACAGGTGTAACAGAGGTTTTCTTTTGTTACCGCAAGTCCTAACAGTTGCCGCTGTCAGGACTTTTTTCTTTATCAATCTGTACTCCCTGCCAGAGATACTTTGCACCATCCAGCATTGCAATAATCGCCTGTAACATATCCATACAGTCATTTCGCATATCTTCCAACCCCTCAGCAGTAAGTGTTACCTCCTGCTGTCCCAGTTGTTTTACCAGTTCGGAAAGATTTGTCTGCATATTCTGCAATTCCTCTACAAGCTGGTAAATGACCTCTTTCTTTCCTACAACACATATTCTGTTATAAATGCATGAACGTACAAAATAATCTTTCTTCTGCATACCGCTTGCAAGTATCTTGGCTTCAATCATCTCCCGCTCTCTGTCCGATACACGAAAGCTGATTGTTGGATGTTTGTGTACTCCACTCATAGATTGTCCTCCCCATTCTCCAGCTCTAGCCTGTCTGCCAGTTCTGCCTGTTTATTCGGATATAAATGTGAATAAGTATTTAATGTTGTTTCTATCTTTTCATGCCCCAGCCGCTCCGCTATTGCCAAGGGCTGAAATCCAAGTTCCACCAGAAGTGATGCGTGGCTGTGACGCAAATCATGAATACGGATTCTCTTAACTCCTGTTTCCTTTATGCCTCGTACAATCTCATGCTCCATATAAGATTTTGTAAACCGGAACATTCTTTCATTTGGCATAATTCCATATAAATGACTGCAATATTCTTTTAGTTCTTCTGCCAGAAATGGTGGAATAGTAATCTTACGATTGCTCTTTGGTGTCTTAGGTGGTGTAATTACATCTTTTCCATCCAATCTCTGATATGATTTAGAAATGCTTATAATTCTTTTTTCCAAATCAATATCTTCATAGGTGAGTGCTAGCAATTCTCCTATACGCATTCCTGTCCAATACAGAAGCATAAATGCCATTCTCGCCTCCGGTTTCTTGTCCATAGACGGAAGAAACTGCTTAAACTCCTGTTTTGTCCAGAACTCCATATCATCAGCCTTGCTTTTCCCGATACTTCCTGCTTTCCTGCATGGATTATCTTTCAGGTCATAATATCTGACCGCATAATTGAAAAGTGCTGCCAACTGGTTATTAA
>ERZ773188.1227-NODE-1227-length-29690-cov-3.594635_pt1 | contig 29690 bp, 28 predicted proteins | sample MGYA00581011_ERZ773188 | MGnify/ENA primary metagenome ERZ773188 (study PRJEB29015, sample SAMEA2737798) | human gut metagenome | biome: human gut; feature: human-associated habitat; material: faeces | place: China | collected 2012 ...
TAGTGTTCAACTGCAACGGAAGTACGGGCGGTACGGACATTATCGCAGCCATCATCCATAAATACCGCGACGTTACTTTGGGACGCATGATTATGGCTTGCGACGTTATCATCATCAGTTCCTGCTACTTCATATTCAACGATTGGCGACGGGTGATTTTCGGTTTTGTAACGCTGTTCGTCATCGGCATCGTACTGGATTATATCGTGAACGGTGCGCGTCAGTCGGTACAATTCTTTATCTTTTCCAAAGAGTACGAAAAGATTGCCGACCGCATCACCAAAGAGACTCATCGCGGTGTAACCGTACTCGACGGTATAGGCTGGTACAGCAAACGCAACGTGAAAGTATTGGTTGTGTTGGCCTACAAACGCCAGTCTGTCGAGATATTCCGTCTGGTCAAGGACATCGACCCGAATGCTTTCATCTCTCAAAGCTCCGTTATCGGCGTGTATGGAGAAGGATTCGATAAATTAAAAATAAAATAACGGAACATGAAAAAACGACTTGTTTTTGCCACAAACAACGCCCATAAATTGGAAGAAATAAGAGCTATCTTAGGTAATAGTATCGAAATATTAAGTCTTGCCGACATCCATTGTCATGCCGACATTCCCGAAACAGCCGATACTCTTGAAGGCAATGCCCGACAAAAGTCACGGTACGTATACGAACATTATGGGTTAGATTGTTTTGCCGATGATACCGGACTGGAAGTAGAAAGCCTTGGAGGGGCACCGGGCGTGTATTCCGCACGTTATGCCGACGGACAAGGACATGACTCTCAAGCCAACATGAATAAACTCCTGAAAGAAATGGAAGAAAAAAATGATCGAAAAGCACAATTTCGCACCATTATCTCGTTAATAGAAAAAGGAGAAGAAAGGCAGTTCGAAGGAATTGTGAAGGGACAAATTACCAGAGAAAAAAGAGGAGAATCCGGATTCGGCTACGATCCTATCTTTCAACCCGACGGTTATGAAACCACATTCGCCGAATTGGGTAGCGACATCAAGAACCGCATCAGCCACCGCGCACGTGCAGTAGCTGCCCTCTGTGATTATCTTACAAAAGAATCTTAAACTTAAAAATCGGATTTTATGAAGAAATATATTTTATGGCTTATCGTCTTTATAGGTTGTACGACTATTTCGTTCGGACAGGCTATAGGTTCTTGGAAAGCTTATCCGGCATTGCAAATATCTACTTATAATATACCGGTAGGACATAAAGTATATTCTCTTTGTAATGGAAATCTTTTCAGTTACAATACCGAAGATACGGAAGTCTACGTGTTCGATAGACTTAACGGATTGCACGACACCAAAATACAATTCATACGATATAGCAACGCAAGCCAAAAGCTTATTCTTGTATATGAAAACGGAAACATAGACTTAATCTATCCGGACAATGAGGTGGTCAACATGAAGCAGTTAAAAGACAAAAACTATTCTAACCTCATCATCAATAATGTTTCCGTAGTAAACGAAAAAGCATATATATGCACGAACTTTGGTATAGTCGTGGTGAATACGGATAAAGAAGAGTTCGAAGCTACATACGACTTAAATTTGAACGTATACAGTTGTACGGCAGATGCACATTACATCTACCTTTGTTGTTCGGAAAACGGTTTCAACATAGGCGACTTGAACCTTAACTTATTGGATAAAAACAATTGGAAGCACACCAGCACTAACTTCTTCCACGAACTTACATTCTTCAAAGGTAAACTGATTGGGTATAACAAGAGTACAGGGTTATTCACCATCGACCAACAATATTATACAACCACAGCCTTGGTAAAAGGAGGCTATTCATTTTTTTCTAGCTCCGAAGACGTCATGCTCACCGGAAACTCTTCCCATATTTATCTGTTCAACAACGTCACAGACAAACAGGAAATCAAACAAGACAATCCATTCAATTATTTAGTTTATAACAACGGTACATATTGGGCAAGCCAAGGCATAAAAGGATTGCAACCTTATGTTCTTTCAGGCAAGACACTCTCTGCCACGCAATCTGCCATCCAGCCTAACAGCCCCATCCGCGACTATTTTTGCAACATGCACTATAACGGCAATCGTTTGCTTATCGCCGGTGGAGACCAAAATTATAATAATATAGAAAGAGAAGGAACTTTGATATACTACGAAAACGACACATGGTACAACTTCAATGCAGACAATATTGCGGAACAAACAAAACATCAATATACTAACACATCCAGCATTGCACAAGACCCGAAAGACCCTACACATCATTATGTTTCCTCCGCCGGGCACGGACTTTATGAATTTAAAGATTTGAAATTTATAAAAAATTACGATGAGACAAACAGCCCACTCAAACCTGTCATCAATGATAAAATAACAGATCCGCAAAACTATGTGCGATGCGATGCCTTGCAATATGACTCCGAAGGTAATCTTTGGATGGTCAATACAGAAGTGGATACCATATTAGTCGTTCTTAAACCCGACCGTACGTGGACCAAATTATACTACCAAGAATTAAATATGGGCACGAATTTCACCCATATTCTTTTTGATTCAAAAGGAAGACTTTGGACTAATTCCAAACGATACGAAAAAGGACAAGGAGGATTTTTTGCTCTGGACTACAACGGGACATTGGAAGATACTTCCGATGACATCCATATAAAAAGAAATATCATCATCAACCAAGACGGCGTCAAGTACGAACCGTGGTATTTCAATTGCATGGCACAAGACCTCAACAATCAAATATGGGTGGGCACGAATGAGGGACTCTTCGTCATAGAAGACCCGGACGACTTCATCCAAAACGACGACTTCAGATTCACCCAAATCAAAATCGCCCGTAATGACGGAACAGACTATGCCGACTATTTGCTCAACGGTGTTAATATCAGCAGCATAGCCATTGACGCAGCCAACCGGAAATGGATAGGGACGGTTGCAGACGGTGTTTACCTGGTAAGTGCAGACGGACAGGAAATATTACAGCATTTCACTACGGACAACTCTCCACTCATATCCGATGAAATACAGAGCATAGCCGTCAATCCGCAAACCGGAGAAGTCATGATAGGTACCTTTTTAGGGCTCGTATCGTATATGAGCGATGCCAATACTCCTGCCTCAGAATTGGATAAAAGCAACGTACGTGTGTATCCCAATCCCGTAAAACCGGACTACAACGGAGTTATCGCAGTAGACGGGCTTACCTTCAATGCTGAAGTCAAAATCACTACCGTCACGGGACAATTGGTATATTCCGGTCGTGCCAACGGCGGTCTGTTCACTTGGAACGGACGGAACCAAAGCGGCAAAAGAGTCTCTTCAGGAGTCTACAATATCATCTCCACCAATGCAGAAGGAAAAAAAGCCATCGTAAACCGAATCACTTTTATCCATTAAAAGTATTTACGGCAGTTACCACCGAATTGACTTCTTCATCTGTCAATAAAGGAGACATCGGCAGGCTCAATTCCTCACGATGAATACGTTCCGTCACTGGCAATGACAGCGAAGCGTACGCTGATAATGCACCTTGCCGGTGAGGTGGGATAGGGTAGTGTATCAAGGATTGCACGCCATAATGCTCCAAATGTTCACGCAGCCTGTCACATCCGGGAGTGAATATCGTAAAAATATGGAATACATGTGCATCTGCTTCGGTTGTCATTTGTGGCAAAACCACTTCCGGGTTCTTTATTTCCTTCATGTATCTGCAAGCCACCCGGCGACGGTGTTCGTTATCTTCGTCCAACCGCCCGAGCTTCACATTCAAAACCGCCGCCTGCAACTCGTCCAGACGGCTGTTTATACCCACGTATGGATGTACATATTTAGCCGAAGAACCGTAATTGGCCAACATGCGTACCCGTTCGGCCAAATCCTTATCACCAGTCGTGACAGCCCCGGCATCTCCTAAAGCTCCCAGATTCTTACCGGGATAGAAACTGAATCCTGCGGCATTCCCCAAAGCACCGGCTTTCACACCTTGATACACCGCTCCATGAGCCTGCGCACAGTCCTCTACCACCAACAAACCGTTTTTACGGGCCGTATGGCTTATCTCATCCATCCGGCACACCCTGCCATAGAGATGCACCACCATGACCGCTTTTGTGCGCTCAGAAATCAAATTTTCCACCTTCCCGGGGTCTATGTTGCAAGTATCCCATTCAGGCTCGCAAAACACCGGTCTGAGTCCGGCACGCATGACCGCCAATATGGAAGCTATGTAGGTATTTGCCGGCACGATGACTTCGTCTCCCGCCTTCATCCGCCCCATACTGACATAAGCCATAAAGATAAGCGTAAGGGCATCCAGTCCGTTCCCCGTCCCCACGCAATACTTGGTTCCACAATAACGGGCGAACCGCTGCTCGAAAGTCTCCACCTCTTTCCCGAACAGATACCATCCGGAACGTACCACCCGTGCTACAGCCTCCGACAATTCCGGTTCGAAAGAATCATTGATTTTCTTTAAATCCAAATATTTTACCATGACTTTACTTCAAACATTTCAGGAAGCTAATTTACGACTATTTTTCTTTCAGGGAAATTTTTCGAGCTTTTAATTTCCCTACTCACAAATCCCAATCCGCCTTCCGGAATCACAAGGAAATTATCATTCACGGAACCTCCATACTCCCTATATGACAAATGGTTAAGGTGAAGGCTTAACACTTTTTATATCATTCAGGCACTGTATTTCCGGCGAAAGCCGGTGAATGCACGGTGAAACCTTCTGTCCCACAAAGTTCACCTTAACCGCTTGTCATCCAAACAGTATGAACGAGTGAAGCCTTTTTTCAAGCAAAAAACTATTAGGAGAGGTATTCATAAAGCCCTCAGCATATCGTAAAATCATTCTCAGCAGATCTGAAAATCATTCACAAGAGATTGAAAATCGTTTGCCGCACAAAATAACACGACTTTTCACACCTCCATTTCGTACGTATCATACACCACTGCCCGTCCGCCGAAACCTTCTTTTTGGAATATCAACCCTTCATTCAATACACGGCCACCTTCCTCCACGGAAGTACCCATATCAAAGTAAGGAACATCCTTGTATTCCTCGTGAATCAAATGGTGAAACAACAAATCTACGGCTCCGCACGCCCTTCCTTCGGGAGTGGAACCGATATATTGTACATGAACCACCCTTTCCGTCACGTACAACACGCAACCGGCCACCGTACGCCCCTCCGCACGACAAACCCTGTACAGCAATATCTGTTGTGGAAACCGGTGATGCAACAACATGATTTCTTTCAAGGTATGCACGGGACGCGACTGGTGGCGTTCCATCAGATTCCCTTCCAATACTTTCCAAAAGGCCGAAAAATCTTCATCACGGCTGATGGACAATCCCTCACGTACGGCGTGCTTCACCTTACGTCGCCGAAGCGTACTGAATCCCCAAGCCGTTGCAGAGGGAACGACCGTGGAAACTTTACGGCCTGACAGGCGTGCCCCGAAGCGGTACAACGCATACAAATCCTCTTCGCTGGGATAACGGGCATATATATAAGGTACGGGTGAGTAAATCCACTTGCCTACCGATGTATACGTCCGTAAATAGCGAAAGATTTCCCAAAACAACTCCAACATGAGCGCAACCGTCATCTTCTCATCCGTCACGACTCCGCCATACGTCAGTCCACGATGGCTGCAAAACTCCGTCGCCGTACAGTGTGCGGGCAGCAAAGCATGTAGCCGTCCGTCCCTGTAAGCCATAAGGGAGAAGTCCGCGAAACGGTCGGCATGATAATCCATATAACCACGCATGAAAAGGAAAGTCCCGTTACGGGAATCCCGTACGAAATCGTCCCATTCATCCTTACAGCCATCTCTATACCGCTTTATTTCCCATCTGCTTTCCATCTCCACACCCCCATCTATTCATGAATCATACGCAGAAACTCTTCGTAAGAATTGATATACATCTCAGGCCGGTAAGGCTGGGAAGACAAGACCAACAACACGGCATCTTCAGAGAAATGCAGCAACTCGTTCCACGTCAGCGGCGGAATGAGCAGCCCCTTGTCCGGTGCGTCGAGCACATACGTCCGCCGTCCGTCCTTGTCTTCCAAGGTGATTGTCACGCATCCTCTCACGGCCACCAGATACTGATAGGTGATACGGTTAGCGTGCTTGCCGCGTTCATGCCCCTCGGGTACACCGTAAATCCAGTATGCCCGCTTTACTTCAAAAGGCAAATCCTTTCCGGTCTCAGCCACGGTAAGGCTGCCACGTTCATCGGTAAAAGTCTTCAAACGCTTCATTACAATCCTAACTTCTCGGAGATTTCCAACATTCTGTGAATCGGTTTGACAGCCTTTTCCGCCACTTCCGCATCCACTACGATTTCCGGCCACTCATATTTCAAGGTATTATAGAGTTTTTCCAACGTAATCAACCTCATGTAATTACATTCGTTGCAGGCACACGTACTGTCGTCCGGAGGAGCCGGAATGAAAGTTTTCTCCGGGCAAGCCTTCTGCATCTCGTGTAATATGCCGCTTTCCGTAGCCACAATAAATTCCTTTCCTTCATGACGGATGGCATATTTCAGCAATGCTGCGGTAGAACCGACCACATCTGCCAGTTTCAACACAGCTCCTTTACATTCCGGATGAGCCAGCACCTTGGCCTCGGGATGGGATTTTTTAAGTTCCAATATTTTCTCTACGGAGAATTTTTCATGCACGTGGCAAGCTCCGTCCCAAAGCAGCATGTCACGTCCGGTAACGGAATTGATGTAGTTGCCAAGATTCCGGTCCGGACCGAAAATGATCTTTTCATCAGAAGGGAAACTTTCCACAATCTGGCGGGCGTTGCTCGAAGTGACCACCACATCCGTGACAGCCTTGGTGGCAGCCGTAGTATTGACGTACGAGATGACCGTATGGCCGGGATGAGCTGAAACAAACCGGGAGAATTCATCCGCCGGACAACTTTCGGCCAGCGAACAGGTGGCATTCAAATCCGGAACCAAGACCTTTTTGTCAGGACAAAGAATCTTGTTGGTCTCTCCCATGAAATGCACACCGCACATGACGATGATATCCGCTTCGGTCTTGGCAGCCTTCTGGGCCAGTGCCAGACTGTCTCCCACGAAGTCAGCCAAATCCTGGATGATTCCTTCCGTGTAGTAATGCGCCATGATGACGGCATTCTTCTTCCGGCAAAGTTCCCTGATCTCACTTTTCAAATCAAGCTCCTTTGCTACGGGTTCATCCACAAACCCCTTGTCTATCCACTCTTTCTTAACCATATATATATTATTAATTCTTATTTCTATTTTTTGAAAAAATCTAATGTAAATGATGATAGGCTGTTGATAGTGTCGATAAAAAAGAAGCCTGAAACTTGTTTTTTAAGTTATCAAAGCGGGGTATCGAGCAATATGTCACTTTTCAACATGAGCCTTGGGTCTCTTATTCTTTAAACTGAATGCATTATCGTATGTTCTTTATCGTTTTTAACGAGTTGTTCATAACCTACAAAGTTAAAAACTTTAGGGGAAAAAGGCTGCATAAACCTGATGAAAATACGGTTTAAAGTTCATTTCTATCTTTTACTAATTTATTTGGTGGTTTGAAATATTCCTGTAACACTACTGAATTTCTAAATCCAAAGTTTCTTTTCAATAATCTGTTTACGATTTGTGAACGAGTTATCAAGTAGTTTTTATGGGTTTTATTATCTTTGTGAACAAATATGTTGAAAGCAATGAGAAAACTTAAAATAACGGAACTGAATAGAATCTCTACCGAAGAATTCAAGACGGCTGAAAAACTTCCTTTGATTGTGGTACTGGACTATGTAAGAAGCTTATATAATGTAGGTTCCGTATTCCGCTCGTCCGATGCTTTTAGGGTAGCATCCGTGTATCTGTGCGGAATTACAGCCACTCCGCCGCAAGTGGAAATCCATAAAACGGCATTGGGGGCGGAAGATTCCGTGAATTGGGTATATTATGAGCGTACGCAAGACGCGGTAGAGCATCTTAAGGCCGAAGGTTACGAAGTTTGGGCTGTGGAACAGGTGGAAGGTAGCATCATGTTGCAGGACTTCCGCCCGGATAAAGCAAAAAAATATGCCATTATATTAGGAAATGAAGTGAAAGGTGTGCAACAAGAAGTTGTCGACCAGTGCGACGGGTGTATAGAAATACCTCAGTTCGGGACGAAACATTCTCTGAATGTTTCTGTTACGGCCGGGATATTGGTGTGGGAGTTTGCCCGTAAGATGAAGTTGTGAACATTATAATGTACCAGCTTCCACCATTCTTACAACCCGTTCCGTCAGCCGGTCGTCGGCTTCTGGATCATAGTCTTTTTTCAGGCTGGCTCCGAATATGCTGGCAAACGTTTGGTAGAATCCGGCTTTGAAAGGGCCGAAAAAGGCTTTCACTATTTCGAAAGAACTTTGGTTGCATTCGCGGTCCACTAACTTGATGAGCAGTTTCCCCTGTGAATAAGTCAGCTTTTTCATTTGTGGGGTATATTGCTTTTTTATACCTTTCTCTACGGCTCGTATGTGAGCGTCTTTTTCTTTTTTAGTAGGTAGTTTTTCCAGATACTCATAAGTTTCGGATATGGTCTGATTAACCATTTTGGCAATGGGAAGTGTCTTTTTTACGTTATAAACCAATTTGTTATACCGCATGGCTTCCCTTTTGTTCTTAAACTTCAGTGGGGGATATACCGGTAATTCGGGCATGATAATCACGGTGATGGAGTCGCCTTGATAGAATTCCTTCTGCACTTTTTTGTAAAACACGACTTTTATTCTCGGTTCTCCATCAATAGGAACAAACTCGTCTTGGGCTTCCACTTGCAAAGTAAGAGCACCTAATAAGAACAATATGATAAGCCTGTATATTCCCATATCCGCTGCAAAAATATAAATTAAAAACTTTCATCGCATGTTTTTTACAAAGAATATAATTTGTTATACTAAAAATAGTTGCTTATATTTGAAGCATGACAGAAAAACACTGTAAGTTTATTTATCTACACCGGTTGTGGATAAGCGTGTTAATGTTTTGTGTTCTACAAATATATCCTGTGGATAAAGTCGGCGCACAGCATTATTCCTGGGAAGAATTTGTAGAGAAGATTTCTGTGGATGAATATGAAGACGGAGAAGATTTGAGTCCTCTTTTGGAAGAGTTGGCCGCATTGCACGAACATCCTTTCAACCTGAATACGGCTACGAAAGACGATTTGGAGCAATTACCTTTTCTGGACGGAGATGAAATAGAGGAAATCTTGGCATACGTATACCGTTACGGTCCGATGCAATCGTTGGGAGAATTGATGTTGATAGAGGAACTGGACTATCAGACCCGCCAGTTTCTTACTTTGTTCGTCTATGTGGAAAATCCTGTGGAAGAAAAAGAGAAGTTACGGTTGAAAACCTTGTTGAAAGGAGGGCGACATGAGGTGACGAGCCGGTTGGATATGCCTCTGTATAAACGTGATGGATATAAAATACCCGAAGATGAGGTGTTGTTGAAAAACCCCAATAAGGTGTATCTTGGTAATCCGTTGTACCACAACATACGCTATACTTATCAATACAGGAACAGGCTGTTTTGGGGATTCACGGCAGAGAAAGACGCAGGAGAACCGTTTGGCAGTTATGGCAATAAGGCATACGATGCTTATTCTTTCCATTTTTTGTTGAAAGATTGTGGAAAACTCACTGCATTGGCATTGGGAGACTATCGTTTGGGGTTCGGCGAAGGCTTGGTGGTGAACAGTGATTTTTCTTTGGGAAAATCCACTTTGTTCAATATGGGTGACACGAGACCGTCCATCAAGAAATTCTCTTCCACGTCAGAAACTTCTTTTTTCAGGGGAATAGCGGCTGCTTTCCGTTTCGGAAGGGTGGACATGTCGGCTTTCTATTCCTATTTGCCCACCGATGCCACTTTAAGGAAAGACGGTACGATATCTTCGTTGAAAACCGACGGTTTGCATCGTACTTTGTTGGAGCTGTCTAAAAAGCATAATGTCACGGAGCAGTCTGTCGGAACCGACGTGACTTGGAATACGGAATATTTTTCTTTGGGTGCGATTGTCTTTTACCAGCATTTTAGCCGTTCTTTCTCAAAAGGCACGGAACTTTACCGGCAATATTATCCGGATGAAAAGGATTTCCTGAATGCCGGCCTGCACTATCGTTGGCATCGTGACAGGTTTTCGTTTTCCAGCGAGACGGCGTTCAGCAACGTGTATGTCGGTTGGGCCACGCTGAACAAAGCCATTTACCGTTTCAATCACCGGTACAGCATGGTGGCTTTGCAGCGGTTGTTTACTTACCAATATGTGGGATTGCGTGCCAACAGCTTTTCCGAAGGCGGGGCAATCAGGAACGAAAGCGGATTTTATACGGGAGTGGAGGCATCTCCGTTGAATGAGTTGAAGTTGTCCGCTTATGTGGATTATTTTTATTTTCCGTGGCCTAAGTTCGGGATACCCCATACCTCCAAAGGGGTGGAAGGGACATTTCAGGTCGATTGGGTTGTTTCCGGAAAGTGGGAACTGTCCGGGCGTTACCAACTGAAGCGTAAGGAACGCTATGGACAGCCTTACCTGTATCATAAATTGAAGATACAGACGCAGTGCATGCCTTCAAAAGTTTGGGAATGGCGCGGGGTGGCAAGGTACACAAGGGTGAGGGACGTGTATGGACGGCATGTCGGAGGATACATGGGAGGGAGCATCCTGAAATGGAAGGACCGGAAAAACCGGCTGAATGTAGCCGGGTCGTGTGTGTATTTCGACAGCGAGGACTACAAGGCACCGATGTCTTTTTATGAGCCATCCTTATTGTATGCCTTTTCTTTCATGACGATGTACGGACAAGGGATGAGGGCGGCGGTGAATGCCCGATGGAACGTGGCGCGCCGTTGGATGCTGATGTGGAAGTACGGGATTACCGGATATTTCGACCGTAAGGAAATAGGCGACGGGTTGCAACGTATCGGAGGGCGATGGAAAAGCGACCTTTCTTTCTTGTTGCGTTACAAGTTTTGACGGGGATTATGCTACCTTTGCATGGATTTGTGAATTAAAAACGAAGTTATGGCTACAGTGATTTATCCTTCTCCCATATTCGGACCGGTACACAGCCGTCGGTTGGGTGTTTCTTTGGGCATCAACCTGCTTCCGGAAGACGGGAAGTGGTGTACGTTCGATTGTGTGTATTGTGAGTGTGGGTTCAACAAAGATTTTCGTCCCAAGAAACCGTTGCCCACACGTGAAGAAGTGCGCACGGCTTTGGAAGAACGGCTGAAAGACATGTCCGCGAACGGGCCTGTGCCGGATGTGCTGACGTTTGCCGGAAACGGGGAACCCACCCTTCATCCGCATTTTGCGGAAATCATAGAAGACACCCGCGCCTTGCGCGACCGGTATTTCCCGAAGGCTAAGATCAGCGTGTTGAGCAATGCCACCCAAATATTCCGGCCGGAAGTTTTTGAGGCTTTGAGGAAAGTGGACAACAATATCCTGAAATTGGATACAGTGGACGAAGGTTACATCCGTCGGGTAGACCGTCCTACGGGGCGTTATGAAGTGAGCCGGATGGTGGAACGCCTGAAAGATTTCCGAGGCAAAGTTATTATACAGACGATGTTCATGAAAGGCATGTCGGAGGGTGCGGATGTGGACAATACTTCCGACCGTTTTGTGGAACCGTGGTTGCGTGCCGTGAAAGAAATATCACCTTCCCAAGTCATGATTTATACCATAGACCGCGAAACGCCCGACCATGAGTTGAAAAAGGCCACACGTGAAGAATTGGACCGCATTGCCGGACGCATCCGGCAAGAGGGATTGGAGGTTTCCGTCTCTTATTGAGAAGCGCTGTGGGCGGTCTACGGACCGCATAGCCGTATTTTCCATATATTATCGACAGGAAAGCCTGTATGGGAATGAATATCTGTAAGGATATTTGTTGTTTCTTATATACTTGATATTCAAATGCTTGTCGTTTGTAAATCAATCTGCGCCAAACGGAAAATCATTTGGCGCAGATTGAAAAATCGTTTGGCTGAGAACGGAAATTCGTTCTCAGTAGAATGATTTTTGTATGTAACTTTCCTTTAAAATTCAGGAGGCTTGCGCATAACATCTCTTCCGAGACAAACGTTTGTGTACGTAAAGGTAAGCCGGGATGAGGAAGAGGTCTGCGGCAAACCAAGCCGAAGGGTCACCGTAACAAACTCCCGTATATCCTAAAATAGGGACCAGGAACAGGCTGACAGCCGTGCGGTCTACCATTTCGAACACGCCGGACATCATGGCCAGTTTACTGTATCCTAATCCTTGGATGCTGTACCTGAGCAGGCACAGTAGTCCTAATGGAATGAAATAGGTGCAGGAGGTGACGATGAACTGGTTGGCCTTTTCTATGATTTCATATTCATGGAAATCCACAAACAGGTAGATGATGTGACGGGCGAAAAGATGCAACACGATGAAACAAAAGATGCAGTAGAGGCAAACCATGAAAAAGCTGGCGCGCAGCCCCATGTTGATACGTTCCGTTTTTCCCGCCCCGTAGTTTTGTCCGCAATATGTGGCCATGGCGATACCCATGCTTTCCAACGGACACATGAAGAACATTTTGATGCGCATGCCGGCGGTAAAGGCGGCCACGCACGACGTACCCAAGGCGTTGTTTGCGCTTTGGAGCATGATGCTTCCGATGGCGGTGATGGAAAATTGCAGTCCCATCGGTACGCCCATGTCCAACAGTCCCTTTATGTAGTGTTTGTCCAAGGCGGTTTCTCCCTTTTCCATTTTCAGGATGTCGAATTTCCTGAACATATAATACAGGCAAAGCAGGGCGGAGACGGCTTGCGAGAAGACCGTGGCGATGGCGGCTCCGGCCACGCCCCAATGTAGTATGAGGATGCAAAACAAATCCAATACGATGTTGAGGATGGCGGCCATGAGGAGGAAATAAAACGGGGTCTTGCTGTCGCCTAATGCCCGGATGAGGCTGGAGAGCAGGTTGTACAGGAAAGTGAAAGGAATGCCGATAAAAGTAACCAAAAGATAGAGATAGGCATGGTGAAGGATGTCGTGCGGCGTCTGCATCATGAACAGGATTCTCTCGCAAAGCAGGGAAGTGACGACAGCCAACACGACGGAAATGATGAGGGAAACCCAAAGACTGTTGGCTACGTAACGCCGCAAGTCGCTGTATGAACGTGCGCCGAACGCCTGGGCTACGGGAATGCCGAAACCGCAACAGCAGCCGGTGCAGAATCCGATGATGAGGAATACGACCGATGTGCTGGCACCCACGGCTGCCAAATCATTGATGCCTAAATATTTTCCTACGATGGCTGCGTCTATCAGACTATAAGTCTGTTGGAGCAAACTTCCCAAAATGAGTGGGAGCGAGAAGTTGAATATCAACCGCAGGGGTGAACCCTCAGTCATTTCTTTCGTCATGGCGAATATCCTTTTTTCCTGAAAAACACATTCTTTTGCGGGTGCAAAATTACGGAATTTCTTATAGAAGTTATTATCTTTGCCGCAGATAATTATATTAGTGATTCTTAAAATATGATTTTATGAAATTCATGTTATTACTTTTGGCTGTTTTTTCTACGATTAGCTGTTCGCATGATGATTGTATATTAGAAGATGATATTTATAAATCAGAGTGTGGAGACTCATTAAGTAGTAAAGGAGAAGAAGATACAAGGTATTATGTAAAATACGAAGTATATATGCCTTTATTATATAAGGGAATAAGAGTAATAACTTTTGCTACAGAAAAGGGCAGTCAAAGTTTTCGTACTCCAAGTTCAACATGGGAGGGTATTTATGGTCCTTTGAAAAAGGATACAAAACTATTTTTAGAAGTAAAAGTTGAAGGTGTTACGACACATTATAGTAAAGAATCTTATATACGCTTATCTGTAAGTCGTGATAAAGACCCTTTTGTAGTTAAGGGAGAACAAAGAGGGACGAGCGTTTCTTCATTGAGTACAAGTTATACGATAGATTTTTAAGTGTATATAAAAATCTTCCAATAAAAATGTTATTGGAAGATTTTTTTATGTAGTTCACTTTTGGTCGTAAGCATGTTTGGGGTAATCTATCGTATAATGTAATCCGCGGCTTTCCTTACGTTCGATGGCCTGTCGCGTGATAAGGTAACCCACGTTAATCATATTACGTAGTTCGCAAATGTCTTTGGTCGCCTTGACACGCTTAAACAGCTCTTCGGTCTCTTCGTACAATAAGTCCAGACGTGTCCATGCCCGTTTCAGGCGCAGGTCGCTCCGCACGATGCCCACGTAGTTGCTCATGATTTGTCCCACTTCCTTCATATCCTGCGCGATGAGTACTTTTTCTTCGTTGCTCATCGTACCCTCATCGTTCCATTCGGGTATTTTGTCATTGAAAGCATATTGGTCTATGACCTCCAAGCTGTGGCGGGCTGCCGCGTCGGCATAAACCACGGCTTCGATAAGTGAATTGCTGGCCAATCGGTTGCCGCCGTGCAGTCCGGTGCAGGAACATTCGCCCACGGCATAAAGTCGCCGGATACTGGAGCAAGCGTTGAGGTCCACCTTAATGCCGCCACACATGTAGTGGGCACAAGGCACGACGGGAATATATTGCTTGGTCATGTCGATGCCAATGGAGAGACATTTGGCATAAATGTTCGGGAAGTGGTGTTTGGTTTCTTCCGCGTCCTTGTGCGTCACGTCTAAGCACACGTGGTCCAAGCCATGTATTTTCATTTCCTTGTCGATGGCACGGGCTACGATGTCGCGTGGGGCGAGGCTGAGCCGCTTGTCGTATTTCTGCATGAACTCTTCGCCGTTTGGCAACCGCAGGATGCCGCCGTATCCACGCATGGCCTCTGTGATGAGGTAAGCCGGATGCGTCTCGCCCGGATAGAAGAGGGCCGTGGGGTGGAACTGCACGAACTCCATGCCTTCCACCGTACCTTTGGCACGGTAGACCATGGCGATGCCGTCGCCCGTGGCAATGTTGGGGTTGGTTGTAGTGGCATAGACGGCTCCTGTCCCACCGGTGGCCATCAGGGTGACTTTGGAGAGGAAAGTATCTATCTTTTGGGTATCCGGGTCTAAGACGTATGCCCCGTAACATTCAATGTCCGGCGTGCGGCGAGTCACCTCGATGCCCAAATGGTGTTGGGTGATGATTTCCACGGCGAAGTGGTTTTCCAGAATCGTGATGTTCGGATGGCGGCGTACGGCTTCCATCAGTCCGCGTTGGATTTCAAAACCTGTGTCGTCAGCATGGTGCAGGATGCGGAATTCCGAATGTCCGCCTTCGCGGTGCAGGTCGAAGTCTCCCTTTTCGTTTTTGTCGAAGTTTACGCCCCATTTCACAAGGTCTCGTATGCCCTGCGGTGCGTTTTTCACTACTTGTTCCACGGCTGCAGGGTCGCTGATGAAATCCCCTGCAATCATGGTGTCTTTGATATGTTTCTCGAAGTTGTCCACTTCCATGTTGGTCACGGAAGCTATTCCTCCTTGTGCCTTGGCCGTGTTGGCCTCTTCCAATGTGGTTTTACATACGATGGCCACCTTGCCTTTGCCTGCATCGGCCACTTTCAGGGCGTAACTCATTCCGGCTACTCCCGAACCTATCACTAAAAAATCAAATTTGCGTATCATGCCGTCAGTTCATGCTGTTGATGTTAGACGTTGCAAAACTACTTAAAAACTCGGTTGGTTGTGCGTTCGCCGCTGGATTTCTTTTAAAAATAAAAGTGCAGTCCTCCGTTTATAAAGATACGGTAGAACTCTACGGATTGGTCCATGGAGCCGGGAATCACTCCATTTTTGTCATAGACATTTCCATAAATCACTCCTGCGTTCACTCCTATGCCGACGTGTTTGTTCAGCAGGTAGTCCGCACTGAGTTGGTAATGCAATCCCATCCCTTTTACAGTTTTTCCCATACTGAAATCCATCTCCTCCTCGACATTCAGGATGAAGGCGCCTACTCCGATGCCGTATCGTAATGACCAATGTTTGTTGGCTGCCCTCATAACAAATTCCGGGCCTATGTAATCCATGTGCATCCGGCTTTTGGGATTGGCGGTTTGTTCCTTGGGGTAATCGGGATTGCGTACGAAGTTGGTATGATATGCCCCGGAGCGGTAACCGGAATAGAGAATGCCTACACCCATGAACTTTTTACCCACCCAGTCGATTCCTCCCTGGAAATCCACCCCGTTTTTGAACGTGCCGCTGAGGCCGCCCGGAATGTCATGGTAAGCTTTGCTGAACACATGGCCGAAACCTCCGTTCCCGTAGATATGGATAGGAAGTGGGGGCGGGAGCTTACGTGGCTTTATGCTTTTCCGGCTCGCCAGTTCCAAACTGTCTGCTTTCCTTATTTGTTCCCTTTGTTGGGTTTTCATGCGTAGCATTTCTCCTTTTATCTGATGGCAGGAAACGAGAATGGTAGGTTCTTTATGTTCGGTGATAGCCAAAGCGTTTCCTCCCACTTTGGCCGTTTCAGCCTTGGCCAGTGCTACGACCTGGTCATAACTGAAATGTGCGGTATATCCGTTTCCTTTTACAGCCACTTTGCCCAAGAGTTCGGCAGAGTAAGGCCGGTTCGTTCCGGTTTTGAATACTTGTATGTCGTCAGCTTGCGTAGCGGGATAAGAATGATAGATTTCCGTGGCCACTTTCGGACTACAGCCTGTAACGAGCAAGGCCACGACCCATGCAAACCATTTGCCTATTGCGTAGCAACCATTCTCTTTTTTATTTTCTGTTCTTTTTGCCATACGCCTTTTTATATAATAAGATGAGATTCTTTCAGTTTGGCAATCCTTTTGTCCATGGAATTGATTCGAATCCGTTCCATGATTTCTTCTCGTTGGTCTATTAGTTGATAAAGTTCTGCCTCCCATGTTTCTAAATCGTAACCATAACATTGTTTAAAGTATTCTTTATCCCAAGTTTGGATTTGCTTTTTGGTTTTATTGCAAACGCATCATACGCAAACCTTATCGCATTCTGAGAGAAAGCGGAAAGGTAAAACAATAAGCCGGAAAAAACAAATAATGCTCTCATAATATATAGGTTTTAGTTTGTTTTTCTGCTATCGTCTCAAAGGTATATGTCTTTTTTTAAATAAACAAAAAATACAGGATATTTTTTTGCTTTCTGTGGATTTAATCCGTAAAAAGTGTAACTTGCACTAAATTTTAGTTTTATGATACGGACATTTCATGCAAAAATTAATAAGAAGATATTGTTTTTCAGTTTGTTGCCTGCTACAGTGTTGGCCATATATTTCTTTTGGGTAAAATTGCCTTTGGCTGCATTATGTTGTATGGTCTTTTTGGTTTTCGTGGTGGAACGTTTGATTCATACGTATTATGTTTTTACCGATGAAGGTTGCTTATTCATTCATCAAGGGCGGTTTTCCAAAGTCAGCAGGTATTCTTTGTCCGACATCGAAAAGGTGGATATCGTACGGCCGTCTTCTTTGTCCTTTTTAAAGAATAAGGATACTGTCATGTTGACGTTTTACGACGGTTCGATTAAATTTATCACACCTTTTCCGGCTGAAGAGTTTTGCCGGTATTTCAAACGAAAACAGGAAGATTTTCTTGAAAAGACAGATGGCTTATGAATATGAGGCTTTTTAGAGTACTTTTTGGGTTCTTTTGGTTTGTTGGGGGAGTTGGTAATCCCTTGTTTTCTTCCGGGAGAATTTCTTGTGAACCGCTTGAGGAGGAGGCTTCGTTGTCGGTGTGTTTGCAGGACGGACTGGATAGTTTGTTGCAAGATGAGCTATTGCTTACTTCGCAATTAGGTTTGTGTGTGTATGATTTGACCGACGATACTTTGTTGTATGCTTACCAGGCCAAACAGCGTATGCGTCCGGCTTCCACCGAAAAATTGGTAACGGCTGTCACTGCGCTTTCCGAATTGGGGAGTGATTATCGTTTTGCAACCCGTTTGTTCTACACGGGCGAAATCCGGGGACGTGTTTTGCATGGAGACCTGTATGTCGTGGGAGGTTTTGACCCTTGTTTCGGGAAAGAAGATTTGCTTTCTTTCGGCAAGGCTTTGAAAGAATCGGATGTGGATTCCATAACAGGGAGACTGTATGCAGACGTGTCGATGAAAGATACCTTGCAATGGGGATGGGGTTGGTGTTGGGACGATGACATGCCGGTGCTGACTCCTTTATTATATGGAAAGAAGAATATTTTCATAAGGGCATTCAGCGAGGTGTTGCATGGTTTGGGTATCCGACTTGTTTTTGGAGGACAAGCCCGTTGTCCCCAAAATGGCGTATTGTTAGCCGGACGGACACGCCAGTTGGCAGACGTTTTGCATCCGATGATGAAAGAGAGTGATAATTTATGTGCCGAAGCCTTGTTTTATCAGTTGGCAGCCCGTACAGGAAAACCATACGCTTCAAGAAAAGAAGCTATGTACTACATTGAGCGGTTGATAGGGCGGTTGGGCTATGATCCCGGAAAATATATAGTGGCCGATGGGAGCGGGGTTTCTTTATATAATTACTTGACACCGGAACTTGAAATTGCTTTTCTGAGATACGCTTATCGTGATGAGGCTGTTTTTTCACCTCTTTATATTTCTTTACCAATAGCCGGAGTTGACGGTACGCTGAAAAAACGTATGAGGAAGGGAAAAGCCTACGGAAACGTAAGAGCTAAGACCGGGACTTTGGAAGGAGTATCCACATTGGCCGGTTATGCACGGTCGGGGAATAACCATTTGCTGGCCTTTTGTATTATGAATCAAGGTGTGGAACGTGTGGCGGCTGCACAAGACTTTCAAGACAAAGTTTGTGAATGGTTATGTCGGTAGTTTTTAAAGTAGCACTTAAATCGTTCTAATTTAGATATTTTAATCCTCTATAAAATAAGCTTTAAAATAATATATGTACCTTTGCGCCCATTAAAGAGACGAGGAAATGAAGCATAAACTCTGTATGTGGCTACTGTTTTCCATGTCTTTCTTAATGGCTTTTGCCACGATGGAAAAACATGGTTCATCGGCGTTTTGTGTTGAGTCAAGTTCCCCGTCAGTGGAAAGTCTTGGACAAGAAGTTACATATTGGACATCTGATACTCCTTATTTCTTTTTTACTTCCGATTACATAGCCCCGTTGTCTTTTGCTTTGGATGAAGGGTCTGAAACGTCGTGTTTCAAGTACATGGCGGTCTCGGAAAGATTATCCGGTTTTCCTTATGCTTCCGTAGACTGTTTTTTATCTCCTTGCAGGTCTTTATACTATTCTTATGATTCCGGACCCGGCAGGGATTATTATGTCTTTACCCTGAGACGAATCAGGGTGTGACCCCTGCGGAAGCCTATATTATATAAAATAGGTATCATTTCAGAGTGCCATATCTTATGGTCCTTTTCCCCTCGGAAAAGAAAACAAAGGATATGCCTTTTACAGCGAAATAATCTTTGGTTGTTAAATTAAATATAACTTTAAGAATGACGGATTTCACATTGTTAACGGTCGTGGTGCTTACAGCAATCGCCTTAGTGACGGCAGCCTTGCTGATAGCGCGCCTTGCGGCTCCTCGTACGTTCAACCCCCAAAAAGGTGAGCCCTACGAGTGCGGCGTGCCCACGCGGGGCGAGGCGTGGTTCCAGTTCCATGCCGGTTATTACCTGTATGCCATCCTGTTCCTGATATTCGACATCGAGACAGTGTTCCTGTTTCCGTGGGCGGCGGTGGTAGGCCGTATCGGCATGCAAGGGCTGTTGAGCATCGTATTTTTCATTGCGGTATTGATTTTGGGCCTGGCTTACGCCTGGAGGAAAGGAGCGTTGGAATGGAAATGAAACACGGATTGCCCAAGATAAAGGATATGGAGCCGGGCGATTTCAAGAATAACGATTACCTGCTGCGCATGGTCGAGAAACTGAACCGCGACGGGGCGGGTATCGTATTGGGCACGCTGGATGATCTGATCAACTGGGGTCGCAGCAATTCGCTTTGGTCGCTTACTTTCGGCACGAGCTGTTGCGCCATAGAGTTCATGGCTTTGGGGGCGGCGCGTTATGACATGGCGCGTTTCGGCTTCGAGGTGACGCGCAACTCGCCGCGCCAGGCGGACATGATCATGGTGTTGGGTACGATAACTTACCGCATGGCCCCGGTACTGAAGCGGTTGTACGACCAGATGGCCGAGCCGAAATACGTGGTGGCCGTGGGGGGATGTACCATCAGCGGAGGGCCGTTCCGGCGGAGTTACCACGTGGTGAACGGGATAGACCGCATCATCCCGGTGGACGTGTACATTCCCGGATGTCCGCCGCGGCCGGAAGCCTTTTTCTACGGGATGATGCAGTTGCAACGTAAAATCAAGATGGAGCGTTTCCTCGGGGGGCGCAACCACAAGGAGAAACCGGAGGAAGCCGGGGAAAGAAAGGAGGCCGGAGTATGATAGAAGAAAAGATAAGGCAGTGGTGTGCGGCCGCCACGGTGGAAGAGGCCGGCGAGAGAGTGGTAGTGGTCCCGGATCGGGACGTGGCGGAGGTATGCCGCCGGCTGCACGACGACGCGGAAGAACCGATGGACTTCATGCGGGACCTTGTGGCGGCGGACGGAGACGGCCGTCTGAGCGTGTTCTACCAGTTGGAGTCGACGCGGACGGGCGGCCGCGTGACGTTGCGAACGGACACGGACGGGCGCGAGGATCCTTTCCTGCCCTCGGTGTGCCGGATATGGAAGACGGCGGAAATCAAGGAACGCGAGGCATACGATTTCTTCGGCATACGCTTCACGGGGCATCCCGACATGCGCCGCCTCTACCTGCGTGAGGATTGGGCGGGTTATCCGCTCCGCAAGGATTATGACATGGACAGCAACCCGCTCAACATGGAGAATGAAGAAAACGCCGACGTGACGGAAGAATATGACTTGCGTGCGGACGGGACCATCGAACGGCGCGAGAACGTGGTGTTCCGCCCGGATGACTTCATTGTCAATATCGGCCCGCAGCATCCTTCCACACATGGCGTATTGCGTATGCGTACGTCGTTGGACGGCGAGATGGTCAAGAAGATAGACCCCATATTGGGATATATCCACCGGGGTATCGAAAAGATGAACGAGAGCCTGACTTATCCGCAGACGCTGGCGCTGACCGACCGTCTGGACTACCTGAGCGCCCACCAGAGCCGCCATGCCCTGTGCATGTGCATCGAGGGGGCTGCGGGTATCGAGGTTTCCCAGCGTGCGCAATATATCCGCACGATAATGGACGAATTGCAACGTATCGATTCCCACCTCCTGTTTTATTCCTGTCTGGCCATGGACATGGGAGCGCTGACGCCTTTCTTCTATGGCTTCCGGGAGCGTGAGATGATTCTCGACATTTTCGAGGATACCACCGGAGGACGGTTGATTCAGAACTACAATGTGATTGGCGGCGTGCAGGCCGACCTGCATCCCGATTTCGTGCGGAAGACGAAAGAGTTTATCGTGCACTTGCGGAGTATCATCCATGAGTACCACGATATCTTTACCAAGAGCGTCATTGCCCGCACCCGTCTGAAGGGGGTCGGCTTGCTTTCGCGTGAGGATGCTATCTCGTTGGGCTGTACCGGCGGGACGGGCCGTGCTTCCGGATGGGCCAACGACGTGCGCAAACATCATCCCTACGCGATGTACGGCAAGGTGGACTTTAAGGAAATCACCTATACGCATGGGGACGCTTTCGATCGCTATATGGTGCGCATGGATGAAATCATGGAATCCTGCAGAATTATAGAACAGTTGATAGATAATGTACCCGAAGGGGAGTTCCGGGTGAAGACGAAGCCCATTCTCAAATTGCCCGAAGGCGTGTTCACGGCTTCCGTCGAGGCCAGCCGCGGCGAGTTCGGCGTGTTCCTCATCAGCCGGGGGGACAAGACGCCTTACCGTTTGCATTACCGAAGCACGGGGCTGCCCTTGGTGCATGCCATGGACACCGTGTGTCGGGGCGGGAAGATAGCCGACCTGATTGCCATCGGCGGTACGATGGACTTCGTGATACCGGATATTGACAGATAACATACAGACACATTTAAACATATGAATCAAGCATTTTTGGATTATTACAGTCTGGAACCGTTTACGCAGTGGATACACCGTACGTTGTGCGGTGTGATGCCTGAGGACTGGGCTGTTTTTATCGAAGGGTTGGCGCTGGGCATAGTCATTTTGCTGGCATACGCTGTGCTGGCCGTGGTGCTCATTTACATGGAACGCCGTGTTTGCGGTGCTTTCCAGTGCCGTATCGGACCGAACCGTGTGGGAGGCAAAGGCGGATTGTTGCAAGTGCCTGCCGACGTGTTGAAGATACTGACCAAGGAAATCATACGCCTCAGGAAGTCCGACCATGTGCTTTATGAACTGGCGCCTTATCTGGTGATTCTGGCTTCCGTCATCTCGTTTTCTTGCCTGCCCTGGCACAAGGGAGCAGAGATTTTGGATATGCAAATAGGAATATTCTTCGTGTTGGCCGCTTCGAGTATCGGGGTGATCGGTATTTTGTTGGCCGGATGGAGTAGTAACAGCAAGTACACGATTATCGGTGCCGTCCGCAGCGGTGCCATGATTATCAGCTATGAGCTGTCTTTGGGTATTACGGTACTTACGATGGTTATCCTGAGCGGGACGATGAGCATCAGCGGTATTGTGGAGAGCCAGGCCGGAGGATGGAACATTTTCAAAGGACATATCCTGACACTGGTGGCTTTTGTCATTTACCTGATTTCCGGTAATGCCGAAGCCAACCGTGGTCCGTTCGACCTAGCCGAAGCCGAGCAAGAGCTGACAGCCGGTTACCATACGGAATATTCCGGTATGCATTTCGGCTTTTTCTACCTGGCCGAGTATCTGAACCTTTTCATTACGGCCGGTATTGCCACTACGCTTTTCTTAGGGGGGTGGATGCCTTTGCATGTGGCCGGGCTCGACGGGTTCAATGCCGTGATGGACTATATTCCCGGCATTGTGTGGTTCCTGGGCAAGACGTTTTTCGTCATATTCCTGTTGATGTGGATCCGGTGGACCTTCCCCCGTTTGCGTATCGACCAGGTGCTGACGCTGGAATGGAAATACCTCATGCCCTTGTCGCTCGTAGTCATGTTGGCCATGGTGGTGATGAAGGTTTTCGGATTGGTTTTTTAAAACGATAGTAATGAAATGAGTAAATTCACGAAATATATAAAGAGATATTGGCGTAGCACGGAGAGTCTGGCGGGAGGACTGAATACGTCCATCAAGGTGTTCTTCCGGAAGAAAGTGACGGAGCAGTATCCGGAAAACCGGCATACGACGCTTTACATACCGGAACGTCATCGGGCACAGTTGGAAATGATTCATAACGACCAGAACCAGCATCATTGTGTGGCCTGCGGATTGTGTCAGATGGCTTGTCCCAACGATACGATTCGTGTGGTATCCGAGGTGAGGGAAGATGCAGAAGGAAAGAAGAAGAAGTATTTGGTGAAGTATGAGTATGATTTGGGTTCCTGCATGTTTTGCCAACTTTGTGTCAATGCCTGTCCGCATGATGCCATACGTTTTTCCAACGATTTTGAGAATTCGGTTTTCGAGCGTGACAAGTTGCTGCTCACGTTGAACCGGGAAGGTTCGGTGCTGGCACCGGCTCCCGAGAAAAAAAAACCTATAAAAGCATAATGTAATATGGAAGGAATTACTCTTGGGCAAGTAGTTTTTGGAGTTGTCGCACTGATGATGGCGGTCTGTTCGGTGCTGGCTGTGACGTCGGGCCGTATTTTACGTGCGGCTACGGCTTTGCTGTTTGTGCTTTTCGGGACGGCAGGTCTTTATTTTATGTTGGGCTATACCTATTTGGGAGCGGTGCAGTTGTCGGTTTATGCCGGAGGTATCGTAGTGCTTTATGTCTTCTCCATCTTGCTGACCCGTTCGGACAAAAACATGAACGAACGTATCCCGCGGGGACGTTGGTTTGCAGCCATACTGACGGTATTGGCCGGTTTCGGATTGACGGTATTCCTGCTGTCGTCTTACGGTTTTGCACGTTTCTCCGTTCCTCCGTTGGTGGAACTGGATCCGGTGAAAGTCGGCAACGCACTTATCGGAATGGAGAAATACCAGTTCGTACTGCCTTTCGAGGTAGTCAGTGTGTTGTTGTTGGCCTGCATGATCGGCGCCATCATGATTGCACGTAAACGTTGATTAAACAAACAAAGTTATGGAAATAGATGTTTTTTATTATCTGATACTGAGTACGGTGATGATGTTTGCCGGTATTTACGGCTTTTTCACACGCCGTAACCTGTTGGCCACGCTCATCTCCGTGGAGCTGATGCTGAATGCCACGAACATCAACTTTGCCGTGTTCAACCGTTATTTTTATCCGGGTGCACTTGAAGGCCATTTCTTCACGCTCTTCGGCATAGCCATCTCGGCGGCGGAAACGGCTGTGGCTATTGCCATTATGATAAATGTGTACCGTAATATCCGAAATATCCAGACGGATGACGTCAGCGACCTGAAGGGTTGACGTCGGAAACTGATAAAAAAAGAATAATATGGAATATACGATATTGATACTCCTCCTGCCCGTACTGAGCTTTCTGGTGTTGGCTTTGGCAGGTATGAAGATGTCCCACCGCGCAGCCGGTCTGATTGGTTCGTTGTCATTGGGAGCGGTAGCCGTGTTGAGTTATGTCACGGCATACGGTTATTTCACCTTGCCGCGCTTGGCCGACGGGACGTTTGAAACCCTGATACCTTATAATTTTGTATGGCTTCCTTTTGCGGCCGGCCTGCATATCGACATGGGTATTTTGCTCGATCCTATTTCGGTGATGATGCTGGTGGTTATTTCCACCGTTTCGTTCATGGTGCACATCTATTCTTTCGGGTATATGAAAGGGGAGAAGGGTTTTCAGCGTTATTACGCTTTCCTGAGCTTGTTCACCTTTTCGATGCTCGGACTGGTGGTAGCCACGAACATTTTCCAGATGTATGTGTTTTGGGAATTGGTGGGCGTGTCCTCTTACCTGCTCATAGGTTTCTATTACACCAAGCCAGAGGCCATTGCCGCTTCCAAGAAAGCTTTTATCGTGACACGTTTTGCCGACCTCGGATTCCTTATCGGTATCCTGATTTACGGTTATTATATGGGTACGTTCACCTTTGCGCCTGCCGAGGAGAACCTTATGCAAGGCGCATTGATGCTGCCGTGGGCATTGGGGCTGATGTTTGTGGGCGGTGCCGGTAAGAGCGCCATGTTCCCGCTTCACATCTGGTTGCCCGACGCTATGGAAGGCCCTACGCCGGTCAGTGCGTTGATTCATGCGGCCACGATGGTCGTGGCCGGAGTGTACCAGGTGGCACGGATGTTCCCGCTTTATATCGCATACGCGCCGGAAACGTTGCACATTGTGGCCTACGTCGGGGCTTTCACGGCTTTCTATGCCGCTTCCGTGGCTTGCGTGCAAAGCGACATCAAGCGGGTGCTGGCCTTTTCCACCATTTCCCAAATCGGGTTCATGATGGTGGCTTTGGGAGTCTGCACGGGTATGCCGAGCCATGAAGGCGGTCTGGGTTACATGGCTTCCATGTTCCATCTTTTCACCCATGCCATGTTCAAGGCTTTGCTCTTCCTCGGCGCGGGCTGCATCATCCATGCCGTGCATAGTAACGAGATGTCCGTGATGGGCGGTTTGCGCAAGTATATGCCGGTGACGCATATCACGTTCCTCATCGCCTGCCTGGCTATTGCCGGTATTCCGCCGTTCTCCGGTTTCTTTTCCAAGGACGAGATTCTGACGGCTTGCTTTGCTTTCAGTCCGGTGATGGGTTATGTTATGACTTTCATTGCCGGGATGACGGCTTTCTACATGTTCCGTCTGTACTACTGCATTTTCTGGGGGCATGAGAATAAAGAACTGCATGCCGAACACGTGCCGCATGAAAGTCCGCTTACGATGACCTTTCCGTTGATGGTGCTGGCCGCTGTGACCTGTTTGGCCGGTTTCATTCCCTTCGGGCATTTCGTCACGGGCGACGGTTTGTCTTACGACATTCACCTGGACGGTGGCGTGGCAGCCACGAGTTGCGTGGTGGCCGTGCTGGCCATAGCTTTGGCTACTTTCATGTATGCCCGTAGCGAGCAGCCGGTGGCCGATGCCCTGGCCCGGCGTTTCCCGAAACTGCACCGTGTGGCTTACCGCCGTTTTTATATGGACGAAGCCTGGCTGTTCGTCACCAAACGGATTATTTTCCGCTGCGTGTCTGCCCCGTTGGCGTGGTTCGACCGCCATGTGATAGACGGTTTCATGAACTTTCTGGCTTGGGCCACCCGTGCTTCGGCGGAGGAGGTACAACCTATGCAGAGCGGACGGATACAGGCTTACGTGATTTGGTTCCTGAGCGGCATTATCCTTTTGACTTTGGTTTTGCTGGCCGTCTGATAATTCTTTAACGAGGTAAAAAAGTAAAAACGATATGAATATATTAAGTCTTTTCGTATTGATTCCCCTGTTGATGATGCTCGGGCTGTGGATGGCTCGGGGCATCAACCAAGTACGGGGAGTGATGGTAGCCGGTTCTTCCGCGTTGTTGGTGCTGGCGGTCTGGCTTGCCGTGGATTATCTCCGGCTTCGTGCGTTGATTGCCAATCTGCCTTTTCCGCAGCCGGAGATGCTCTACACGGACAGTGTCGTGTGGTACGCTCCCTTGCATATCTGTTATTCCGTCGGGGTGGACGGCATTTCCGTGGTCATGCTGCTGCTGAGCGCCATCATCGTGTTCACGGGCACTTTCGCCTCATGGAAACTGAAACCCCTCACGAAAGAATATTTCCTGTGGTTTACCTTGCTCTCCACGGGCGTATTCGGTTTCTTCATCTCCACCGACCTTTTCACCATGTTCATGTTTTACGAGGTGGCCCTCATCCCGATGTACCTGCTCATCGGTGTATGGGGCAGCGGGCGTAAGGAATATGCTGCCATGAAACTGACGCTGATGCTGATGGGCGGGTCGGCTTTCCTGCTCATCGGTATCCTGGGCATCTATTACGGAGCCGGGGCGCAGACGATGAATGTGTTGGAGATAGCCAGCTTGCATAATATCCCCGAAGAGATGCAGCACCTGTTCTTTCCGGCGGTGTTCTTGGGTTTCGGCGTATTGGGTGCCTTGTTCCCGTTCCATACATGGAGTCCCGACGGCCATGCTTCCGCCCCTACGGCGGTGTCCATGTTGCATGCCGGCGTGTTGATGAAACTGGGTGGCTACGGGTGTTTCCGCATTGCCATGTACCTGATGCCTGAAGGACTGGCTCAGTGGGGCGACTTCTTCCTGATACTGACTACGGTTTCTGTGGTTTACGGGGCTTTCAGCGCCGTGGTGCAGACCGATTTGAAATACATCAATGCCTATTCTTCCGTAAGCCATTGCGGCCTGGTGCTTTTCGCCTTGCTGATGGCGACCCGCACGAGCTGCACGGGCGCCATCCTGCAAATGCTGAGTCACGGGCTGATGACGGCCTTGTTCTTTGCCCTTATCGGCATGATATACGGCCGGACGCACACCCGTGACGTGCGCGAGTTGAACGGATTGATGAAGGTCATGCCTTTCCTGGCTGTGGTACGTCATTGCCGGCCTGGCCAATCTCGGCCTGCCCGGTCTGAGCGGTTTTGTGGCCGAGATGACGGTATTCGTGGGTTCTTTCGAACATCCCGACGTGTTCCATCGTGCCTGTACCGTCATCGCCACGATGAGTATCGTCATCACGGCAGTGTATATCCTGCGTGTGGTGGGCAAGATTCTTTATGGCACGTGCCGTAACCCCGAGCATCTGAAGTTGACGGATGCCACGTGGGACGAGCGTTTTGCCGTCATTTGCCTGATTGTGTGTGTGGCAGGACTGGGACTTGCCCCGTGGTGGGTGAGCGACACCATCAGTTTCAGTGTAGAGCCTATTGTTTCACATTTTAATCTTCCCTGATCCAAGTTATGAACAGTAATTTATCTGCTATATTGTCTTTGCATGCCGAGCTGTCGTTGGTGTTGATTCTGTTGGTGGCCCTCTTGGCCGACCTTTTCATGGGTCGCCATCGCCAGCGTTGGTTTCATCCGGTCATTTGCGTGTTGATGGCACTCCAGATAGGATTGAACCTTACGCCCGACACCCGCGCACTCTTCGGCGGCATGTACGTCAACACCCCGTTCACGTCCATCGTCAAGTCCATCCTTTCGGCCGGTACGTTGCTTGTCTTCCTCCAAAGCGGCGAATGGCTGGGGCGGAAAGACACGCATTATAAACAAGGCGAGTTCTACGTGCTGACGCTCGCCACCTTGCTGGGCATGTTCTTCATGGTGTCCGCCGGGCATTTCCTGATATTCTACATCGGATTGGAAATGGCCAGCATCCCCATGGCCTGCCTCGTGGCTCTCGACAAATACCGCCACCACAGCGCGGAAGCCGGCGCCAAGTTTATCCTGAGCACGATGTTCTCTTCCGCCCTGCTGCTCTACGGCCTGTCGTTCATCTACGGCACTTCCGGCACGCTCTATTTTGCCGACCTTCCGGCCATGCTCCAAGGCGGCGCGTTGCAGCAGTTTGCCCTGGTGCTCTTCCTGGCCGGGATGGGCTTCAAGATGAGCCTCGTGCCGTTCCATTTGTGGACGGCCGACGTCTACGAAGGGGCGCCTACCGGCGTGACGGCCTACCTCAGTGTCATTTCCAAGGGAGCCGCCGCCGTGGCCTTGGCCATCGTCCTGCGTTTCGTGTTCCCTTTGATGAAAGAAGACTGGACGCTCGCCGTGGCCCTGCTTTCCGTTGTCAGTATCACCGTGGCCAACCTGATGGCCATCCTGCAGAGCGACATGAAGCGTTTTATGGCTTTTAGTAGCATCTCGCAGGCCGGTTATATCCTTTTAGGCGTGCTCGCAGGCACGGCGCAGGGCATGGCCTCGCTGGTGTTTTATGTGGCCGTGTATGTGGCGGCCAACGTGGCCGTCTTTGCCGTTATCGGTACCGTCGAACAGCACGCGGGCGGCCGGACCGACCGCGACGCCTACCGCGGACTTTACCGCACGAACCCTCGCCTGACACTGGTGCTGACGTTGGCCCTGTTCTCGTTGGGCGGCATCCCCCCGTTTGCCGGTTTCTTCTCCAAGTTCTTTATTTTCGCGGCAGCCTTTGCCCAAGGGTGGTATTTGGTTGTGTTCCTCGCGTTGGTGAACACCATCGTCTCCCTTTTCTACTACCTGTTGGTGGTCAAGGCCATGTACATCTCCGAGCCCCTTACGGCGGACGGCCTCCCGGCGGTGGCTCCCTTGCGCAGCCATCCGGGCGTGCGCCTCACGTTGGCGCTCTGCACGGCGGGTGTCTGCCTGTTGGGCGTGATGAGCTTCGTCTACGAAGGACTGATGCATTGGGCACAGATGTTGTAGGAATCCTTTTTGTCTAAAAAAGGATTAACAATCCGACTTCGGGTTGTTTTGTTCTAATTTGCATAAAATCAGTAGGTTGAAATGATAAAATCACTTGGCGCAGAACGAAAAATCGTTCTGCGCCAAGTGATTTTTCAATCTGCTGCAAACGATTTTTCATTTGGCGCAGATTGATTTTATGGAGTGCTTTTCCTTGACA
>ERZ773188.1229-NODE-1229-length-29647-cov-6.644870_pt1 | contig 29647 bp, 18 predicted proteins | sample MGYA00581011_ERZ773188 | MGnify/ENA primary metagenome ERZ773188 (study PRJEB29015, sample SAMEA2737798) | human gut metagenome | biome: human gut; feature: human-associated habitat; material: faeces | place: China | collected 2012 ...
TTCTCCTCGCCGGAATCCCGAATGCACCGTCCGCCTACGCGCCGTCGCGCCACGCGGATCTGGCGCTGCAGCGGGAAAAGCAGGTGCTGGCGGCAATGGTAAAATATGGATACCTGGAACAAAGTGAGACGGACAGCCTGCTGTGGGATGCGGCAGCCGATCCGGTTCTGGCACGATAGAAAGAAAAGTGAGGAAAAAAGAATGGGAAAACTGATCAGACTGGGGGCAACAGCGCTGTCTATGATTGGAATTTTGGTTATGATTCTCTGTGTGCAGGCGGCGATTTTATTTGTGAGGCTGTGCATCCGAAGAAAGCAGAAAAAAATTGAGCTGAAATAAGAGAAAGAAAAATGCGAGCAGAATTGCCGGAAGAAAAACGGTGATTCTGCTCGCGTTTTTTTCTGTGAGCAATCCGATTGCGTTTCCGCCGGGAAAAAGGTATAATGAAAAACAGGCAAAGAAATGGTAAAACAGACAGCTTTTGAGGAAAAATAAATGGAACAGAAAGACAGCGCAGAACGGATTTTAAAACAGATTCCCTATGAGATCGTGTATTCCGTCCGCAAAACGCTCGCCGTTCAGGTCAAAGCGGATGGAAGCGTGGTGGTGCGCGCACCGAAACGGATGGCAAAATACAAAATCGAAGCATTCTTAAAAGAAAAACAGGATTGGATTCACACACACCGGGAAAAAGCGTTGGCGGCCGCAGAGCAGAAAGCAGCGAACCGTCTGACGGAAGCAGAACGAAAAGCGGCGGTTAAACGTGCGGCGCAGATGCTGGCGGAAAAGACGGCACATTTTGCAAAAGAGATGGGCGTAACGTATGGCAGAATCACAATTCGTGAGCAGAAAACCCGCTGGGGCAGCTGCAGCAGCGCCGGAAACCTGAACTACAACTGGAAACTGGTGCTGATGCCGGGGCGCGTGATGGATTACGTCGTTATCCACGAGCTGGCGCATCGGAAAGAGATGAACCATTCCGCGCGGTTTTACGCGGTGGTGGCACAGCAGATGCCCGATTACAAAGTGTGGCAGAGCTGGCTGAAGGAGCATGGAAGAGAGTACTGAAAAAGAGAGGCAAAACAAATGATACTGACCGAAGAAAAAACATATATCATCAATGTGACGGAAGTCGATACCGACGCAGAGCTCGGTTTAAATAAGAAAGATATTATGATCAAATACACGAATCTGGAGCTGTTGCACGCGGTTCTTGCAAGCACGATGCCGTATGGCCGTCTGTCGGCGCGCTACCGCGGAAAACGGAAGGCGGAGCTGCAGTCACGGATTGCGATGGTGGAGAGTGTGCTCGAAACACGCGGCGACCAGCTGGCAAAAGCGGAGCAGATTATGTATCTCGACACGGCGGAGCGCAGTGCAATCTGTCATTATCTCGGCATCATCTACACGCGGCTGATTGCGCAGAAGCTGTACGGAATTGACTGTATGGTACCGCTGAACCTGATCGAGCAGCCGGGGGAGAAAAAATTTGTAAAATACAACGGTGCATACCGCCAGGATCTGATCGGATACGGAAAGCAGAACGCATGGAGCGTCTGGGAGCCGGTCGGCAGGAGCGAGAACAGCCAGGCGGCCTTTGGAAACGGATGCCGGGCGGTGTCGGAGATCGAGAAGATCAATGAAAATCCGCTGGCGAAGAGCGCGGCGTGCATGACGTATTACGAGAGAGGCTATCTGAATGCCGTTGTAAAAGAGCCGGAGCGGACCGGGGACGGGACACTTTGGTTTCCAGAGGAGAATTATTTCAAAGCATATTATCAGCCGCTTTTCGAGCTGTTTGCGGACGAACAGCCGGGTGAGCTGTACGGAAGCAGCGGCGGCTTTGAACTGGAGCTGACTCTGCCGTGGACGGAGGAAGGAAAACGCGGCTTCCGCCATCTGCAGATCGGAACGGATCAGGTGACGATTGCATTGATGCGGGAAGGGAAGTACGATCAGATCTTAAAGCGGATGGAAAACGTTTTGGATTTATCAAAAGAGTGCAGATTCTGCGGGGAAGATGGCATCTGGGTAGGCGCAGAGTAAAGGTCATCGGAAGTGCCGAAGCTGCCGGGGATGATGGTACACAGATTCTGTGTGGGAAAAGCGAAAAAGAAAGGACAAGAGCAATGGCAAAAGAAATGGAAACTCCAAAGGACGAAGGGCTGCAGGGGAATGAAACGATAGAGGAAGCAATTCTGGGACTGCAAAAGGAGCCGACGCCGGAACTGCTGGCACATGTGCTGACGGTAATCCGCCGCAGAATGAAAGAGGGCGGACAGGCGATTCTTTCCGTGGAACCGCCATCCGGCGACGATCAGATCCGGATCGGAACGGTAAAGAGCGCAGACGGAAAAGTCTGGTGGGCCGCGTTTACGAGCTTTGATGAGGAATTAAAGGGGAGCAGCAGCGTGAAATCTACGTTTCTCGTGAGTCTGGAACAGCTGATCCACATGGCATCCGAAACAAAGGAGATCAGCGGTGTGATTTTCAATCCGTGGAACCGCACGATCATGCTGGATCATACGCTGCTTTCGATTATCATCGGGGAAGAGAATGCGGGGCACTGAATTGCCGAAAGGAAAAAAGCAAGCACAGAAAGACTCCGAGGGTACATTATTATTTTAAGGAGGTTTTACATCATGGAGGGTTTTCAGGTAACAGAAATCGGGGAAAAAATTTACTGTATTTTGGACGCAGGAAATTCATCGTTCTATGTAGTAGAAGGTGAAGAAAAAGCGGCTGTCATTGATACCGGCATTACGGCAGGCACAAAGATTCTGCCGGTGATCCGTGAGCTGACGGACAAGCCGCTTCTGCTGGTCATCACGCATGCGCATCCGGATCACATGTATCACATGGATGAGTTTGATGAGGTGTACATGTGCCACGATGAAAAGAAGATGGATCCAGAGACGCTTGTGATGCTGACAGCGGGAAAATTAAAACCGTGGGAGGAGATTCATGACATCCGTACCGATTCCGTGATTCCGCTCGGCGGCACAGAGCTGGCCGTCTGTCAGACACCGGGCCATACGCCGGGCAGCGTCGTTGTGCTTGAGACGAAACAGAATTACCTGTTCACCGGAGATGCGATCGGAAGCGGCTGCGGTGTCTGGATGCAGGTGCCGGGCGGAACGAGCCTGGAAGAGTATTACGACGGGCTGGTCGGACTGATGGTGTGGCTTGTGAAGAGGGGCGGCCGCATGAAATTCTTCGGCGGTCATCACACGCAGGTGTTTGAATCGACGGCGCATCCGGTTTACAATCCGCTCAGCCTCGGCGTTCTCGCAGATCTCATCGACCTTGTGGATCAGGTGATCCACGGCGAAAACCTGGGACGGCCAAGCAATGCGAAGCCGTTTTCGAAAGAACAGGTCCGCTACGCGTCGTACGGCCGCGCAGAAATGCAGTACTGTGCATCGCGGATTCACCGAAAATAAGCGCGTGAAATCTTAAAACTTCCATAAGAAGAAAGGTTTTTGCCCGCGGCGGCTTGACAAAATAAAAAAACGCGATTATGATAAATGCAGTTTCTATTCCAACAGAAAAAGAAAAGGTTATGAGGAAGAGGAGTACATGGCAGGCCCCAAAAGAGAGGATGGTTCACCGGCTGAAAGGCTGTCCGGGAAGGTGGTCATGGAAGGTAGCTTCTGAACCGGAGAGCTGAAAAGCACAGAAGATGTGATGATTAGGTTCTCACGCATGAGTCACGTTACAGACTCCGAAACGAGATACAAATTAAGGTGGTACCGCGGAATTTTCGCCCTTTGCATGCATGTTATGTGTATGTGAAGGGCGTTTTTGATTTAAGACAAGCCTCTGCGGGAATAAATACCACAATACACCAAACATAAAAGGAGGATCTCATGAGCAAAGAACTCGCAAAGACCTACGATCCGAAAGGACTCGAGGACAGACTGTATCAGAAATGGCTGGATAAAGGATATTTCCACGCCACTGTAAACCCGAACAAAAAACCGTTTACCATTATGATGCCGCCTCCGAACGTAACCGGACAGCTTCACATGGGCCATGCACTCGACAACACCATGCAGGATATTCTCTGCCGTTTCAAACGGATGGAGGGATATGAAGTCCTCTGGCAGCCGGGAACCGACCATGCGGCGATTGCAACCGAGGTAAAGGTTACCAATATGCTCAAAGAGCAGGGCATCGACAAAGATGAAATCGGACGCGAAAAATTCCTGGAGCACTGCTGGGAGTGGAAGAAAGAGTACGGCGGACGCATCAACAGCCAGTTAAGAAAGATCGGCTCCTCTGCAGACTGGGAGAGAGAACGCTTCACCATGGACGAGGGATGCTCCAAAGCCGTAGAAGAAGTATTCTGCCGTCTGTATGAAAAAGGATGGATCTACAAAGGAAGCCGCATCATCAACTGGTGCCCGGTATGCCAGACTTCCATCTCCGATGCAGAGGTTGAATATCAGGAGCAGGCAGGCCACTTCTGGCACATCAACTACCCGGTAGTTGGAGAAGAAGGCCGCTTCGTAGAAATCGCAACGACCCGTCCGGAGACTCTGCTCGGCGATACTGCCGTAGCTGTCAATCCGGAGGATGAAAGATACACCGATATTGTAGGAAAAATGCTGAAACTGCCGCTGACCGACCGTGAAATCCCGGTTATTGCAGATGCTTACGTAGACAAAGAGTTCGGAACCGGATGCGTAAAGATCACACCGGCACACGACCCGAACGACTTTGAGGTTGGCAAGAGACATAATCTGCCGGAGATCAATATCATGAATGACGATGCGACGATTAACGAACTGGGCGGCAAATATGCAGGCATGGATCGTTATGAGGCAAGAAAAGCCATGGTAGCAGACCTGGATGCACTGGGACTTCTGGTAAAAGTTGTTCCGCATACACACAGCGTCGGCACACACGACCGCTGTAAGACAACCGTTGAGCCGATGATCAAACCGCAGTGGTTTGTAAAGATGCAGGAGATGGCGAAACCGGCGATCGAAGCTCTGAAAAAGAACGAGCTGAATTTTGTACCGGATCGTTTTGACAAGATCTATCTGCACTGGCTGGAGAACATCCGTGACTGGTGTATTTCCAGACAGCTCTGGTGGGGACACCGTATCCCGGCATATTACTGTGACGAGTGCGGCGAAGTGGTCGTTGCAAAAGAAATGCCGAAGGTCTGCCCGAAATGCGGATGCACACACTTTAAACAGGATGAAGACACACTGGATACCTGGTTCTCTTCTGCACTGTGGCCGTTCTCCACACTTGGCTGGCCGGATAAGACCGAAGATTTTGATTACTTCTATCCGACCGATGTGCTGGTAACCGGATATGACATCATTTTCTTCTGGGTGATCCGTATGGTATTTTCTGCGATCGAGCAGACCGGAAAAGTGCCGTTCCATCATGTACTGATCCATGGTCTGGTGCGTGATTCCCAGGGAAGAAAGATGAGTAAATCTTTAGGAAACGGTATTGATCCGCTGGAAATCATTGACCAGTACGGAGCAGATGCCCTGCGTCTGACACTGATCACCGGAAATGCTCCAGGAAATGACATGCGTTTCTACATGGAGCGTGTGGAGGCAAGCCGTAACTTTGCAAACAAGGTATGGAATGCATCCAGATTTATCATGATGAACCTTGAAAAAGCAGAAGTTCCGGGTGAAATGCCGAAAGATCAGCTGACGGCAGCCGATAAATGGATCCTCTCCAAAGTCAATACACTGGCAAAAGAAGTAACCGAGAACATGGATAAATATGAACTGGGTATTGCCGTTCAGAAAGTGTATGATTTTATCTGGGAAGAATTCTGCGACTGGTACATCGAAATGGTAAAACCGCGTCTGTACAATGACGGGGATACCACAAAATCAGCAGCACTTTGGACACTGAAGACGGTTCTGGTAAATGCTCTGAAACTGCTGCATCCGTATATGCCGTTTATCACAGAAGAGATCTTCTGCACGCTGCAGTCCGAGGAAGAATCCATCATGATCTCCAAATGGCCGGAGTTCACTAAAGAGTGGCATTTTGTAGAGGATGAGGCAGCCGTTGAGATGATCAAAGAGGCAGTCCGCGGTATCCGAAACGTGCGTACAGGCATGAACGTACCGCCAAGCAAGAAAGCAAAAGTATTTGTCGTATCCGAAAGCGAGAATGTGAGAAATACGTTCGAAAACGGAAAAGTATTCTTTGCAACCCTTGGAAGTGCAAGCGAAGTGACGGTTCAGGCAGACCGCAGCGGCATCGACGAAGATGCAGTATCTGCCGTGCTTCCGGAGGCAGTCATCTATATGCCGTTTGCAGAACTGGTTGACATCGACAAAGAGATCGAGCGTCTGCAAAAAGAAGAACAGCGTCTGACAAAAGAGCTGGCACGTGTCAACGGCATGCTGAGCAATGAGCGTTTCATGAGCAAGGCACCGGAGAGCAAAGTTGCAGAGGAACGTGCAAAATTAGAGAAATACAGCCAGATGATGGATCAGGTAAAAGAAAGACTGACTCATCTTCAGGCAAGATAGGAAACAGGATGCCTCCGGCATTCTTACTGTGAAAAAAGTGGTTCTGTACTTTGTGCGGGACCACTTTGCAGCATCAGGCAAAACAGGACACAGGAAGGGAAATGCTTATGTCATTGCAGTTGATCTACGGTCCATCCGGCAGTGGAAAATCGTATACACTTTATAAAAAAATCATAGAGCAGTCCATACGGGAGCCGGACCGGGAGTTTATCGTGATCGTTCCGGAGCAGTTTACCATGCAGACACAGCGGGAACTCGTAGAACTGCATCCAAACAGGGGAATTTTAAATATTGATGTGCAGAGCTTTTTGCGTCTGGCATGGAGGATCTTTGAGGAAGTCGGGGTGGATACACACACCGTTCTGGAGGACACCGGAAAGAATCTGCTGCTGCGGCGTGTGGCATCCCGTCAGAAAAATGATCTGACGGTGCTTGGACGAAATTTTCGCAAGCCCGGCTATATTTCGCAGGTCAAATCCATCATTTCTGAGCTGAAGCAGTATGATGTTTCACTGGAAGAACTGGATGAGCAGCTGCGTTCGGGGAAAAAAGATGCATTATCTTATAAATTACAGGATATTCGAAACCTGTATGAGGGATTTCAGGAAGAACTTCAGGGAAAGTACATTACTTCGGAAGAGATCCTGGAAGAGCTCTGTTATGTCGTAAAAAAATCTGAAATTTTAAAAGGCTGTGTGGTCGCCCTGGATGGATTTACCGGATTTACGCCGATCCAGAACAAGCTGCTGAGGGAACTGATGCAGACGGCGGAGAAAATCTATGTCACGGTGACGTTGGATGCCTGGGAAGATCCGATGAAAAAGGTTTCCATGCATAAACTCTCTTATCTGAGCAAAAAGACGATACAGCAGCTGGCCGGGGCGGCAAAAGAATGTGGCTGTATGCTGGAAAAGCCGGAAGTGCTCGGAAAAGAAGGAAGCATCCGTTTCAGAAGTGCACCGGCACTTCGCTTTCTGGAGAGACATCTGTTCCGACCGGGCAATCAGATTTATGAAGCCCAAGATTCACAGAAGCTGGAGCGGGAGCTGTCTTTGCATGTGGCAAGAGATGCGAAAGCAGAGGCAGAATTTGCGGCACGGACGATCTGGCATCTGGTGCGTGAAGAGAATCTGCGTTACCGGGATATTGCCGTGATCACCGGGGATATGGAATCATTTGGTGACCATATGAAAAAGGAATTGCAGCAGAAAGGCATTCCGTGTTTTATCGACCGCACCAGGAAGCTCCTCTTAAATCCGCTGGTTGAATTTCTGCGGGCGGCCCTTCAGATCGCAGCCAAAAGCTTTCGCTATGAAAGTATGTTCCGTTATCTGCGAACCGGGCTTGCGGGGCTAAAAAAGGATGAGATCGACCAGCTGGAAAACTATGTGCTGGCAAATGGGATCAACAGCCGCAGACGCTGGGAAGAGCCGTGGGATGAACAGGAAGAACCGTTCAAAGAGAAGATCCTGCCGCCGCTGCTTGCCTTTGTGGATCAGGTCAGAGAAAAGGACGGGACGGTGCGTCAGAAAACAGAAGCACTTTATGATCTGATGGTGCATTATGGTATTGAGCAGAAAATGCAGGATTACCGGGAAAAATTTGAGCAGGAAGAGGCTTATGACCTTGCAAGAGAATACGAGCAGATCTACGGCATAGTGATCGAGCTGTTTGACAAACTGGTGGAGCTGCTTGGTGATGAGCCGATGAGCCTTCAGGAATATACTGAAATCCTCGATGCCGGATTTGAGGAGGCCAAGGTTGGCATGATCCCTCCGACGATGGACTGTGTGCTGGTCGGTGATATCGAGCGTACCAGGTTAAAGGACATCAAAGTACTGTTTTTTCTGGGACTGAATGACGGCTGGGTGCCGAAAAAAGAAGAAAAAACCAGTATTCTCTCCGATATGGACCGGGAAACCTTATCCGAGCTTGGCATGGAACTGGCACCGACGGCAAGGGAAAACAGTTATATCCAGAAGTTTTATCTGTATCTGAATCTGACAAAACCATCGGCAAAGCTTTATCTTTCTTACGGAAGGATGGGGCTGGACGGACGAGTGCTGCGTCCTTCCTATGTGGTCGGAAGTATTTTAAGGATGTTTCCGCAGCTGACGCTTCAGGATGAAGATCTGATTGAAGATCCGCTTGCAAGGATCACAACGGCAGAGAGCGGGATTGTGCATCTGGCGGACGGACTGAGAAAAGCGGCACTTGGAAACGTGGAGAAGACGGCGGCCAGTCTGTTTGGATGGTACGAAGGACAGGAAAAATATCAGGATCTGGCGAAAAAGCTGCTGGATGCGGCCTTTCTGCATGGAAAGACGGAGCCGATGTCAAAGACGACGGCAAAACGGCTTTACGGACAGACGCTGGTCAACAGTGTCAGCCGGCTGGAGAAATTTTCGGCGTGCTCCTATGCACATTTTCTGAATTATGGTCTTCGGGTATCGCAAAGAGATCTGTTTGTATTCCAGCCGGTGGATATGGGGAATATTTTCCATAAGGTGCTGGAGTCTTACGCACGAAAAGTGGAAGCGAGCGAATATACCTGGTTTAACATTCCGGAGAAAGAACAGAAACGTCTGGCGGCGGAGACGGTAGAAGAGGTTTCCGAAGCTTATGCATCAACCCTTCTGCATTCCAGTGCCAGAAATGAATATGTGATCCGCCGCATGAAGCGGATCATGGAACGCACGATCTGGGCACTGACCAGGCAGGTGCGTGCCGGAAACTTTATTCCGTCCAATTTTGAAGTGCCGTTTTTAAGTTCTTCGGACTTGAAGGCGGTGAATATCGCACTTTCGGACGAAGAGACGATGCGGCTGAAAGGGCGGATCGACCGCATTGATCTGTACGAAACGGAGGATGAAGTTCTGGTAAAAGTCGTAGATTATAAATCAGGAAATAAAGTGTTTGATCTACAGGAATTTTATTACGGACTGCAGATGCAGCTTGTCGTTTATCTGAATGCGGCACTGGAGATGGAACAACGCATTCATACGGATAAAAAAATAAAACCGGCAGGCATCTTCTATTATGCAATGAAAGATCCGATCGTGGATCAGAAGCATGGGGAGAGCGAAGAAGAGCTGGAAAAACGGATTTTGAAAGAGCTGCGTCCAAATGGTCTTGTCAATGCAGAAAGTGAAGTGGTAGAAGCACTTGACCGCAGTCTGGAGAAAACATCCGAGGTCATTCCGGTTGCCAGAAACAAAGACGGCAGCTATTCTCGCTATGCGAGTGTGGCATCCGAAGAGCAGTTTTTGACACTTTCGAAATTTGTGGAAGAGAAGATGCGGGCGATCGGATGTGCGATCCTTGAGGGAGATGTAAAGATCAATCCTTATGAAAAGAAAGGAAAAACAGCCTGCGATTACTGTGAATTTAAAGATATCTGCGGTTTTGATCGGAAAATACCGGGCATGCATTACCGGAGGCTCAAAGAACTGGATCCGGATGATATCTGGGAATTTTTGCGAGAAGGAGGGGATTTTTGATGGGAAATCTGTGGACAGAAGAACAGAAGCAGGTCATCTGGCTTCGAAACCGGAATATTCTGGTCTCGGCGGCGGCAGGTTCCGGAAAGACAGCCGTTCTGGTAGAGCGTATTTTGCAGAAGATCACGGACAGGGAACATCCGGTGGATATTGACCGTCTGCTGATCGTGACGTTTACAAGAGCTGCGGCGGCAGAGATGCGTGAGCGGATCGGACTGGAAATCCAGAAAAGGCTGCTCGCAGATCCGGATAACGAGAATCTGCAAAGACAGGAAACGCTGCTTTTCCATGCACAGATCACGACGATCGACAGTTTCTGTCAGTCGGTGCTTCGGACATATTTTCATCTGATCGATCTGGATCCGGCGTTTTCTATCGTGGATGAAGGAGAGGCAAAACTTCTACGGCGAGATACGGCGGAAGAGCTTCTGGAAGAAAAGTATCGGGAGGGCGATACGGACTTTTTACAGTTTGTGGAATGTTTTGCAAACGGAAAAAATGATGAGAATCTGATCGAAATGATCTGGCAGGTCTATGAATTTTCCAGAAGTCATCCATGGCCGGAAGAATGGCTGAAAGAATGTAAGAAAAATTATGATATTGATACACTGGAAGATCTGATCTCAAGTGAATGGATGAAAATGATCTGTGAGCAGGTCGATCAGACCCTGAATGATCTGGAAATGATCCGAAAAGAAGCCCTGAAAGTCGCAAATTCGCCGTACGGACCGTGGATGTACGCAGATGCCCTGGAGCAGGATGGCGAGATCTTAAAACAGCTTTCGAAAGGCAATGATTACGCAGAATATGCCAGACGTTTTCTGAACATCAGAAAATTTGCAGTGCTTTCCAGAAAAAAAGATGAAGAAGTATCGGATGAAAAGCGGGAACAGGTAAAGCTTTTGCGTGATCAGATCAAAAAAGGCATTGCCTCTTTGCAGGAGCAGTATTTTTACCAGAGTCCGCAGGAGATGTTAGAAGAGCTGAAGGCGGGAAAAGTGTCCGCACAGATGCTTCTGATGCTGGCATCCGAGTTTGGAATGCGGTTTACGGAGAAAAAACGGGAGCGAAATCTTTTGGATTTCTCAGATCTGGAACATCTGGCACTGCAGATCCTGGTGAAAAAAGAGAATGGAAATGTGGTGCCAGGTGAAGCGGCACTGGCTTTTTCAAAGCAGTTCGAAGAGATCATGATCGATGAATATCAGGACAGCAACATGGTCCAGGAGCTGATCCTGATCAGCATTTCCAGATGCAGCATGGGGCAGAACAATCTGTTTATGGTCGGTGATGTCAAGCAGAGTATTTACCGGTTCCGTCTTGCCTGCCCGGAGCTGTTCATGGAAAAATACGATACCTATACGACGGAAGACTCCGAAAATCAGAAGATCGAGCTGCACAAAAATTTCCGAAGCCGAAAGGAAGTGCTCTTTGATGTCAATTTTATTTTTCGCAAGATTATGCACCGGAATCTCGGAAATGTAGAATATGATGATAATGCGGCACTCTATGCCGGGATCGAATTTCCGAAACTGGTCACCAATGTTGAGACGGATGATCTGACGGCAGCAAAATCTCCGCTTTCCGGAAGTGAGATCCTGCTCTTTGATGCAGATTCAGTGACAGAGACAAATGCAAGAGAGGCCGAAGCACGTATGATCGGCGGACAGATCAAAGCGATCGTCGGAAGAGAGCTGGTCTATGACAAAGAAAGCAGGCATTACCGAAAAGCAGAATATCGCGATATCGTCATTTTGCTGCGTTCCTTAAGCGGCTGGTCGGAAGAATTTCTGGCAGTTTTATCGGATATGGGAATTCCGGCGTACACCGGGACGAGAAGCGGTTATTTTTCGGCACTGGAAGTGCGTACGGTGCTGTCCTTTCTGCGTGTCCTGGATAATCCAAGACAGGACATTCCGTTTACCGCAGTGCTGACGTCTCCAATCGGCACGTTTGCGACAGAAGAACTGGCGAAGATCCGTACGGAGAATCCCGAAGTTTCTTATTATGAAGCGTGCCGGGCGTATGAAAATGCGGGCAGCGACGGGATTTTAAGAGAAAAACTTCAGAAGTTTTTTAAAGTGCTGGAATATTTTCGCAGTTGTGTGCCGTATACGCCGATGCACGAGCTTCTGTGGAAAATTTACGAAGAAACCGGATATTTTGACTATGTATGTGCGATGCCGGCGGGATCGCAGAGAAAGGCAAATCTTGAGATGCTCGCAGAAAAGGCGGCAGCTTATGAGAGTACCAGCTACCGCGGCCTGTTTAATTTTGTGCGATATATCGAAAATCTGCAGAAATATGAAGTGGATTTCGGTGAGGCAAGTACGATCGGAGAAGAAGAGAATACGGTGCGGATCATGAGCATCCATAAGAGCAAGGGACTGGAGTTTCCGGTCGTCTTTGTGGCAGGACTCGGAAAAGCATTTAACCGGCAGGATGCCAGAAGTACGATCGCCATCCACCAGAATTATGGCGTGGGCTGTGACGTCGTTGATCCGCTGCTTCGGACCAAGGCACCGACAATCTTAAAGAAAGCGATCCAGCAGATCCTGCTGACGGAAAGTCTCGGGGAAGAACTGCGAGTCCTCTATGTGGCGGTGACACGTGCAAAAGAAAAGCTCTATTTGAGCGGAAGTCTCAAAAAAATGGAAGATACGATCGCGAAATGGAGCGGCGGGGCAGGAAAAAAGCAGCTGTCTTATCTGGAGATCAAAAATGCCGCATCGATGCTCGAATGGATTCTGCGTTCTGTGCTCTATGAAGAAGGGATACAGTCAGAAATTCCAATCCGCAAATATAGCGTGGATGACCTGTACCGGGAAAAACTGGATGAGGAAAACCACGGCGATACGATCTTGCGGCAGTTCAGAGATCACCTTTTTGAAAAGGAGGAAGGATATGCCGCTTTTCTTGCCTGGATGACGCAGGAGAGTGCGAAAATCTATCCATATGAAGGAAGGCTGGAGATCCAGGGAAAATGTTCGGTTTCAGAGATCAAGCGTCAAAGTCAGATACAGGAGCAGAAAGAAGAACCGAAAAATCAGGGGATCGTACTGATAAAAGAATCGGAAGATACGGCAACAGTCCCAAAATTTTTGGAGGCAAAAGAAGAAAAGAGCGGGGCGGTAAAAGGAACTGCCATGCATCATGTGATGCAGCGGCTTGATTTTACGGCAGCGGATACGGTCCGACAGGTGGAAGCACAGCTTTTGGAACTTCAAAAGAAAAAACAGATAAGCGAAGAAGAGATATCGCTTTTGAACATTCCGGCGATCGTGCACTTTTTCCGAACCGATATCGGGAAACGGGCGGCAGATGCGGCCAGAAGAGGTCAGCTTTATCGCGAAAAACAGTTTGTGATCGGTGTGCCGGCATCGGATATCCGGCCGCAGTGGGATAAAGAAGAAATGGTTTTGGTACAGGGAATCATTGATGCATGGTTTTATGAAGGAGACCAGATCGTTCTGCTGGACTATAAGACGGACCGGGTTTTAAAAGGACAGGAACAGAAGTTAAAAGACCGCTATCAGGCCCAGCTTGATTACTATGCAAAGGCACTGAAACAGACGACCGGGCATGAAGTAAAGGAAAAAATCATTTATGCCTTCTCTTTGCAGGAGGGCATCGCTCTTTAAACCTTGCATTTTGCTGCCGGTCGATATATACTGGAAAAGATGTGGATGCAAAGATCAGGGTGTGGACTTTGTTCTTGTTCTGTGTAAAGATCAAAGCATCCAAAAAACGTAGTGCGGCGGATCATAAGAATCCGCTTTACAGAAAAAGTAAGGAAGGTAATATGGCAGAATTTATAAAAAAATTATACCGTAATCAGGGCATCCGCTATATTTTCTTTGGCGGGTGTACGACATTTGTAAATCTTGGAAGTTATGCCCTGCTGCGAACTGTACTTGGGGTTGATATGACGCTTGCAAATGTGCTGGCGATCTTTCTCTCTATCCTGTTTGCATACGCAGTCAACAAACAGTTTGTTTTTGAAAGCCGCACGCATGGAGTGCGGGAACTGGCCGTGGAAATGGGCAGTTTTATCGGAATGCGTCTCTCCACGATGTTTATCGAAGTGTTCGGCGTTGTTTTTCTGAGCTGTCTGTTTGGCATTCCGGAAGTGGGTTCCAAGCTGGCACTTCAGGTGGTTGTGCTGGTGCTGAACTATATTTTCAGTAAAGTGTTTGTATTCTCGGAAAAAGAGAAGGCACCGGTAAATCCGGTAAAACGCAACTGCTGCATCCTCGGCTTTGCCATTCCGGCACTGACGATCGCACTGGCGTTTGCAGTCAATCAGGTATTTCCGTTTGGAGATCATGGTGTGCTGATCATCGATTCACTCCACCAGTATCTTCCGTTTTTTACGGAATTCCATGAAAAACTGGAACAGGGAAGTTCCCTTCGCTATTCTTTTGGAGGAGGACTGGGCTTTAATTTCTGGGCAACGTATGCCTATTATCTGGCGAGCCCACTGAATTTCCTGATTGTGCTTTTCCCGAAGAGAAATATGATGGATGCGATGGCACTTCTGATCGTGATCAAGATCGGACTTTGCGGTCTTACCTCTGCCTGGTATTTCAGTACGAAGAGCAAAGGCCAGACTTACATGCCGCTTGTGTTCTCGCTGATGTTTTCTCTTGGCAGCTTTATCATCGGATACTATTTCAACCTGATGTGGCTGGACAGCATTGCCATGCTGCCGCTTGTGATGATGGGGATCGAGCGGATTTTAAAAGGAGAGAGGGGCAGTCTGTTCTGCATTTCCCTGTTTTATGCATTATACTGCAACTATTACATCGGCTTTATGCTCTGCCTGTTTTCCTGCCTTTATTTTGTGGTTCTGTGGATCAGTGCAAGAGAGATCAAGATCAAAAACATCATTACTTCAGCAGTCAATTTCGGCTGGCATGCCCTGCTTGCAGGAGGTATGGCTGCCGTGGTACTGCTGCCGGCTTATGTCGCACTTGGCGTTACGGAGTCTGCGGAGAACAGTTTTCCAAGCCCGATCAAGCTGTTTGTTAATAATTTATCGCAGCTGACGAGCCAGTTTGCATTCTGCGAACCGATCAACATTGCGGACGACCAGATCGGTGTCAATGCATTCTGCGGAACGGTGACGCTGATCCTGGCTGTTCTGTATCTGCTGGATAAAAATATCAAGCTGCGTGAACGGATCGCAAAGACGGCACTGCTTGTGCTGCTCTATGTAAGCTTTGATGTCAATGTGCTCAACTATATCTGGCATGGTTTCCATGTACAGAACGGACTGCCGAACCGTTTTGCATTTATCTATATTTTCCTGATGCTCACGATGGCATTTGATGCCTGGAGGCATATGCATAAGTTTAAGGTATGGCAGATTCTTCTGGCGATGGCAGCACCGCTTGCGTTTGCCATCTATTCTGCAGTGACCGGACTTGGCGAACGGGAACTGTATACGTATGGCATCACCATCGGACTTCTGATCCTCTATGGTATGGCGATGCTGATCTATCGCCTTGGGAAAATGCACCGGGAGGTCTTCCGCTCTCTTTTCTTTTTCCTGGCAGCGGTGGAAATGGTAAGTTATGCGATCTTTGGTGTATTCTGCAACGGAACTGTGGGACGAAGTACCTATCTGGATGAACAGATCGCCTATGAAAAAACAACCGAACGACAGGAAGGCAGACAGGGAAATCAGGATCATTTCTATCGAAGCGAGATTGACAGCAACCGTATGCGTGACGAGAATATGTTTCTCGGAGCGGACGGCGTGGTTCTGTTTTCCTCTACAATGCCGGCAGCTACGGTTGATATGTGCAAAGGCCTCGGTATTGAGGCGAGAACGAATAAAAACGGTTATAATGGATTTACCAAACTGGTCAATGATATTTTCGGCGTAAAATATGTGATCTCGAGCCGCGGAACCGATCAGCTCTATCAGATGGAGAAAGTCGATCAGGAAGGCGATATGAATCTGTATAAGAACAGCGGGGCATTGGGTCTTGGATTTATGGTAAAAGATGACATTATTGACTGGACGACAGACAGCACCGATCATTTTGAGGTACAGAATGATTTCGTGGCGATGGCAACCGGTATTGATGAAGATCTTTTTGAACTGGAAGAGACGATCGACATGGAAGACGGCGGCACTTATACAATCGTGCTTCCGGCGGGCAAACAGGTTTATCTGGATGTGACCTCATCTGTGTCCAGCATTGAGATCACGACACCGGATTATACAAGAACATATGACACTTATAACGATCATTTGTATGACCTCGGATGTTTTGATGCGATCGACAATGCGACAGTCACCTGCACCTTTAAGGAAAACCAGAGCGGACCGGTGACAGCGGAAGTGTGGACCTGCGATCAGGAACTCTATCAGCAGGTACATGATGAGCTGGCCAAATCTCAGTTACAGCTCACAAAATTTGAGGACGGAAAGTTTGAAGGAACGGTGGAAGCGGCCGAAGACGGCGTTCTGATGCTTTCTCTTCCATATGATGAAGGATGGAGTGTCAAGATCGATGGCGAAGACGATGATTATTATATGATCGGAGATGCACTGACCGGTGTTGATGTGACAGAAGGAACACACACGATCACGTTTGAATATACGCCGGAAGGACTCTGGAAGGGTACCTGGATCAGCCTGATCTGTGTGGCACTTTACCTGCTGACCAGTGCGATCTGGATCAGAAAAGGTAAAAAGCCGGAACTTTCATCTGCAGGTGATGCGTTTGAAGAATATGACTTTGAAAACGGACAGGCAGAAAAAGATGCGGATGAGAAAGATGAAACAGCAGAAGAAACCGTATCTGCGGATCAGGCGGACGCGGATACAGGAGATATACAAGAAGGAGATGGAGAGGATCATGGAATTTGAGTTCTCGAAGAAAGCGGACAGCTTTCAGGCAGGAATTTTTGCAATATTAAATGAAAAGAAAGAAGAGATGGTGAAGGCGGGAAAGAAAGTTTATAATCTTTCCGTCGGCACACCGGATTTCAAGCCGGCACCTCATATCATGGAAGCTGTTTCAGAGGCGGCAAAAGATCCGGAAAATTATAAATATGCACTGACAGACCGCCCGTTTCTTCTGGAGGCAGTGCAGAATTTTTATAAGAGAAGATTTGGTGTATCCATTGAGCCGGAAGAGATCATGACGATCAACGGTTCACAGGAAGGTATGGTTCATATTGCCTGGGCACTCTGCAATCCGGGCGATGTGGTCTTAACTCCGAATCCGGGGTATCCGATCTTCAGCATCGGTCCGTCTCTGTGCGGTGCGGATGTGCGTACTTATCCTTTGTACCGTGAAAACGGATTTCTGCCGAAGCTTTCCGATATTCCGGAAGAGACGGCAAAAGCAGCAAAATACATGCTGGTTTCTTATCCGTTAAATCCGGTCTGTGCAACGGCGAATGATGCCTTTTATGAAGAGCTGATCGCATTTGCGAAAAAATATAATATCATTATTTTACATGATAATGCATATTCTGATATTATCTACGGAGGAAGAGAAGGAAAATCTTTCTTAAGCTACGAAGGGGCAAAAGAAGTCGGTGTGGAGTTTTATTCTCTGTCCAAGTCTTACAACCTTACCGGTGCAAGAATTTCTTTTGTGATCGGAAATCAGAAGATTGTAGATAAATTCCGTTCTGTGAGAACGCAATTTGACTATGGTGTTTTTCTGCCGATCCAGTACGGTGCGGCAGCAGCACTGAACGGTCCGCAGGACGCAGTGCTTGCACAGTGCGAAGAATATGAGAGAAGAAATCAGGCATTCTGCGGCGGACTTCGCAGCATCGGCTGGGATGTTCCGGACAGCGAAGGTACGATGTTTGTATGGGCACCGGTGCCAAAAGGACATGGTACATCGGAAGAATTCTGTATGGAACTGATGGAAAAAACAGGACTGATCGGTGTGCCGGGCAGCAGTTTCGGAAGTCTCGGAGAGGGATTTATGCGATTTGCCCTGGTAGAACCGGTTCCGGTGATGCAGGAAATTGTAAAAGCAATCGCAGAGAGCGGATTGTTGGAAAGAAAAGGAGAATGATGTGAAGCCAGGTTTTTTTAAGCAGCTTTGTGAAATTGCGGGAAAAGAAAATGTCAGAACAGACGAACCGATGAAACAGCACACAACGTTTCGCATCGGCGGCGCGGCGGATTATTTTGTTTCCCCACAGACAACAGATCAGATAAAAAATATTATAGAATTATGTAAAAGCGAGGCAATGCCATGGTATGTGATCGGAAACGGAAGCAATCTTCTGGTCAGTGACCGTGGATTCCGTGGAGTGATCATTCAGCTTTTTAAAAATTTTTCAGATCTTCGCGTGGAGGGAGACAGGCTGTATGTGCAGGCTGGCACACTGCTTTCCAGGACAGCGAAAAAGGCACTGGAAGCATCCCTGACAGGGTTTGAATTTGCAGCCGGGATTCCGGGAACCATCGGCGGAGCCATGGTGATGAATGCCGGAGCCTACGGCGGAGAAATGAAAGATGTGACAGAAGAAGTCACGGTTCTGACAGAAAAAGGCGAAATAAAAACCTTAAAAAGAGAAGAACTGAAGATGGGATACCGGACAAGCATCATTGCAGAAAAAGGCTATCTTGTGCTGGAAGCTGTTCTGCAGCTGACAGACGGAGATCTAAAAGAAATCCGTGCCGTGATGGAAGATCTGAAGAAAAAGCGGATTTCCAAACAGCCGCTGGAATATCCGAGTGCCGGAAGTACGTTCAAACGTCCGAAAGGATACTTTGCCGGAAAGCTGATCATGGATGCCGGACTTCGCGGATTTCAGGTCGGCGGTGCGCAGGTATCGGAAAAACACTGCGGTTTTGTGATCAATACAGGCGATGCAACGGCAGAAGATGTCACCGAACTGATCCGTCAGGTGGCGGAAAGAGTAAAAGCACAAAGTGGTGTGACACTGGAGCCGGAAGTGAAATTACTGGGAGAGTTTTAAATGAGATTTGTGATTGTGACCGGTATGTCAGGAGCCGGAAAAAGTACAGCATTAAACAGACTGGAAGATATGGGATATTTCTGCGTGGACAACCTGCCGATTTCGCTGATTTCCAAATTTGCGGAGATGGCGTACACACCGGGAAGTGAGATCCAGAGGGTGGCACTTGGCGTGGATGTAAGAAGCGGCGAGGCACTTGGAAAATTGGAAGATGTGCTGGAAGGCATGGCGGCAGCCAGTCAGAAATACGAGATCCTGTTTCTGGATGCAGCTGATGAAGTGCTGGTGAAGCGTTATAAAGAAACGAGAAGGACCCATCCGCTGGCACGCGGCGGCCGCGTGGACCGCGGGATCGCACAGGAGCGTGAGAAACTTGCGTTTCTGAAGCGTCATGCAGACTATATCATCGATACCAGCAAACTGCTCACAAGAGAGCTTAATATGGAGCTGGAAAAGATTTTTGTGGAAGGCAGAGAGTTTAAAAGCCTGGTTGTGACGGTACTCTCTTTTGGATTCAAGTACGGAATTCCGGCGGATGCCGATCTGGTATTTGATGTGCGTTTTCTGCCGAATCCGTATTATATCGATGAACTGAAAAGACAGACCGGAAATGACAAACCGGTGCAGGATTACGTAATGGGATTTGATGTTTCCCATGTATTTTTAAATAAACTGACGGATATGGTGCAGTTTCTGCTGCCGAACTATGTGCAGGAAGGAAAAAATCAGCTGATCATCGGCATCGGCTGTACAGGCGGCAAACACCGTTCTGTGACACTGGCAAATAAGCTGTTCGAAAGCCTGAGTCTCCAGAATGATTACGGCATTCGCATCGAACACAGAGATATCGGGAAATAACGGAGGATGCCATGTCATTTTCAAGTGGAGTGAAGGACGAATTATCCAGACACCAGACGTTGGCACGCCATTGCCAGATTGCCGAGATCGCGGCGATCATCAGCATGTGCGGCGGTGTTTCCATATCCGAAAAAGATCATTACAGTTTAAAAATCCAGACAGAAAACGTATATGTTGCAAGAAAGTACTTTACTTTATTGAAAAAAGCATTTAATATAGAAGTTGAAGTTTCAATCAGGCAGGGTACATTTTCAAAAGGAAGCCGTACATATACGGTGGCGGTGTTGAACCATGAAGATGCGATACGTATTCTGAAGGCGGCCAGGCTGTTCAATGCGGATATGGAAATTGAGGAGCAGTTTTCTATCTCGGACAATCTGGTGATTCAAAAAACATGCTGCCGACGGGCTTTTATACGAGGTGCTTTCCTGGCGGCGGGTTCCATCAGTGATCCGCAGAAATTTTATCATTTTGAAATCGTATGTGCGACGGTTCACAAAGCAGTTCAGCTTCAGGAGATCATGAATGATTTTGGCGTGGACGCGAAGATCGTACAACGAAAAAAGCATTTTGTAGTGTATCTCAAAGAAGGATCCCAGATCGTAGATATGTTAAACGTGATGGGAGCTCATGTTTCTTTAATGGAGCTTGAGAATGTACGCATCTTGAAGGAGATGCGTAACTCAGTCAACCGCAAGGTCAACTGTGAGACAGCCAATATTCATAAGACAGTAAGTGCGGCAGTCAGACAGATCGAAGATATCCGCTATATTCAGCAGAAGATCGGTTTTGAGCAGCTGTCCGAGGGACTTGCAGAGATTGCAAGGCTGCGTCTGGAGCAGCCGGAGGCAACGCTCAAAGAGCTGGGGATGATGCTTTCAACCCCGGTCGGAAAGTCCGGCGTAAATCACAGACTGAGAAAATTAAGCGATATTGCGGAAACGCTAAGAGATAATGAGGAGGAAAATTATTATGATTAAGAAACCGATTACCATTCAGATTCCAAGTGGGCTGGAAGCAAGACCGGTAGCACTGCTTGTTCAGGTTGCCAGCCAGTTTGAAAGTGATATCTATGTAGAGAGCGAACAGAGACGCGTCAATGCAAAGAGTATCATGGGTATGATGACATTAGGACTGACATCAGGGGAAGACATCATGGTGTCTGCCAGTGGTGAAGATGAGCAGGAAGCAATTGCAAACATCGAGAAATACTTAAGCGGCAAGGCAAATTAAATACAAACTGCAAAAGAAAATGTGCAGCCCCGATTTTTTCGGGGCTGTTTTTATACAGGGAGGTAGCAGTGCTATGACCGATATTATGCTGGTAGACGATGAAGTACTGGCACTGGAATATCTGAAAAACATGGTGGATTGGGAAAGAAACGGCTATCATGTGGTGGGATGTGCGACGAGTGGGAAAAAGGCTCTGGAACTTTTTGACAGGACGCATCCGCAGATCGTGATCTCGGATATCCGCATGCCGGGAACGGATGGTCTGGAGCTGACAAGACAGATCAAAGAAAAAGACAAAGAAACCGTTGTGATCCTGCTTTCGGCGTACCGTGATTTTGATTATGCTCAGAAGGGAATCCGCTACGGCGTATCCAATTATCTTCTGAAACACGAGCTTTCTTCGGAACTGATTCTAAAAGAGTTGGAAGAAGTGAAAGAAAAGCTGGAGAGAGCAGGCAATAAGAAAAAAATATATCAGAAATATTTTATGAATCAGCTGATCTACCATCGGGTGACGGCAGAAGAACTGGATAAGAGCATCCTGGGCAACCGCTTCTTTCTTCTGCTTCTCCACAAACGTAATCCAGTCATTCAGGGTGAGTTTGCCGAGACAAGGTGGACCGAAGAAGAGCAGGAGGCTGTGCGGAACATTCTGGAAGAGAGCCTAGAAAACATTGTGTTTTATGCGGCAGATGTGCAGATCACGGAGAACAACTGGATTCTACTTTACCGCATTGAAAATACAGCGAGCAAATACATGGTGAACAGTCTGATCCTGCGAAAATGCCATCAGATCGCAGATCAGCTGGAGCTGTGTTTGCAGATGCATTTTAACATGGTCTACAGCTACGAAATCACACCGAAGGAGATCAGTAAGACTTTCCGCACCATATCACGCCAGATCCGTTATTCCGTGTTCTGGGAAGATGAGGCGATCTGTGCAATGGAAAAAATGCCGGAAAAAGAAAAGAAAGCAATCTGGGGCGAACAGATCCGCATACTGCGGGAAGCGATCTATGGTTCAGAAGAGGAGCTGGAAAAGCAGATCGAGGTAATTTTTTCGGAAATCCGGGAAAAGGAAGATCTGGAAGACTGCAAAATACTCCTGCCTTCGTTAAGCAATCTGCTCGGGGAACTGTGCGAGAGTGAAAACTGCAAAGAGATCGATCTGAAAGAACCGCTTTATACGATCCGTGAGATTGAACAGTATTATTGCAGGAATTTTTCGTACATACAGCAGAAATATGCAAGAAAAGCCCGGCTTGGTTATTCCAGAACGGTGCTGGATATGATCGATTATATCGAAAAAAATTATCCGCAGGAGTTAAGCCTGGAGCTGCTCGGTGAGAAATTTCATATGAACGGGGTATATCTCGGACAGATCTTTAAAAAAGAAACCGGACAGACCTTTCTGAAATATCTGACCAATGTAAGAATTTCCGAGGCAAAGCGTCTGCTGCGGGAGGAGAACAGTACGGTCGCAGAAACAGCCCAGATGGTCGGCTACCGCACAAGCCAGTATTTCAGCCAGATCTTTATGCGGAACGTAGGGATGAAACCGCAGGAATATAAAAAACAGAGGAAAGAATGAAAACAGAGCGAAAGAAAAGGGACAAAAAACATTTAAAAGGACGGATCCTGCGGAGTATTTCTCTGATTTTGATATGTTCCATGATTTTGAGTACGCTGATCGGCTATTTATATTTTAATCAGGTGGTGCGAAAACAGAGGCTTGAAGAAGAAAAAAACCGTCTGATGCAGGTTGGCAGCCAGATTGCATTTCAGGCGGAGGATAACCGCCGGTTTGCACAGAGTATTCTGGTGGATGAACAGCTGCAGTACCTTCTGGAAGAGAACGTCAAAGGGAATGAATTCCGCAGGCAGAACCAGTATGATAAGGTGACAAAACGGCTGGTGTTTTATAATAATCTGCGTACCTATCTGGAAGGGTCTGTTCTTCAGATGGCAGACGGAAATTTTTTCGGAAGCAGTTACAGCTCCAGGGACAGTGCCTATCTGAAGCAAAAATTAAAGCAGAAGGAACTGGAAGAATACACTGCAAAGAAGGAATGGATCTATTCCGATCCCTATTATGACAGTGACTCCGGAAATGATACAAGAAAAATTTGTTATGCGATCCCAATGTATGACAAACGCCGTTACGGTCATCTGAAAGCGACACTCTATCTGGAGATGAGCCTGGAGTACTTTCTGACGCAGGTGAAGGCTTATGCAAAGACACAGGATCTGGTTGCCCTGATCGGAAATGGTTCGGAAATTCTGTACCAGAAGGATAAAAAGAATGTGCTGCGGGATGCCATAAAAGAAAGAGGGCTGGATCAGGAAAATATTTATCATACTTCCGGCGGTTATCTAATCTGCATACCGGTAGAGGGGACCGGATGGAAGCTCTGTACGTTCCTTACCAATGCAGATCTTTTGGAAAACAGCAGTTTTGTGCTGAAGTTTTTTGTGCTCTCCTTTTTACTTTGCGTAGGACTGGTGCTGCTCGTTGTTTCCAAAATCCTGGAGAATATGGTGCGTCCGGTGACGGAACTGTCAAAGCAGATGGAACGCACGGAGTATGGCAAACAGCAGCCGATCCACATTGTCCATACCGGCGATGAGATCGAGATTTTATATCAATGTTTCCAGGATATGATGACGGAGCTGTACAAAGGAGAGCAGGAACGTATTGCTTATGAAAAGCAAAAACGTGACATGGAATATGACATTACGCTCTCACAGATCAATCCACATTATCTCTATAATGTATTAAATACAGTAGTATATTTATCGGCGGCCGGGAAAAATCAGGATGTAGTGAAGATCGTACACTCCCTGATCTATACACTGCATGAGACTTTAAAAGTCGGGGATGGAAATGTGGAAACCACGATTGAAAAAGAACTGGAACTGACGAAATGCTATCTGGATATTCAAAGATACCGCTATCCGGATGCATTTCAGGTGGAAGTAAAATGCGAAGAGGGATTAAAGGACTGCCTGGTGCCGAAAACCATGATCCAGCCGCTTGTGGAAAATGCGATCCTGCACGGGATCCTGCCGACGGAAGCATCCGGAAAGATCTGGATCATCATTCAGAAGCAGGGAGAAAAACTCTGTGTTATGGTAAAAGATGAAGGGATTGGTGTCAGCAAAGAACAGCTGAAGCGGTTTAAGCAGGGAGAGCCCATGGCAGAAAACAAGACGCGAAAACACATCGGTGTGGAGAATGTCCGTGACCGTATCCACTACCTGTACGGAGAGGGATTTGGAATGGAGATACAAAGCACACAAGGAAAAGGAACGACAGTCATTCTGACACTTCCGGTAAAAAGGGCGGAGGAAAAAGAAAAATGAAAACGAGAAAAATCGGAAGGATTCTGACGGTGATGTTTCTGAGCGGAGGTCTGATGACCGGATGTCAGAAAAAGCAAACCGTGGTTTTACCGGAAAAAGAGCAAAAAGAAGAGGCAACAAAAACCGAGAGCAAAAACAAAGCAACACAGGAAATTTCTTTTGACGAAGAACTTCCGAAAGATTATGAAGGGACACTGACCATGTGGGGGTGGGATACCGACTATTATCAGACGGTCACACAGGCGTTTCAGAAGATCTATCCAAATGTTAGGTTTGAGTATACTTCCGTTGAAAACAAAGATATGCCAAAAAAATATGAAACAGCACTGATCGTCGGCGGAGAACTTCCGGACATTGCCTGGTCTGTCATCGACTCCAGAGGTGAAGTGTTTGAATTTGATATGTGGGAGCCACTGGAGCAGGAACCATACAATTTCCGTCTTTCGGAAGTTTATGAATATCTGCACCCGCATATGATCAACAGCAAAGGAAATGTCTGTGGGATTGAACAGTCGCTTTCACCGGCAGGGCTGGCGTATCGCAGAGATCTTGCAAAAAAATATCTTGGAACAGACGATCCGGAAGAGTTGGAAAAGATGATGCCGACCTGGGAAGCCTTTATCCAGAAAGGGAAAGAAGTTTACGAAAAAAGCAACGGCGAGGTCTATATGTGGTTTTCACTTGAGGATATCCGGCAGTTTACGCAGGAACAGTCCGATATGGCCTGGGTAAATGATGGAAAGATCAATGTGGAAAATGTTTTCGGCCGTTCCCTGTCGCTGGTTACCCGTTTCCGTGATGAGCATATTTCAGATAATCTGATCACCTGGACACCAGCATGGAATGAGGCACTTCGGGAAGACCGGCACATTTTTACTGCCTGTGCAACCTGGTCCGTCAAATCCAGCATTGAATCAAGCGATCCGCAGCAGAAAAATCTCGGACGCTGGGGGCTGATGAGTGCACCGGAGGGAAATGCCAACTGGGGTGGGACAAGTATGGGGATCACAAAAACCTGCAAAGATAAACGTCTGGCGTGGGAATTTCTGAAATTTGCGACACTTTCGACCGAAGGGGCAAGGACACTCAACTCCATGGGACTTATGACTACGGCAAAAAAGCCATACGAAGAAGATCCGTCCCTGAAAAGCTATAAAAGCCGCTGGTTCGGAAATCAGGATCTGGGCATCTATTATATGGATCATATCATACCAAGCATTAAAACACGTACACTTACTTCGCAGGATGGTGTGATCCATGAATGTTTGTGGATGATTTTAAATGCCCTGAACAGAGATCGAAATCTTTCTTCGGAAGAAGCGGAAGAACTGTTAAGAGAAGAACTGCAAAAAGAGCTGAAAGATATTACCGTATATTAAAAAATGCAGAAAGCTGATCAAAATCGCGTGCCAAGTCTCACGTGCGTTCGACTTGAATTTCCATCTTATCATAAAACAAAAGCGGAATGCCTTTCCGAAGCATTCCGCAAATGTTAAAATAAGAGGGAGTTATGAAAAAGAAAAATTGTCTAAAGTGTTTCTTGCTTTGACAGTTATTATAATAAAATGAAAATATGAAATCCATGTGTTGTGATTGTGAAGAAATCGTGAATAGATTTTGAACGTTTATGAAAGAATTGGACGAAATGCAGAAAAAATGGTGACCGAATTGGACGGATTGACTGTTTGAGAATGAAAGTGAAAGAAAAATGATGATGAGTTTGAAGTATTATGCATAAAAAAGATAGAAAAAGAACGAAAAAGACGGAAAAAGAAAGGAGAGTGTGACGGTGAATTATAAGATATTAGTTCAATATGATGGAACACGCTACGAAGGATGGCAGAGACAGGAGCGTACCGAATCCACCATTCAGGGAAAAATCGAAGCGGTTCTGTCCAAAATGTGCGGGGAAGAAGTGCAGATCCAGGGAGCCGGACGCACGGATGCGGGGGTGCATGCAAAAGAGCAGGTGGCAAATGTACATCTGAAGGAACAGGTCGATCCACAGGAAGTGAAACAGTATCTGAACCGTTATCTGCCGGAAGATATTGCCGTATCCGAAGTGACAGAAGTTCCGGAGCGTTTTCACAGCAGACTGAATGCCACCGGGAAGATTTATGTTTACCGGATCGCCACCGGAGAAGTCAAAAAGGTATTTGAGAGGCGTTATATCTATGATTTCGGAGAAAAGCCGGATATGGAGCTTATGTGCCGGGCGGCAGAGATCCTTACCGGGACACATGATTTTAAGAGCTTCTGTGCTAACAGGCGGATGAAAAAATCAACGGTGCGGACGATCTACAGCATTGATCTGAAAGAAAAAGAAGGGGAAATCGTGATTACATACACCGGAAATGGGTTTCTGCATCATATGATCCGGATTCTTACCGGAACACTTCTGGAAGTTGGAATGAAAAAGAGAAGTCTTTCCTCCGTGGCAGAACTGCTGGAAGTCAGAGACCGCGAAAAGGCAGGATTTACGGCACCGGCAAAGGGACTTACCCTTGAGAAGGTCTTATATTCTCCTTTACAAAAAGAAAGCGAAACATTATAATAAAAAACAGAGTTTCCGGCAGGATACCGGAAAATAAACAGTTTAGAGGAAAGGAAAACCATATGAAAAAAATATTGGATCTGATTTCAGAAGAGGTTGTCAAAGCGTTTGAAGAAGCCGGCTACAGTGCCGATTTTGCAAAAGTGACGCTTTCCAACCGTCCTGATTTATGTGAATATCAGTGTAATGGTGCACTGGCAGCAGCAAAAACCTACAAAAAAGCTCCGATCATGATCGCAAATGATGTTGTGGCAAAACTGAAGGAAAACGGTATTTTCCAGGAAGTACAGGCAGTCAGTCCGGGCTTTATCAACCTGAAGCTTTCCGGAGATTATCTGGCAGAGTATTTAAAACAGATGCAGGCAGATGAAAATCTTTCCGTAGAAAAAGCAGAGCATCCAAAGAAGATCATCCTGGACTACGGCGGACCAAACGTGGCAAAACCGCTGCATGTCGGACATCTGCGTTCTGCGATCATCGGTGAGAGCATCAAACGTCTCGGACGTTTTATGGGTCATGAGATGATCGGGGATGTACATCTTGGAGACTGGGGTCTGCAGATGGGACTGATCATCACAGAGCTGCGTGAGAGAAAACCCGATCTGGTTTATTTTGATGAGAGTTATACCGGAGAATATCCGGAAGAGCCGCCATTTACGATCAGCGAGCTGGAAGAAATCTACCCGACTGCAAGCGGAAAATCCAAAGAAGATGAAGCCTACAAAGAAGCTGCCATGCAGGCAACCTATCAGCTTCAGCACGGTCACAGAGGTTATCAGGGTATCTTAAAACACATCCTGAATGTATCCGTAACAGACTTGAAGAAGAATTACGAACGTCTGGATGTATCTTTTGATCTCTGGAAAGGCGAGTCCGATGCACAGCCGTACATCCCGGATATGGTAAAATACCTCAAAGATAACGGTTATGCCTATATCGATGACGGAGCACTTGTAGTAGATGTCAAAGAAGAGTCTGACACCAAGGAAATCCCGCCGTGCATGATCCTGAAATCTGACGGGGCTTCCCTCTATAATACGACAGACCTTGCGACGATCATCGAGCGAATGAAACTGTATCATCCGGATGAGATCCTCTACGTGGTAGATAAACGTCAGGAACTGCACTTTATCCAGTGTTTCCGCTGTGCAAAGAAGGCAAAACTGGTAGAGGATGATACCAGACTTACCTTCCTTGGCTTCGGCACGATGAACGGCAAAGACGGAAAGCCGTTCAAGACACGTGACGGCGGCGTTATGCGTCTGGAAAACCTGATCAAAGAGATCAACGAAGAAATGTATCGCAAGATCATGGAAAACCACGAGACCGATCCGGAAGAAGCAAGAAAGACTGCACAGATCGTCGGACTTTCCGCAATCAAATACGGAGACCTTTCCAACCAGGCATCCAAAGACTATGTCTTTGACGTAGACCGCTTCACTTCCTTTGAAGGAAATACCGGTCCATACATTCTGTATACGATCGTGCGTATCAAATCCATCCTGGCACGTTATCAGGCAGAAGGCGGTTCTCTGGAAGGAATCACCATCCAGACACCAAACAGTGAGAGCGAGAAAGCTCTGATGCTGGCATTGTCCAAATTCAATGCAGTTATGGAAAATGCTTTTGAAGAACTGGCACCGCATAAAATCTGTGCTTATATTTATGAGCTGGCAAATGACTTCAATCATTTCTATCATGAAGTCAAGATCTTAAGCGAAGAGAACGAAGAAAAGAAAAAAGGTTACCTGGCACTTCTGATGCTGACAAGAGATGTGCTTGAGAGCTGCATCCATGTACTTGGATTCACATCACCGGAGAGAATGTAGGAAGTGTAAAACACGGAACTTGCGGAGCCTTTATCTTAGTCGGAGATAAGATAAAAATCAGACACTGTGGCGAAAAGCGTCATGGTGTCTCTTTTTTTGCAGTTTTCTGCGTTCGAAAGATCGGCAAAAAAACAAAAAAGAAGTATGCAGCCCTTTTTGGAAACATAGGATGTAAAACAGGACAGGCATGGAAAGAAAACATGCCGGGAAAGGAAACATGCTATGATTTTGAAAGAAAGGATCTTGTATTCAAAACGAAGAACAAGGCGGTATCATCGAAAAGAACCGGCAGCAGATAAGAAGAAAAAAATGTATAGATTTTTGGCTCCATTGTGGGGAGTGTTATCCGCAGGCATTTTGCTTTTCGGATACGTGGCAGGAGCCAGGAGCCGTCATATCACAATGAACGGGCCGGTACATATTTTACTGGAAGAAGAGGAAGAACAGACGGAGAATATCGAAGTAAAGCCGGGAGAGCAAATAGAAAAATCTGCCTGGATCACTGTTGAAAAAAGTGAAGCGAAGGTGCAGGTGCGGGTCAAAGTACTGGCAGACGGGATCATGGCACCGCAGCAGAGAGATCTGTTAGAAAACATTCAGATGGATGAAAACTGGTTCTATTGCGAAAAAGATGGCTATTTTTACTGTGCAGAAAAACTTTGTGAAGGAAAAAAAGTACATTTTCAGGCAAAAATCACAGTCCCCCCAAAATGGAAAGAATGGACAGAAGATCTGCAGTTTCGACTGGAGCTGGCAGCTGACGGAGTTTGACACTCCCCACAGCTAAAGCAGGGGGATTCTTGTTTCAACCACTACTGCATT
>ERZ773188.1248-NODE-1248-length-29268-cov-9.818505_pt1 | contig 29268 bp, 29 predicted proteins | sample MGYA00581011_ERZ773188 | MGnify/ENA primary metagenome ERZ773188 (study PRJEB29015, sample SAMEA2737798) | human gut metagenome | biome: human gut; feature: human-associated habitat; material: faeces | place: China | collected 2012 ...
CGATATTCTCCGTCACGTGGATGTGGTAGCTGTTGGTGATGTAGCCCTTGTCCGTGACGCCGGGAATGATGCCGAAGCGCTTTTGTAGACACTTGGCAAACTTGTACGTCGTGGACTCCAGCGGCGTGCCGTAAAGGCTGAAGTCGATGTTGTGCATCTGCTTCCACTGCTTGCAGGCGTCGTTCATATGCTGCATCACCTCGAGCGCGAACGGCGTGGCCGAGGGGTCGGTATGAGACTTGCCGGTCATGTACTTGACGCACTCATACAGTCCCGCGTAGCCGAGAGAGATGGTCGAGTAGCCGCCGTAGAGGAGCTTGTCGATCGGCTCGCCCTTTTTCAGGCGGGCCAGCGCACCGTACTGCCACAGGATGGGCGCGGCGTCCGAGAGCGTGCCCTTGAGCCGTTCGTGGCGGCACATGAGCGCGCGGTGGCAGAGCTCCAGCCGCTCGTCAAAGATCTTCCAGAACTTCTCCATATTGCCGCCGGAGGACAGCGCCACATCCGGCAGGTTGATCGTCACGACGCCCTGATTGAAGCGGCCGTAGTACTTCGGCTTGCCGTTTTCGTCCACATACGGTGTCAGGAAGCTGCGGCAGCCCATGCAGGTGTAGCAGTGGCCCTCGCCGTTTTTGTCGACTTTCAGCTCAAGCATCTTCTTCTCGGAGATGTAGTCCGGCACCATGCGCTTAGCGGTGCAGCGGGCGGCCAGCTCCGTGAGGTACCAGTAGGGGGAATCCTCGTGGATATTGTCCTCCTCAAGCACGTAGATCAGCTTCGGGAACGCCGGCGTGACCCAGACGCCCTTTTCGTTTTTCACGCCCTGATAGCGCTGACGCAGCGTCTCCTCGATGATCATGGCGAGGTCGTGGCGCTCCTGCTCGTTTTTCGCCTCGCCGAGGTACATGAACACCGTCACGAACGGGGCCTGGCCGTTCGTGGTCAGCAGCGTGACGACCTGATACTGGATCGTCTGCACGCCGCGGCGGATCTCCTCGCGCACGCGGTTTTCGACCAGCTCTGCCAGCTTCTCCTCGCCCGGATGCGCGTCGATGGCCTGCATCTCGGCCGCGACCTCGCGGCGGATGCGCTCACGGCTGACCTGCACGAACGGGGCCAGGTGCGTCAGCGAGATCGACTGCCCGCCGTACTGGTTGGAGGCAACCTGTGCGATGATCTGCGTGGCAATGTTGCACGCGGTCGAGAAGCTGTGCGGCCGCTCGATGAGCGTGCCGGTGATGACGGTGCCGTTTTCGAGCATGTCCTCAAGGTTCACGAGGTCGCAGTTGTGCATGTGCTGCGCGTAATAGTCCGCATCGTGGAAGTGGATGATGCCCTCCTCGTGCGCCTCAACGATGTCCTTCGGCAGCAGGAGGCGGCTCGTGATGTCGCGGCTGACCTCGCCGGCCATATAGTCGCGCTGCGTGCTGTTGACGATCGGGTTCTTGTTGGAGTTTTCCTGCTTGGCCTCCTCGTTGTTGCACTCGATGAGACTCAGGATGCGGTCGTCGGTCGTGTTGGCACGGCGCACCAAGCTGCGGGTGTAGCGGTAGGTGATGTAGGCCTTGGCGACCTCGAACGCGCCGTGGGCCATGATCTGCTTTTCGACCATGTCCTGAATTTCTTCCACGGCGGCACTGCGGCCCAGCTCCTGGCAGGCGAGCTCCACGCTCTCGGCAATGCGCTGGATCTGGCGCGGCGTCATGCGGTCGCCCTCTTCGACGGCGGCGTTGGCCTTCGTGACGGCCATGATGATCTTCGAGATGTCAAAGGTCGCCTCGGCGCCGTTGCGCTTAATGATCTTCATGTTTCTATTCCTCCCCCTCATAATCGAAAAACACAACATCTTGTGTGAAAAAAACGCTTTATTTTGTATTGAGAGCGGGTATATCGTACAATATCTAGTACAGGCTGTCAATAACCAATTTGATTTTTGTTGCACATTATGTGAACAGCGCGGCCCCTTCAGGCCGCAAAAAAGCACCGCCCGCAGGCGGCGCAGCGCTGCCCGGGCCGGAGAAAACTCCGGCCCGGGCACGGTCAGTCCGTCAGGCAGTTTCGTAGCCGTTGGGGTTTTGCGTCTGCCAATGCCAGCTGTCGCGGCACATGTCCTCAAGCGAATACTGTGCGCGCCACCCGAGGATGCGCGCGCTCTTGTCCGGGCAGGCATACACGGTCGGCAGATCGCCCGCGCGGCGCGGCGCGATCCGGTACGGCACATGCACGTGGTTGGCCGTCTCAAAGGCGTGCACCATCTCGAGCACGCTGTACCCCTTACCGGTACCGAGGTTGAAGATGCTCTCACCCGGATGCTCCGCCATGTAGGCGATCGCCGCGACGTGGCCGCGCGCGAGGTCCATGACGTGGATATAGTCGCGCACGCCGGTGCCGTCCGGCGTGTCATAATCGTCGCCAAAGACGTTCAGGCATTCCAACCGGCCAATGGCCGTCTGCGAAATGTAGGGCATGAGGTTGTTCGGCACGCCGCGCGGATCCTCGCCGATGAGGCCGCTCGGGTGCGCACCGATGGGGTTGAAGTAGCGCAGCAGCACGACCGACCAGCTCGAGTCGGCCACAACATAGTCGCGCAGGATCTGCTCGCAGACGTACTTCGTCCAGCCATAGGGATTCGTGCAGCCGCCGGTACGGGACGTCTCGTAGAGCGGCATCTCGTTGTCGCCGGAGTACACCGTCGCCGACGAGGAGAAGATGATCTGCCGGACGCCGTGGTCACGCATCGCCTCACAAAGCGTGATCGTCGAGCCGAGGTTGTTGTCGTAATACTCCAGCGGCATATGTACCGACTCACCCACGGCTTTAAGCCCCGCGAAATGAATGACGCAGTCGATCTTCTGCTCGGTAAAAATGCGGTCGAGTCCGGCACGGTCACGCACGTCCATCTGATAAAATTTCAGTGGCCGGCCCGTGATCTGTTTGACCCGTCTGCCCGCCTCTGCACTGCTGTTGACAAGATTGTCCACAACGACGACATCCATGCCCTGCCCGAGCAGCTCCACGCACGTGTGGCTGCCGATGTAGCCCATGCCGCCGGTCACCAATACGGTCATGCACCGTACCCCCTTTTGCTGATGCATCTCTGCTTTTATTGTACATCACATTCCGGCGGAGTTCAACGGTTTTCCTTTGCCAGAGAATTGCCAGGTGCGTGAATTTCCTGACAATCCCTGATTTTTCAAAAATCAGGTGGATTCCTATTGACTTTTCGTCGCTGCTAGGATAAACTGCAAGTATCATTTGTGAAGTCGGGATGTCTGCGTACGCACATTTTTACCCATTTTCGCAATCTGACCCTTCTCTTTTTATCAATTCTTTTCTCTTTTATCTGATCTCTTTTTACGGATTTAGCTATCCTTTTTGTTCTCCGCCGCATGGCATATCTCATCCCGCCACAGTGATCATGGCGCGTGTCTGCAGCGTACGGGGCGCGTGTCCATAACGGCTGCATCTGCAGCGAAAGACCTCCGGGGGCGCCCGGAGGTCTTTTTATGGTCTTTTTATATCGATTGGAAAAAGCGTCAGGGCGTGTGCATGCCCTGGCGCTTTTGTGCGCCGCGCGCTCAGCCCTCCATCTGCCTGCCGAGAAAGCCAGACACGGCCTGCGCGAGCTTGCGCTCCGTCTCGCCGGCGGGACCGTCGCCGTGCGCGGCCACGAACAGCACGCAGCCGAGCACGTCCCCCTCGGAGAGGATGGGCGCGGCGGCGGAGACGGCATAGCGCTCGTCGGTGTCGACGACCGGCAGTGTGCAGCTGTCGGCTGCGTACTGGCCGCGTGTGCTCATGATTTCTTCAAGCTCACGGCTGATGCGCCGGTCAAGCAGCTCGCGCTTGCCGCCGCCGGCCACGGCGATCACGGCGTCGCGGTCGCACACGGCGGCGATGCCGCCGGTGGTCTTGTGCAGCGCGTCACAGATCTGCGCGGCGAACTCGGACAGCTCGCCCATCGGGGAATACTTCTTGAAAATGACCTGCCCGTCGGTATCGGTGTAGATCTCCAGCGGGTCGCCCTCGCGGATACGCATGGTGCGGCGGATCTCCTTGGGGATGACCACGCGGCCGAGGTCGTCGATCCGGCGCACGATTCCGGTTGCCTTCATATTCTGAAAACTCCTTTGCTCTGTTTTGCATTTCGGCAACCCTATTTTCTGCAAAATCCGGTAGTCTATGCAGTCCGTGCCGCTTGTGTAGCATCCAGTTTTTTCTTTCTTTGCAGCAGTACCCGGCGCCCGGAACGTCTCTGACGTTCCGGGCGCCGGGTGTCTGTTTGTTTGAAAACGCTGGATTATGAGATTATGCTTCGCTGTGCGGGGCGTACTTTGCGTTGGGATGATAACGCCCCTGCTCCAGCTCGGAGACGATGTGGTTGTAGTTCTTGCTGTTGAGCTTGTAGAAGCACATGATGACGAAGATCACAACGGCGAACGCCAGCGGCAGGTACAGGTACACGCCCTTGATGGTGCTGAGCGCGGAGGCGGCCTGCGCGGCCGCGGCGCCGTCGTAGCCAGAGGTGCCGAGGATGAGCGTCGTGACGCCGCTGCCGATAAGCACGCCGAGCTTGTTGCCGACGCCCTGTGCGGCGCAGGTCGTGCCGGGTGCCTTGTGGCCTGTGCGCCAGTGGCCATACTCGATGGCGTCGCCGACCATGGAGTGGATGAGCGCGGCCAGCAGGCCCCAGCCGATAGAGCGGATCACGGCAGATGCCATCTGCACGCTGAGACTCGTGGGGGCAAGGATACCAACAATCTGGCCGACGATGGCGATGATCATGCCGGTGCGGACGATAACCGTCGTATCAAACTTCTTGCACAGGCCGAAGGTGATGAAGCTCATGATGGCCATTGAATTTAATAAAACATGGCACCAGCGCTGCTATGGGGACACGCCGATGCCGGAAGACCTGTGTCTGGCCACGGAGTACCACTCGCGTGCGGCCATGACCATGACGATCTGGTGAATCCTGTCGGACATGCCGGTGTCCCCGGACTTCATCACGGACATCATCGCCAAAATGCGCGACGCCGGCCTGAGCCACATGCTCTGCCAGCGCGACGGCAGCAGCCCTTATACCGCCAAGGCCGAGGGCGGCTGACCGTCCGTCCATAAAACAGATAACCAAACGCCCTCCGGACGGTTTCCGTCCGGAGGGCTTGCGCATGGTATAAGAGGCATATGTTCTCCCGCCGCCCAAAAGCAGACGCCCCGGACTGCAAATGCAGTCCGGGGCGTCCAATATCAAAGGAAGGCATGTCTGCCGAAAAGACGGGATGGGAAGCGCGCGGCCGCCGTCGCGCAACGGAGGAAGAGGTACCATGAAAGATCGAAACGAGACCTCTGGGCCTGCACGCTTCTCATGAGGGGGTGTGTTCAGCATAAAACAAATTGCGCCACAAGAAAAGCCACGGAACCGCAATTCCGTGGCTTTTTGCCTCACTTATGCGTTTTTGTGGTCTGATGTGTGCTCCCACGCATCACCAAGCTCCTTCCAACGACCCATGATGTCCTTCCACAGGTGCAGCGCCCACGGCGCGAACACCTCCGGCGACGGGCAGTCCGGTCGGCTGAGCCAGCTCTGAATGATGTCCATGACCACGTCCGACATTTTGCCGGACATGAATGCCTCGGTCTGCGGGTCGGGAAAAAGGTCGGAAAAGTCCGCCTGCAGGTACGGCCGCAGCCGGGCGCAGAGAAAGTCGTGGAACGAATTCTGCCCCGTGAACGTGAGCGCACGGGCATAAAACGCGCGGTCGGCATACAGATACGTGCACACGCGCACGAACAGATCAAACAGGCCCGGCTCATCGTCGCCGATGGCCTTCTGAAAGCCCCTGTCGTAGATCCACGTCACGAGCTGGTACTTGTCCGTAAAGTGCCGGTAGAACGTGCGGCGGTTGATCTCCGCGGCCGCGCACAGATCGGTCACGGTGATGTCCGCAAAGTCACGCCGGAGCATAAGCTCCTTGAGACTCTCGGCGAGCACTTTTTTCGTTGCGGATTCGCGCATGGCGCCGCCCCCCCTTCCGATGTTGCTGCCGCCAGTATACCGCACACATGGCAAAACTGCAACAGACCCTGCCGCGGATGCGGCAGGGCCTGCGCATAAGGAAAAAAGAAGGGAGGGGAAAGAATGATTACTTTGCGAACGTCTGCGCGAGCTCCTGAGTGACGCGCAGGTACGTCTCGATGTCCGCAACGGTGTGGCAGTGCAGCGGCGAGACGCGGATCGCACCCGTGAGGCCGACGGCCTCGACGATGCGCTTGGAATACACGCTGGAGTTGACGCGCTCAAAGACCGTGACACCGCGCTTCTGATACTCCTCGACGCAGCGGGTCATGTCGATGCCGTCAATACCCATGGCAACGATCAGGTCGCGGTGCGTGAGATCCTCGGTGTCGACATACACGTGCACGCCGGGGATGTGGCGCAGGCCGGGCACGTTCTGCGTGCCCTCGAGCATGGTGTGCAGCAGCGCGCGCTCCTGCAGGTGGATATGCTCCATGCCGGTCACGAACAGCGTGCGGCGGTCGTCCGACTCGATGAAGTGGCCGCCGAGCCAGCAGACATAGTCCACCACGGCGCTCATGGCCGCGAAGTTGCCGGGCGTGGGCGAGCCGAGCTCCCAGACGTCGGCCGGGCGCTGCAGGATCTTGCGGTGCGGCAGCTTGGCCACGCGGTCGGACACATAGCCGTAGCCCATGCCGCGGGTGCCGAAGAATTTATAGGGTGCAAACGTCGCGCCGTCGACGCCGAGGGCATCCACATCGAGCACGGCGTGCGGTGCGTGCTGCACGGCGTCGGTGACGATGTAAATGTCTGGATTGATCTCGCGCGCAGCCTTGACGATGCCGGCCATGTCCATGATGCTGCCGGTGATATTCGAGGCATACATAACGCTCAGCAGGCAGGTATCCGGCGAGACGACGCGGCGGATTTCCTCGATGTCGATGCCGCCGCTTTTCGGGTTCGCCTGCGCGACGCGAAATTCCTTGCCGGTCTTTTCGCAGTAGTATTTCACTGCGTCATACGCCGACGGATGCTCGAGCACGGACGTGACCGCGCTCTTGCCGGGACAGTTTTCGAGGATCGCGCCGACAATCTGGAACATCGCCTGCGAGGCGGTCATCTCCGAGATGAGCGCGCCGCCCGATGCGCCGAAAACGATGTGCATAATGTCGTCGATGCCGTGCAGCTGCACTTTTTTGAGCGCGCGGGAACGATCGTGCAGCCGCTCCGGGCAGTCCGGGAACGCCTGGTACTTAGCCTGCGCCTCCACGGAAGCTTTCAAACGCAGGGAACCGCCGGAGTTTTCAAAAAACAGGCGCTGGCCAAATTCCGGATCCGCATCCACATAGAAAAAACGATCCTTGATCTCCGCCGACAGTGCAGGATCAAACAGCAGACCTTCGTTGAGATTTTGCATGGTTTTCTCCTTCCGAATGTAACAATCTATGCGGGCGCGGCGCGAAACGGCCGCGCCCGAAATCCTCAGGTTTCTTCCGCAGCCGGCTTCTCGGGCGCGGGGGCCGCGCTCTTTTCAAAACGGCGGCCGATGCCGGTGATCGCGCTGAGCAGGAACAGCAGGATCAGCAGCCAGCTCTGGAAGTTATACGGCACATAGTCGAGGAACGAGAACGACTCCGAGACAACGCCGCTCGCGATCGCAAGGCTGACGGCGTTGAGACCGACGGGGTTGTACGGCACGATGCCGGCAAGGCCGGTGGAGATGCCGTCCATGAGGTTCGAGCCGCGGGTGCGCTCGATGTTGTGCGTCTGCAGGAGCTTGCGCACGACCGGGCCGACGAACAGGATCGAGATGGACGCGGCACCGATGGCCACGCTGCCGATGACGCTCAGCAGGATAGTGACGAGCTCGGCCTGACGCGGGGTCTTACTGGCGTTGTTGAGCTTTTCGAGCAGCATGTCAAACACGCCGCTGCGCTTGAGCATCTCGAGCAGCGCAAACATGAAGAAGCTGAAACAGATGACATTGAGCATGCCGGTCAGGCCGGCGCCGATGGGGCCGGTGGCCGAAAACAGCGTCGGCACGTCGAGGAAACCGAACACCAGGCACAGCACAAAGCCGACCAGATCGCAGACGATGAGCGTGCTGATGAGATTCCAGCCGCGGAGCATCAGGATGATCATGATGACCGGGATGACGAGCATGACGAGCGTCTTGGCATACGACGGGTCGATGACGTCCGGCAGCGTGACGGATGTGGACGTCTTGATGCCGACGATGATAAACAGCACGGCAGAAATCACGCCGGCGATCAGGGAATACGGCAGACGGGTGCGCACGACGTCGCGCACTTCCGCGTCCTGCGTGAGCGCGGAGGCAATGGTCGTGTCGGAAATCGGGGCGAGGTTATCGCCGAAGATCGCGCCGCTGACGATGGCGCCGACCACGACGGAGGGATTCGCGCCAACCGTGGCCGCAACCGGCAGCAGCACCGGCAGCACGGCGACAATCGCGCCGTTGGACGTGCCGCAGGCCGTCGAAATCAGCAGGCAGACAAGAAACGCCACCAGCGGCAGGAAGCCGGCACTCAGGCCGAGCTTCATCACGAGCCAGGTCAGGCCCTGAATGAGGCCGCTCTGGCGCAGCTCCTGCGACAGGATGCCGGCCAGCAGGAACGCGAAGATGATGACACACAGGGTATCGTTTTTCAGGCCGTCCACGACTGCCTGTTCAAACTCCTTTTTGTTTTTTGCCAGCAGGAACGCCACGCACAGTCCGGCGAAACCTGCCATGCAGAACAACACCAGGGACACTTTCTTCATCGCGGCGATCACGATCATGAGGCACATGAAGACCAGCAGCGGCGCACACGCGCCGAGCGTGCCCCCGTAAAATTGCATACGTTTGTTTTTCTCCATTGTGAGGTCCTCCTCTCAAATAATCCAACACCGGTATTGTTGTATGCGGTATTTTTAGCTCTTTTATGCGTAAAAGTCAATTGAATTTTCAATGTTTTTCATGCACTATTGCATTTTCTACAATTTATACAGTATAATGTTGTTGCTGCTGCAACATTCGTTGCGGCACTGCTCACAATCCCCAGAAAAAAGGATGGTGTTCCCATGAGCGGTAAACTGGAACAGCGCATTCAAAGCGCGCATTTGACGCGGACGGAAAAAGTCATCGCGGATTATTTTCTCGAGCACAGCGGCTCGCTATATTTTTTAACGGCCAAGGACATCGCGCTTGCGCTCGGCGTGAGCGACACCTCGGTCATCCGCCTGTGCCGCACGCTGGGCTACCGCGGCTTCCGTGAGCTGCAGGAGAGCCTGCGCAGCGAGCTCTCACAGGTCATCGAGCGTGAAAAATACGTCATCCCGCAGCATCAGGTGCCGGACAAATTGCAAAAGTATCAGGACCTGAGCTCGTTTCAGTGCCTGCAGTTCGCCGTAGACTGTCTGCAGGAGACTTACCGCAAGAACGACCCGGAAAAATACGGGCAGATCGTGCGCATTCTGCTCGAGAGTGAGCACATTTTTGTCTCCGGCTTCCGCGGTCTGGCGGGGCCGGCGCGACACCTGGGCGTGCTGCTGTCGCAGTATACCCGGCACGTGGAGTATTTCTGCGACGCAGACACCCGCTGCGTGGAAAAGCTGCTCGACTACGGCCCGCACGATTGCGTGATCCTGCTCGGTGCCGAGCGCTACTCGCGCATGACTTGCGTGCTGGCCGACATGGCGCATAACGCCGGCTGCCGGCTGATCGTCATCACGGACAAGCTCACGGCGCCCTTCGCCGGCGACGCGGACGTCGTGCTGCTTGCCGACCTCTCCAGCCCCACACCCACGAACTCCTACATCGGTGTGAACTTCCTCATTGAGGTCATCGCCTTTGAGTTCAGCCGCGCGCTCGGCGTGTATCCGCAGCAGCGGCTGTCCCGGCTGGACGCTTACCTGTCCGAGCTGCAGCTGTACTGACCGGTGGCCAAAAAGCATTGCATTCGCGGATATTTTTCGTTATAATACAGGCAATCTGAAATTGGGAGGCCATGCCATGCATCCGCGCAACCTGCACCTGTATTTCTTCAGCCCCACGGGCGGCACGCAGCATGTCGCCGGGCTCTTCGCAGAAAACCTGAACGCCGCCGATGCCTGCACCGACATCACCGTGCACGCCGAGGCAAAGACGTTTTCTGCCGATGACTGTCTGCTCGTGTTCTTCCCGGTCTACGGCGGCCGCGTACCCGGGCCGTGCCTCGCGCGCGTGCGTGCCCTGCGCGGGACGGACACCCCGGCCGTGCTTGTAGCCGTATTCGGCAACCGCGCCGTGGACGACGCCCTGCTCGAAATGCGCGACACGCTCGCCCCGCTGGGCTTTCGCGTGATCGCGGCGGCGGAGGTCATTGCGCCGCACTCGGTCAATACCGACATCGCCGCCGGCCGGCCGGACGCGTCCGACCGCGCAAAGATCGCAGAATTCTGCACGCAGCTGAAATCCCGCATCACCGCCGACGCCCCGGCCGAGATCTCCGTGCCCGGCAATCCAAACTACCGCGCCTACAACGGTCTGCCGCTTAAGCCGACCGGCGGCCTGCGCTGCATCCGCTGCGGCCTGTGCGCGGACAACTGCCCCGCCGGTGCCATCCCGAAGGACGCGCCGCAGAAAGTGGACAAGGCCAAATGTATTTCCTGTCTGCGCTGCATCCAGCTCTGCCCACAGTCGGGCCGCAGCGTGCCGCTTCCGCTGCGTCTGGCCGCGGCCGCCACGGTGAAAAAATACTGCGCCGGGCGCAAGGAGCCGAAATTCTATCTATAACCTATAACGCAAAAATGCCACCCCGGAAGCAGATCTGCTTCCGGGGTGGCGTTTTGTTGTCAAGCTTCGGCGTCGTCCGCCGTGTCGAGCCCCGCGAAGAAGGCATCAAACGGACAGCCGTAGAGCTTTTTGAGCGCGAGCAGCACGCTCACGCGCACATTGAGCTCGCCCGCTTCGTATTTGGCATAGGTCGTGCGGCCAATGTCGCAGCCGCGGCGCTGCAGCTCGGCGCACAGCTTCTCCTGCGAGAGTCCGCTGGCATTGCGCAGGCGGCGCAAGTTGTCGCCAAGATTGCGGTCCCGCCGTAATTTCTGCTCCATCTTCTCACCACCGCACAGCATTTTCTGACCAATATGGGCACAGCTGCCCTTATTTTATGCGGCAGCCGCCGCAAAAGCTGTCTGCAATACTGGTCAGAAAAAAGGTATGTCCCTCACCCCTCCGGCCCGCGTCCGAGGGCGCTTTTGAGCGCGTTGCGCAGCGGGTTCGACCCCGGCGCGCCTTTTTCACAGGCGGGGTAACCGCAATCTGCAAGCACGCGGCGCAGCTCCGCCTCGGTGACGATCTGTGGGTCATAGCGCACGGTCAGCTCCGCGCGCCAGAACGACACCGCCGCGTCGAGCACGCCGCGCGTGTGCAGCAGGTCGTCCACGATCCACTCCGGACACTGGCGGCAGTAGATGCCGCGGACATGCGTCGTCAGAACCTTTTCTTCCACGGGAAACATCTCTCCTTTTTGCCGGTGTCCTTAAGCCGCAGCGAGTGCATGAGCACGCCGATCGAGCTGGCCGACATGGCCGTAGCGCAGATCGACGGATGCAGCACGCCAAGCGCCGCGACCGGAATGCTGACAAGGTTATAAAACAGCGCCCACGTCAGGTTCTGGCGGATGGTGCGGATGGTCGCGCGCGAGATGTCAAACAGCTCCGGCAGCTTCTCGAGGTTGCCGGACGGCAGCAGGATGCCCGCCGACTCGATGGCGATGTCCGATCCGCCGCCCATGGCGACCGCGCAGTCCGCCACGGCGAGCGCCGGGGTGTCGTTGATGCCGTCACCGACCATGCAGACCGTTTTCCCCTGCGCGCGCAGGCGCTCGATGGCGGCAGCCTTCTCGTCCGGCCGCGCCTCGGAGAGCGCGTGGTCGATGCCGACCTCGGCAGCAATGGCCTCGGCCGTGCGGGCGTGGTCGCCCGTCATCATCCAGACCTCCTTGCCCGCCGCCTTGAGCTGCGCGACGACGGCGGCCGCCTCGGTCTTGCGCGTGTCAGCGATGCCGAGCGTGCCGAGCACAACACCGTCGCGCGCGACGCACAGCTCCGTCTTGGCCTGCGCGCGCAGATCCGGCAGCGCGGCGAGCGGGGCCGTGTCGATACCCAGCTCATTGAGCCACGTCCGGCTGCCGCAGACGACAGCCGCGCCCGCGACCGTGCCGCGCACGCCGCGGCCGAGTTCATAGGAAAAGTCCTCCGCCTGCGGCAGCGGCGCGTCGGACTGCTGCTGCGCATACACCGTGACGGCGCGCGCCAGCGGGTGGTCTGAGCACTGCTCGAGCGCGGCGGCGAGCCGCACGAGCGTCTCCGGCTGCACGGTGCCGCACGGGCAGACGTCCGTGAGCGCAGGCGCGCCGTTTGTGAGCGTGCCGGTCTTGTCAAAGACGACGCAGTCGGCCTTGTAGGCGTTTTCGAGCTCCGCGCCGCTCTTGAAGAGAATGCCGTGCTCCGCCGCGCGGCCGGAGCCGACCATGAGCCCCGTCGGCGTGGCGAGGCCGAGCGCGCACGGACACGCGACCGAGAGCACATCGCAGCAGGTGAGCAGCGCGCGCTCGAGATTGCGCGGCGCGATGCGCCGGTACCAGACAAGGAACGTCAGCGCCGCCGCACCGATGACACCCGGCACGAACCAGCGCGCAACCTTGTCGGCAAAGCGCTGCACAGGCGCTTTTTCACACTGGGCCTGCCGCACGATCTGGATGATCTGCTCGAGCACGGACGCCTTGCCCAGCGCCTCGGCCGAAACGATGGCAGAGCCCGAGCGGTTGAGGCTGCCGCCGATCACTTTGTCGCCGGACACCTTATCCACCGGCATACTCTCGCCGGTGAGCATGGACTCATCGACCGCGCACCGGCCGCTGACGATCGTCCCGTCGACCGGCACGCGCTCGCCGGGGCGGATGCGTACCCGATCATGCTCCGCGATCTGGTCGACCGGCAGCTCGACAAACGTGTCCCCGCGCTGGACCACGGCTGTGCGCGGCTGCAGATGCATGAGTCTGCGGATGGCGGAGTTGGCCTCCCCGGCCGCGACCTGCTCCATATACTTGCCGAAGAGGATGAGCGAGAGCAGCACCCCGTCGGACGCAAAGTAGAGCTTGTAGCTCGTGCGCGGCGTGAACGTTACGTAAGCGCTGTAGAGATAGATGAGCGTGGACGAGAGCGAGACGAGGAAATCCATGCCGAACGTGCGGTTGCGCGCTCCCCTCCACGCGCTCTTGTAAAAATACCGCCCGGGGCCGAACTGCAGCGCCGTTCCGGCCAGGAACTGCAGCTTCGGGTGCATCTCGAGCATGAGAGGCGCCGTACAGCAGGCCGAGGTCACGAGCGTTTTGAGCAGATCCATGCGCTTTTCGAGCTCCTGATCCGCGTCGCCGCCGCGCAGCTCGCCGCGCGTGACGGCGCAGCCAGCGTCCGCGCAGGCGGCGGCAAGGTCGCGCCCGTCCACGCCGATGGGCCAGAGGTATGCCGTGAGCGTGCCGTCCGCCTGCACTGCCGCATCCTTGACGCCGAACACCGCGCGCAGCGCGTCCGCCGCGGCGGCAGTCTTGGCCGCATCCGCATCTGCCGGAAGCAGATCCTGCTCCTCGACCGGCACGCGAAAGCCCGCACGTTTGACCCGCGCCGCGATCGCGGCGAGATTGGTCACGCCCTCGTCGTAGGTGATGAGCGCCGAGGCGGCGGTGTAGTTCACCGCCGCGCGCTGCACGCCGGGCAGCTTTTCCAGCGCACGGTCCAGCCGTGCCACGCACGCGGCGCACTCCATGTCCAGAATTCTCAGCGAAATGTCTTTCATTTGCTTCGCCCCCAAGTCAAAAGGGAGCGCACGGCCGGCGCTCCCTCTCCATAAAATCAGGCCTCCTCGCCCGCTTCCAGCAGGTTCTGCCTGAATTCCCTGCGCTTTTTGATCGCCGTCATGCACGCCGGGATGGCCACGGCGGGCAGGTCGAGCAGCAGCGCCCAGTCGATCCAGTCGATGCCCTTGATGAACTGGCCCTCGTGCCACACGCCCTTGGCGAGCTTGAAGTAGTTGTAGTTCCAGGCGCCCCAAATGTCCGTCGTGGGCTTGAACAGGTGCACCTTCAAAAACGCCGCACTCGTGACGATGCCGTTGGCGGCGACGGTCAAAAACGAGGACGCGCGCTTGTTTTTCAGCAAAAACTCCGCCACGGTTGGCAAAACGTACACGGCCAGGTTGATGATCCAGAGCTGCATCGGGATCTTATAGCGCCAGCGGATGGCCTGGCGGATGTGGTCGGCATCATGCAGCAGGGCTGCGCCGAGGATGGCCAGGTTCCACTTTTCCAGTACGGCGGCGGTCTCGTCGTCGAGGCGAGTATCCAGGAATTTCGCTTCGTCTTTCACGGACTGTGTCATGGTATTTCCTCCCCTTGATCGAATCAATATGTACCCAGATTTTTATTTACCATCTGGTCAACAAAAAAGTAGCACATCCCGCCCGGAATGTCAAGACGCTGACAGAGAAAACTGGAAATTTTCTTTGTGCCGCCGAAAACGAGCAAGGGCTCCGGTTTTCCGGAGCCCTTGCTCAATGCCGTTGCTATCAACTGTGGCAGCCGTGTTCACCGCAGCCGTGCTCGCCGCAGGTGTGGCCCGCGCCGTGCGCGTGGTCGTGATGATCGCAGCGCGCCTCGGGATCATAGCCGAGCGAGCCGTCGAGCAGCGCCTGCACCGCCGCGTCCGCGCTGCCGCTCACGCCTCCGTAAAACCGGATGCCAGCCTCCGTGAGTGCCGACTGCGCACCGCCGCCAATGCCGCCGCAAATGACCGCATCTGCGTGATGCGCCGCGAGGAAACCCGCCAGCGCGCCGTGGCCGCTGCCGTTCGTGGACACGACGGCCGTCGCCGTGACAGCGCCGCCGTCGACGTCATAAAACTTAAACGCCTCCGAGCGGCCAAAGTGCTGAAAAATGTTTCCGTTTTCATAAGGGATCGCAATACGCATATAAAATTAGCTCCTCTCTGCTATTTTTTCTGGATTTACGACTGGGTCGGGTGCAGCCTTGAGCATGAGCGTGACGGCGTAGTCACCGCCCGGCTCCAGTTCGTGCCGGAAGCCGCCGTCATACTTCTGCGCCAGGCCGCTCAGCACGCGAAAGCCCACGCCGCGCTCCAGCTCCGGAATGCGCCGCGGCTTTGCCGCTGCAGGCTCACCGCGCACCGGGTTGCGCTCGTGAATGACGAGGTACCCCTTCGCGAGATACGCCTGCAAGCGGATCTGCGCGCCGGGCACGCCCTCGCAGGCTTCCAGGGCATTGTCAAGTATGTTGCCGAACGCGACGATCAGGTCCGTGTTGGACACCGGCAGCTCCACCGGCAGCGACACGTCCGCCTGCACCGGCACGCCTTTCGCCTCCGCGTCCTGTATGCGGCTGTACAGAAACGCGTCCACGACCGGGTTCTGACACTTGCCGAGCCGGGAGATATACGTCTGCATCGGCAGCAGCTGCTCGGAATATTCTGAGGCCGCTTTCAGATTGCCCGCCTGCAGGAGGGCGTTGATGGTGTTGAGATGATGGGAAATATCGTGCCGCATGGCGCGGATCTGCTCGTACTGCCCGGTCAGGTCGCTGTAGTGCGCGAGCTGCGCGTCGAGCTGCTTTTCGAGCAGCTGGTTTTCCACCTCGAGCTGCACACGCTGCTCCGTATGCACCATGGTGCGGTAAAGCAGGATGTCCGAGACCAGAAACAACACCGACACGGTCAGCTGCATGGGGATATACTCATAGTGCGGCGGCGTAAACATCAGTGTCACGAGCGAGGCCTCGCAGACCATCTGTGTGATCGGAAACGCCGAAAAGATCAGCAGCTGCTTACCGGAGAGGTTGTTTTTCAAGCGTGTGAACAGCAGACTGATCAGTCCCAGCCCCAGCGCCAGCACCGGCAAAAACGTCACACCGTAGAACAGCGAGCGCGGGTCTGCCCAGACTGACAGCTTATCGCTCGGCGCCAGATCAATCATCAGCGGCGTGAACATCATCTCCAGCAGCAGAGAACCGGCCAGCTCCGCCGCGACCGCAAGCAGCTTGCGCCCCGGCTTGCCGTGAAAGAGCAAAAACGCCATCACAAGCGAGCACAGCGGGAACATCAGTGCGCGCACCTGCCCCACGTTCGTAAGCAGCAGGGTCGCCGCCATATATATGGCCCCGATGACTGCGGCCAGGAGCACCGTCAGCCATGTCGAAAAGCGCGGACCGTCGAGCACACGCCACAAAAACGCCGCCCACAGGGCGATGGCGCAAGCGTTAAAAAACAGGTCAGCCACATAACCGTTATAAGTCATCACATGCGCCCTCCGATCCCGTCGCCGCAGGCTTGGCGGCGCGCAGCATAAGCGTGACGGCATAGTCACCGCCCGGCTCCAGTTCGTGCCGGAAGCTGCCGTCATACTTCTGTGCCAGGCCGCTCAGCACGCGAAAGCCCACGCCGCGCTCCAGCTCCGGAATGCGCCGCGGCTTTGCCGCTGCAGGCTCACCGCGCACCGGGTTGCGCTCGTGAATGACGAGGTACCCCTTCGCGAGATACGCCTGCAAGCGGATCTGCGCGCCGGGCACGCCCTCGCAGGCTTCCAGGGCATTGTCAAGTATGTTGCCGAACGCGACGATCAGGTCCGTGTTGGACACCGGCAGCTCCACCGGCAGCGACACGTCCGCCTGCACCGGCACGCCTTTCGCCTCCGCGTCCTGTATGCGGCTGTACAGAAACGCGTCCACGACCGGGTTCTGACACTTGCCGAGCCGGGAGATATACGTCTGCATCGGCAGCAGCTGCTCGGAATATTCTGAGGCCGCTTTCAGATTGCCCGCCTGCAGGAGGGCGTTGATGGTGTTGAGATGATGGGAAATATCGTGCCGCATGGCGCGGATCTGCTCGTACTGCCCGGTCAGGTCGCTGTAGTGCGCGAGCTGCGCGTCGAGCTGCTTTTCGAGCAGCTGGTTTTCCACCTCGAGCTGCACGCGCTGCTCCGTATGCACCATGGTACGGTAGAGCAGAATGTCCGAGACCAGAAACAGCGCCATCACAACCAGCAGCGCCGGCGCATATTCATACCGCGGCGGATAGACGATCAGCGCCTGAAGCGAGGCGGCACAGATGATCTGCGTGATCGGAAACGCCGAAAAGATCAGCAGCTGCTTGCCGGAGAGGTTATTTTTCGAGCGCGTCAGCGGCAGACTGAACACCAGCAGCACCAATGCCAGAAGCAGCACATAGACTGCGCCGTAAACGATCGCGCGCGGGTCGGCCCAGACGGAGTACTGCGCATCGATCTCCAGATCCGACACGTGAACCGTCACGGCCGAAAACAACATCTCCAACAAGACCGAGCCGAGCAGATCCACGGCGACCGCAAGCAGCTTGCGCAGCGGCTTGCCGTAAAACAGCACAAACGCCAGCGCGAGCGGCCCGGTCGGGAACAGCAGCAGACGCTGCACGCTGCCGGCCGTTGTCAGCGTGAGGACCGGAACCAGGTAAGCCGCGGAGATCCCCAGCGTGAGCAGCGCCGTGCCCCACCACGAAAAACGCGGCCCGTCGAGCACGCGCCACAAAAACACGCACCAGACCGCCATCACGCACGTGTTGAAAACAAAGTCCGCAAGAAAACCGTTATACACCATGCCGTGCGCCCTCCGCGGCAAGATCTCCGTCGTCCTGCGCATCGATCTGCGCGGCCCGGCCGGCCAGCAGCCGGAAAAACGCCGCCCTGGCCGCGTCCCGGTGCGAGCGGCTGATGGGAATGAGCATGCCGCCGTTGAGGCGGAAATTGTCGCGCTCCATGGACGCGATCATCTGTTCATTGACCCAGAAGCTCTTATGGCAGTGGATGAAGTGATCCTCCGCCTGTCCGCTCTCGAGCAGCTCCCGCGGATCCTGCGTGGTCTCCAGATCCCCGTCGGTCATGTGGATGACTGTTCGGTGCAGAAAGCGCTCGAGACACAGCACCCGGTCAAGCGCGATACGCTGCACGGACGCGCCGCGCCGGACGGTCAGCGCCTTATCGGATGCCAGCGCCGTCAGCGCCTTGCGCAGCGCGACCGGCAGCCGCGCCGCCATGTCCGGCTTGAGCACATAGTAGACGTGCTCCGCCTCGTAGGCGTCCATGAGGTAGCCGGTATAGCTGGAGAGGAAAATGATCCGGCACGCCGGCACACTGCGGTTGATCTGCTTGGCCAGCGCGATTCCGTCTGCGTCCGCCAGACGGATGTCCAGCACGGCGATATCCGGCCGGTAGTCCGTCTCCCCGATCGCAGACAGCGCCGCGCCCGCGGTTTGAAATGTCTGAATGGCATGCGGCATCTCCCCGAACGCGTCGTGCAGGATCTGCACGGTCCGGTCGAGAAATACCGCCTCATCATCGCACACCGCCACTTGAAACATAGCCCGGTGGTCTCCTTTTCCTCCTGCCCGTGATTATCCACGGCTGGCATTTAGGATATTGTATACCAGACGCAGGAAAGTTTCAAGTATTTCAAGCGTGTATGAAAGGCGGGCACGGGCCGCATTCCGGTACCCGCGTGCGCCGTTACAGAACTTTCTTGTTCTCGGCACCCGGCGTCGTGACGATGACGGTCTCCGGCGTGATGACCAGCGCGCCCTTCGCCGTGGCCGCGCTCTGAAACATCTGCTCGACCATGGCCTTGAACATGGCCACGACCGGCCCGTCCGAGACGTGCTCGGCCGCGCCCCGGATCTGGTAGCCCTCAAGTGTCTTGGCGTCGTACACGGAGATTGCGATGCGGCCGCCATTCGCGGCAAGGTTGCGCAGCGTCGTGTCCAGGAACACGTCGCCGACGACGAGCTTGCCGTCGTCTGTCACGTCCTTGAGCGCGACCGGCACCACATTCGGCACACCGGCACTGCAGGCAGCCAGGTCCCACATGTTTTCCTTGAGCAGTTTTTTGACATTTTCGTTGAGCATGATGCGTTCCTCCTTATGGTTTTTGAGCTTGCCTTCATGATAGCAAGCCGCACGGCGGGAACAAGATATCCGCAAATTTATGAGCGACTCATAAATTTCATAGTGCGGCTTGACACCGGCGCGCGGATGGATTAAGGTGGACGAAAAACGGCACGGCCGCGGCCGTGCCTCCGGAAGGAGTTATCACCATGTCTTACGGCCGGATCGGTGTGATCGGTGCCATGGATTCGGAGCTCGCCGCACTCATAGCGGCGCTTGCGCAGCCCGCACAGGAGACCGTGCAGGGGCTGATTTTTCACACGGGCCGTCTGGGCGCACGGGAGGTCGTGCTCGTCCGGTGCGGCATCGGCAAGGTCAGCGCGGCACGCTGCACGCAGGTGCTCATCGACCGGTTCGCACCCGGCGCGGTCATCAACACCGGCATCGCGGGCGGACTGGCTGGCGGCCTCGCCGTCGGTGACATCGTGGTGGCTGACGGGCTGGTGCAGCATGATTTTGACGCCGCGCCCATCGGCTTCGTGCGCGGCTGCGTGTGCATGGGCGACCCCGGCGCGCCAACGGTGTTCGCGCCCGATGCGGCGCTGTCTGCCCTGCTGGCGCAGACGGCCGGCAATGCGATCGGCGCGCAGCGGGTGCACCGCGGCCTGATCGCCACAGGCGACCAGTTCATCTCCGGTGCGGCGGCGAAGGCGGCCATCCGCCGCGCGTTCCCGGCCGCCATGGCGGCGGAGATGGAGGGCGGCGCAGTCGCGCAGGCGGCGAGCATGAGCGGCGTGCCGTTTGCCGTGGTGCGCGCGATCTCAGATCTCGCCGACGGCACGGCCGCTGCATCGTTCGAGCAGTTTGAGCAGCATGCGGCCGACGTTTCGGCCGCGGCCGTCCTGCAGGCGCTCGCGCTGCTGGACTGAAGGGCTCCAATAACGCCAAAAGGCTCCCCCGGATGGGGGAGCCTTTTTTATCATATGTATTCTCTTTGGGTGATCCGTTTTATGATCGCCCGAGCCAGAAGTCCGGCGACGCCTATCTTTTTTGCAACATGCTTCTTGCCGTGCAGATAGAGTGCCTTGACCTCGATGCCCGCTATATCCTCCGCGGTGAGCGGATCATCGCCGAGAACGACGAAATCGGCAATCATACCGGGTGCAAGAGTGCCGCGTTTATTCTCCTCATGGCTCATATACGCGGGATTTGCCGTTATCATGCGCAGCGCGTCGAGACGCGATATGCGCTCGTCCGGATTGGGATGATTTACGGAGCACGCCATACCGTACAGGGGCTTTGGACGCGTGCACGGTCCGTCGGAGCCGTCGCCTACGACAAGTCCGAGGCGGTGCATCGTTCCCAGCGCGTTTAGTCTGTCAGTGCGCTCTCTGCCGAGCACCGAGCACAGATACTCGTCCGGCTCCTGCTTCCAATATATAAACGGCGACTGCGCGGCTATACACAGCTTTATCTTTGCCGCGCGCTTTAGCTGCTCCTCGCTTGCAAGGCAGACATGGATCATCACATGGCGCGCATCGTCCCACGGCTTATCGGCATAAGCCGCCTCATATGCCGTTATGCACTGCTCCACCGCCGCATCGCCTATGGCGTGCATGGTTATCTGCCAGCCCTCGCGATTTGCGCCGATGGCGAACTCGTTCACGCGCTCCTGCGGATAATTCAAAACGCCGTAGTTGTTCGGATCGTTCGCGTACGGCTCCTTGAGCGCCGCGTCCTCTGAGCCGAAGCAGCCGTCGAGGGCAAGCTTGAAGCAGCCGCCGACGCGCTTGAAGCCGTGCTTTTTCACGGCCTTGAGGTCCATGGTCTGGAAGAATATGCGGAACGCCTGCGGCAGGCCGGGCGCGAGTATTTTTATCATGTCTATATCCAGATCGTTTGCAAAGCCCACGCCCTCAACGGTGTGCACGAGCCCGATGCCGACCGACGCAAGGTACTCCGCGCCTCCGGAGAGACCGCGTATAATATCCATCGTGGGGATATACGCCGTCGCCTCGTTCACGCCGTTATAAAACGCCGACTGGTACAGCCATCCGGTCTCGGTATTGCAGCCGGGATCGGATTTCACCTTATCCGACAGCAGTGCTAGCATTGCGCTGTTGCACACGGCAGCATGACCGTCGTACTTCATGACCATGAGCGGACGCTCCGTCCAGTCGTCAAGATCGCGCTTTTCGGGCAGCCGATGCTCGGCAACGGTGTTCGCGGTGCAGCCGTAGCCCATGAGCACCTTGTTTTTCCGGTGACTGTCGGCATAGCGCCTGACCGCCGCCTTTGCTTCGGCAAAATTTTTGACATCCATGAGATAGAATGTGTTCTCGAAAACGCACAGCGAGCCGAAATGCATATGCGTGTCGCCGAACGCGGGCGTTACCGTCGCGCCGCCGAGATCGACCCGTTTTGCCTTGCCGTAGCGCGGAGGGATGCTGCTTTCATCGCCGAGCCACACGATGTGACCGCCCTTTACCGCCATCGCGGTGTAAATGCGGTTTTCCTTTTCGCAGGAGATGAATCTGGCGTTCGTATAAAGCTCCATAACCTCATTCCTTTCACTTCTAAAATGGGCTCCATGTAGACATGGAGCACTACAGCCTGTTTCAAAATCCAAGCTGTTTCGTAAAGACAAGTGTACAGCGGGGGAGCGCGAGGGGGGGTAAGCCCCCGCTCGCAATTGGATCATAGCCATCAAAAACGACCGGAAAACTGATTTATCCGTTTTATCAGGCTTTTTGACGAGCGCAGCGAGATTTTTTGTGAAAATTTATTTTTACAAAAAATGTGGCGTTTTTGAAGCGTATAAAAAGTCTCTGACTTTTTGTACGCTGATGGGCTCCATGGTAAACATGAAGCCAAAATGTTTTCAGTCTTCGGGTATGTGTATCTCGTGGATGAGAAAATCCTTGCCCGAAAGTATGGTTTTTTCAAAGCTGCCGCAGTTGGGGCAATAGCCCTCGTGCTCAATGACATTGAACAGCTCGTTGCATTCGTCGCATTCAGCCATGCCGGGAATGACATTTATCACAAGCTTTGTGTCCTTGAGCCATGTATCCCCAACGACAACGGGATATATATCCTCAACATACTTGGGGGATGACCAGCGACAGCTCGCCTATATCGAGGACGATCTCTGCGACCTCCTTAATGCCGTTTTGCCCGGCAAAATCGGTGACGGTTTTGACCATTGAGCGGACAACTCCGATCTCGTGCATAGCGGCTCCTTACTTTCTTGCGGTCTTCTTGGTGACGAGCTTTGCGACTGCCGCCGGAGCATTGCCGGCTGCGCCGAGAAGCGCCTTGAAGTACGGTGCTCCGACATAGTCGGTGACCTTGCCTTATAATCGCGCCTGTCACGGCCGATGACCTGCGACTGACCGGGATGTACATAGCGGTGGATGGAGACCGCGCCCTCTTTGCCTGCCGCGATAGCGAACGCGGATAACGCCCGCAGCTACGAGCTTATCGCACTGCTCCTGAACATATTCAACGCTCTTTTTGCACTTCTTTGCAAGCTCCTCTGCGGAAAACTCCTTCTCAAGACGCATACGCATCATGACAGAGCACATATCGTCGTCGACGATGGGCTCAAGAATTCTATACTCGGGATCCTTGTAGGTAATACCGGTATAGGTCATGCTTTCAAGGCTGATCTTAGAAGCCAGCGCAAGAATATTCGGTCTGTTTGCTATTGTTTTTCCCCCTATAAATAATATATTTTGTAGTTTAGGTCTATCAATAGTTTATATCATGAAACTATGCACTTTGTCAATTATTTGGCGTTGGTATCAAGTGACTGTTCAGCTATTTTTTCAGAGGCACATTGACGCACCCATTGGCTCCCTTGCGTAAAGAGAGCTGTCACCGCGAGGGACAATACGCTGCCGACACCGGCAGTTCGTTTAGCTGCGCTGTCACGGTAATGCACTGCGGAAAAGCTTCTGCCCTTGGCTTCCCCTTGAGGGGAAGCTGTCGGCGTTAGCCGACTGATGAGGTGAAAATAAATCCGTGCGCTTTGCGCACACCACAACGATTCACTCTTCACTATTAACGATTCACTCTTCACTATTAACGATTCACTTGCGAGCAAAGCTCGTACCCTTGCCTCCCTTGTGTAAAGGGAGGTGGGTTGCCGCATGGCGGCAAGCCGGAGGGATTGTGCCACTCGCCGTGGCGGGCATTGCGTTACCAACACTGGTAGTGGGTTTAGCTGCGTCATCTCGACAATAACAAACCGCGAATATGCGGGCGACCAATGGTCGCCCATTTTTTATTGTTTCGTCGGCAATCACCGGTCGGGATACCGCAACAACCGTACTGGCAGGCGCGTCAGTTCGTCTCCAAAAAGAAGTCCTTGTCGATTATCGCCTGGAGCGCCTGCTGCACGGCGGTGTCGAAGCCGAGCTCACGCAGCTTGCACACGCCCTCGATGGTCGTGCCGCCGGGGGAGCACACCGCGTTCATGAGTGCGATTGGGTGCTCGGAGCTGTTCATAGCAAGCGCGCCGCTGCCCATAACCGTCGCGGTGGCGATCTCCTCGGCGATCGGTCTTGCAAATCCCGCGCGGACACCCGCCTCCGCCAGAGCGTCAATGTACATCAAAACAAACGCGCCCGATGCCCCGCCGAGAGCTCCGAGTGCCAGAAACAGGTCTTCATCTATATGGTACACCTTGCCGACCGACGAGAATATCGCGTCGGCAGTTTTTATATGTGCGCTCGTTGCCGCCTTGCCGCCGCATATCGCCGTTACGGAGGCTTTGACTTTGGCGTTTATGTTAGGCATTATACGTCATAATTATTTCAGCGTAAATATAGTGCTAGAAATTGCCAGATTTCGGTTTTGCACTTGTACGGTTGAAAATGAGGATGGGCAGAGATTAGAACAACGGATTATTAGTCATCGGCGCTTAAACGGATGCATCGGAAACTTTTTATACTTGAAGTCGCTTAACAACGAGTATAAATTGGATATTCAACAATAGAGAAAACGACCATACCAGGCACGAAGCCCGATATGGTCATTATTCTTTTGCAACCCGCTTGAAGAATGCCAGCTAAAAATATGTTTTTTGCATATCCCTAATTAGCACCTTCTGATGGGGGAGCCTTTTGCATGAAAGCAGGATCACACCGTCACGAGCTCGTAGTGCGTCGTGCCGAGGCCGATAGCCTCGCCGTGCTCGACGGCGGCGCGCCAGTCGGTGTCCGGATGCGCGGCCATGAAGTGGTCGTGCGGATGGTCATGCTCATGCGCGATGACGCTGTTCGGGTTGACCGGCTGGACGTTGATCATGTCCGCGCAGGCGGTGTCGAGCGCCACGGGGTCGAAGGACGCGAACATGCCCACATTCGGCACGATCGGCACGTCGCTGAAATTGTGGCAGTCGCAGCTTGGCGACACGTCCACCGCGAGCGCGATGTGGAACGACGGACGGCCGTCGACGACGGCTTTGGCGTACTCGGCAATCTTGCAGTTGAGCAGCTCGTTTGCGATCGCATAGTCCGCATGGATGGCGTGCATCGGGCAGACGTTGATGCAGCGTCCGCAGCCGGTGCACTTATATTTCAGAATGGTACACTTGCCGTTTTCGATGTGCGGGCCGTTGTGCGCGCAGTTTTCCACACACTTGCCGCAGCCGATGCACTTATCCGTATCGACGACGGGCTTGCCGGAGCTGTGCATCTCCTCCTTGCCGGCGCGCGAGCCGCAGCCCATGCCGATGTTCTTGAGCGCGCCGCCGAAGCCCGCGGACACGTGACCCTTGGCGTGCGTGAGGGAGATGAAGATATCGGCGTCCATGATGGCGCGGCCGATCTTTGCCGCGCGCAGATATTTGCCGCCGCGGATGGGCACGAGATCATAGTCCTCGCCCTTGAGCCCGTCGGCGATGATGCACTGCGCGCCGGTGGTCATGGGCGAATAGCCATTGCGCATCGCACTGTCGAGATGGTCGAGCGCATTGGCGCGGCCGCCGACATAGAGCGTGTTGCAGTCGGTAAGAAACGGCTTGCCGCCGAGCTCGCGCACATAGTCGCACACAACACGCGCCCAGTTTGGACGCAGATAGGCCATGTTGCCCGGCTCGCCAAAGTGGAGCTTAACGGCGACATATTTGTCCTTGAAGTCGATCTGCTCGAAACCGGCCGCCTTCATGAGCCGGTGCAGCTTCTCAAGCGTGCTGACCTCATCCGTGTGCAGATCGGAAAAATATACTTTTGCAGGTTCCATTGGAAATACCTCCGCGATCAAAAAACGTTCTCTTTCTCTGGCGGACCCCCGCCCGCTTTTTTGATTTTACTGTGCTTACGCGGCACTGTCAACCGCAAAAAAGCACCGGACACCTGTCGCGGTGCCCGACGCGTGCCGGTTTTCAGGCCCGTGCCCGCGCCGGAGACCGGACGCGAACACGGGATATTTGGAATCCACTGGACGGCTGGCAGGAGGGAAGATTTGTCCGATAAAATCGCAAAACAGAACAGAAAGAAGGGTGGAAAAAGAGAAATTGGAAATTGGCAGCCCAGCGGAAGCAAGCGGGAAAATGGCTCAGGCGTTGACGCCGTTGCGGATGGACTTGACCTTGTCGTACTCGCCGGCGACGTAGTAGAGGGCGTTATCCATAGACAGCTTCGCGACGAGGTAGTTGGACGTGTCGGAGTAGTAGCCGCTGTGCGGGGTGAGCAGCACATCGTCGCGGCCGACGAGCGGGCAGGTGTTCAGGTCCGGGTCCTCGCTCTCGACCATGTCGAGTGCGGCGCCGCGGATGTAGCCGTTATCAAGCGCCCAGACGAGATCCTCGTCGCAGATCAGCGGGCCGCGGCCTTCGTTGACGATGATGGGGTGCTTCTTGCACTTCATGAACGCTTCCTTGTTGAACATGTGGTAGTTCTCCTCGGTGAGGTTCATGTGCAGGCTCAGCACGTCGGACTCGGCCAGCAGCGTGTCGAAATCGACGAGCTTGACGCCGAGGTTCTCGGCAATGGCGGGCGGCAGGAACGGGTCGTAGGCGATGACTTCCATGTCGAACGCCTGCGCCTTGCGGGCGACGGACTGGCCGATGCGGCCGAGGCCGGCGATGCCCATGACCTGACCGGCGATGCGCTTGAGACCCGGCACGACCTGGTAATCCCAGACGCGGTCCTGCTGGACGCTGCGGTCATACTGGCGGATGCCGCGCTGGAGGTTGAGCATGAGGGCCATGGCGCTCTCGGCAGTCTCCTGCGTGCAGTAGTCGAGGATGGAACAGACGGCAATGCCCTTTTCCTTCGCGTAGTCGAGGTCGGCCTCGTTGTAGCCGGTGGACTGGAAGGAGATGACCTTGCAGTGATCCATGGCGTCGATCTCCTTTCCTGCCGAAGTGGACGTAGCCGTCGATAATAATATCGGCGTCCTTGATCTCGGCGTAGAACGCGTCGTTATTTTCGGCGTGCTCGTCGAACACGGCCATGGTCAGCTCTGCCCCCTCGGGGACACAGGACTTCTCGACGCTGATGTCTCTGTCTTTGGTATAGGGCACTTCTGCCAGAACGATTTTCATGGTATGATCTCCTTTTCTTTACTGAATGGCGCCGCTGTTTTTCATGGCGGCGATCTCCGTATCGGTATATCCAAGATCGCGGAAAATGCTGTCCGTATCGGCACCGAGGCGGCCTGCGGACGTGTAAGGACGCATGGCGTATTCCGTGAACTGCATCGGCGGGCACGGCATCATGACCTCGAGGTCGTCCTTAAAGGTGACCTTCTGGATATAGCCGTTGGCGATGGCCTGCTCGTCGGTGCTCACGTCGCGGATGGTGCGCATGCGCTCGCAGGAGACGTTGTTTTCCGAGAGAAAGGCTTCCCACTCGGCGACGGGTCTGGTCTTAAAGATGGCGTTGAGCCGCGTGACGATCTCGACGATGGAGTCTGTCTCGTGCAGCGCCTCCAGACTGGCGGCGCGGGGATCGTCGGCGATCTCCGGCATGCCGAACAGATTTGCAAACTTCGGTAGCTCACGGCGGTACTCATTGTCGAACACGCCGATCCACTTGCCGTCGCTGCACTCGTAGAAGTGGCAGAACGGGTCAGCCGGGCGCAGGGGGTCGTTCGGGCGCTCGCCGCCAAACTGCGGCTGGTGGGACACGACGCCGATGGCGTTGCACCAGATGAGCAGCCAGATGATGACGGCCATCGACGACATCACCCGCCCGACGCCGTGCGAGCCCATCGCCAAGGCCGTCATCGCGGAGCTGCGTGCCGCCGGCGTGCCGAAGGAGAACATCTGGTTCATCATCGCGCTCGGCACCCACGGTGTCATGTACCGCACAGAGTTCGTGCGCAAGCTCGGCGAGGAGATCGTCGAAAACTATGAGGTGCACAACCACAATCTGTTTTTCAACCACGTGTTCGTCGGCAACACGACCCACAACGTGCCCGTCGAGATCAACGCCGACGTCATGTCTGCCGACTATAAGATCGCCATCGGCACGACCATGGCGCACAGCTACTACGGCTTCAGCGGCGGCGCCAAGTGCATCCTGCAGGGCGTGAGCTCACTGCGCACGATCATGCGCAACCACAGCTTCACGACGACGACGGAGTTCAACATGGGCAACCCCCACACGCTCATGCGCAGCGACGCCGAACAGGCCGCGCGTATGATGGGGCTCGACTTCAAGATCGACGCCATCCTCAACGGCCACGCGCAGAACTGCAACCTGTTCGCCGGCGATTTTGAGGCCGAGATCCAGCACGCGGCCGCCTACGCCGCCGAGCACTACGCGGCGAAGTTCGTGCCCGACTGCGATGTGGTCATCGCCAACAACTACTTCAAGCCCGCCGAGGCCAACTGCGCCTACACGCCCGAGGTCATCGCCTCGCTCAAGGACGGCGGCTCGTTCGTGCTCGCGGCCAATTCTCCGTTCGGCCCGTGCGTGCATTTCCTGTACGACAAGTGGGGCCACTCCGCCCCCGGCGGCATGATGTGGTCCGGCTGCTACACGAAGGGCAAGAACATGGCCCACGCCGTCGTATTTGCCGAGCACACCGTCAAGGGCATGCGCGACCCTTGGTACATCGACGAGCACTCCGGTGCCGAGTACGTCAAGACGTGGAATGACGCCCTGCGCATCCTCGACGACGGCACGCCGAAGAAGGTCGTGCTCTACCCGAACACCGAGTGCCAGGTGCTCGACAACTCCAAGCAGTTTTACAAGCAGGGCAAATAAGCGCCCTTCCCGGAGCAAAACCGGCGGAAACGCGTTGCGTTTCCGCCGGTTTTCGCGTACAATAGACAAAACGAAAGCGAGGTGAGCGCGCATGGAAACGCGCGTGGCGCTGATCGGCATCATCGTGGAAAACAGCGAGAGCACAGCGCAGCTCAACGCCCTGCTGCACGACGCGGGGCAGTACATCATCGGCCGCATGGGCCTGCCCTACCGCGCCAAGGGCGTCAGCATCATCAGCGTCGTGCTCGACGCGCCGCAGGACGTGATCTCCGCACTCGCGGGGCGCATCGGCCGTCTGCCTGGCGTGAGCGCCAAGACCGCCTATTCCAAACCGTTCCCGGCCGCCGGGGACTGACCGCACCGATCGGAGGGACCACCCATGCACATTCCAAAGGGCGCGAGCCAGACGTGCGCGCTGCTGACCTTTGACGACGCGCTCCACTGCTCCCAGCACGACGACTATGACGCCGCGCGCTGGCTGTACGTGCCGCCGTACTACACCGAATACCGTTACATCCTCGGCACGCGGGGCGAAAACCCGCTCATCTGCATCGGCATCAACCCGTCGACCGCGCAGCCCGGCGATCTGGACAACACGCTCAAGAGCGTCGAGCGCATCGCCCTCGGCAACGGGTATGACAGCTTCACGATGTTCAACGTCTACCCCCAGCGCGCGACCGACCCGAACGCCATGGACACCACCTTCAACCGCGCGCTGCACGAGCAGAACATGGCGGCGTTCCGCTACGTGCTCGGGCAGTACGCGCCCGGTAACCGTCCGGCCGTGTGGGCCGCGTGGGGCACGCTGATTGAAAAGCGGCCGTACCTGTTCGACGCGCTCGAGGAAATGCTCGCCATCGGCGAGGAGTTTCATGCGCAGTGGCTGACGTTCGGCCCCCGGTCGAAGGCCGGACACCCGCACCACCCGCTCTATCTCCGGCGCGACAGCGTGCCGGAGCCGTTTGACGTGCGCGCCTACTGCGCGGTGCAGCGCGCGCGCCTGAAATGACGCAGCATAAGCAGCATAAGCAGATAACAGGAACGCCCCCGGCGTGACCAGCAGGTCA
>ERZ773188.1250-NODE-1250-length-29230-cov-6.762194_pt1 | contig 29230 bp, 29 predicted proteins | sample MGYA00581011_ERZ773188 | MGnify/ENA primary metagenome ERZ773188 (study PRJEB29015, sample SAMEA2737798) | human gut metagenome | biome: human gut; feature: human-associated habitat; material: faeces | place: China | collected 2012 ...
GCTTACGCTCGCACGTTTGCGAGCCGATAGGTATTTTCTCCGACGCACATGTCGCCGGAGAAAATGGTTGGAATCTTTTTGCGCCTGCGGGCGCAAACTCTGCGAGGCTTTTTCGACAGTCTGAGGGGAGAACCGCTGCGCGGTTCTCCCCTTTGATATTAACCTCTCTTTGCGTCTGCGGGCGCATGCTCTGCGAGGTTTTTATTGCATACGAAAGAGGCGGCTCCGAGAGCCGCCTCTTTTTGTGTTGGATTGGGGAATTACTCGGCGTCGGCGAGAGCCTTGGCTTCCTCGATGACCTTCTGCTGGACGTTGCCGGGGGCCTCTTCGTAGCGCACGAACTTGCAGGTGAAGGAGCCGCGGCCCTGCGTCATGGAGCGCAGGTCGATCGTGTAGGAGCTCATCTCGGCCATGGGGACTTCGGCCTCAACGATCTGCATGCCGTCCTCGGCAGTCATGCCGAGCACCGTGCCGCGGCGCTTGGAGGAGATATCGGACATGATATCGCCGAGGTTCGCGTCGGGAATGGTGACTTTCAGCAGGCCGATGGGCTCGAGAATGGTCGGCTTCGCGCGGGGGATGCCGTCCTTGTAGGCGAGCTGCGCCGCCGTCTTGAACGCCATTTCGTTGGAGTCAACGGGGTGATAGGAGCCGTCGTACAGCGTGGCCTTGAGGTTGACGAGCGGATAGCCGGCGAGGACACCCTTCTGCACGGCGTCGCGCAGGCCCTTTTCGACCGCGGGGAAGAAGTTCTTGGGAACGCTGCCGCCGAACACTTCCTCGGCGAAGATCATTTCCTCAGACTCCTCCTGGGGCTCGAAGCGGATCCAGACATCGCCGAACTGACCGCTGCCGCCGGTCTGCTTCTTGTGGCGGCCGTGGGCTTCGACCTTCGCCTTGATCTTCTCGCGGTAAGGCACGCGGGCGGGCTTGAGCTCGCTCTCGACACCGAAACGGCTCTTCAGCTTGGCGCAGAGGACGTCGAGCTGGATATCGCCGGCGCCGGAGAGGACCATCTGGTGGGTCTCGGCGTTGTTGACGACCGTGAAGGAGATGTCCTCCTCGTTCAGACGGGCGAGACCGTTGGCGATCTTGTCGTCCTGGCCCTTCGTCTTGGGGGAGATGCACATGGAGTAGCAGGGCTCCGCGATCTCGATGGCGGGAAGCTCGATCTCGGCCTTCGGGTCGCACACGGTGTCGCCGGTCTTCCAGTCCATCTTGCCGATGGCGACGATGTCGCCGCAGCAGGCGTCCTTGACCTCGGTGGTCTTCTTGCCGCACATGGTGTACAGACGGCCGAGCTTATCGGTGTTGCCGGTGCGCGAATTGCGCAGAGACATATCGGCGGTCAGCTTGCCGCTGACGAGCTTGATGAAGTTGTACTTGCCGAACTGGTCAGACACGGTCTTGAACACGAGACCGGCGGTCGGGCCGTTGGGATCGATGCCCTCGACCTCGTCGGGCGCGGGGACATAGTCCAGAATGGCCTGCAGCAGAGCCTGCGTGCCGACGCCGGTCGTACCGACGCCGCAGAACACGGGAACGACGCTGCGGTCCTTCAGACCGGCCTTGATGCCGGTGACAAGCTCTTCCTCGGAGAGGGTCATTTCCTCGAAATACTTCTCCATGAGCTCCTCGGTAGCACCCGCGGCGGTCTCCATAAGAGCCTCGCGCAGCTCCTCGGCCTTGCCGGCGTCGGCGGCGGGGACGGCGACCTTCGCGGTCTTGTTGCCGTTGGTCTCATACGCGATGTTGTGCACGAGATCAATGACGCCGGTGCCGTCGGAGGCGGGGATCGTCACGGGGCAGACGATGCTGCCGTACTTGGCCTGCAGCGCTTCGAGCACGCCGAAGTAATCACCGTGCTCCTCATCGAGCTTGGAGACGTAGAAGGCGACCGGCTTGCCGGCGGCCTTGAGCAGCTTCCAGTTGCGCTCCGCGCCGACGGAAAGGCCGTCCTTCGCGGTGCAGAAGATGATGCCCGCCTCGACCGCGCGCAGCGCGGCGGCGACTTCACCGGCGAAGTCCTGGAAGCCCGGGCAGTCGATCACGTTGATCTTCTTGCCGCCGAAGGAAATGGGAGCGATAGCCGCGGAGATCGTTACCTGACGCTTGATCTCTTCCGCGTCATAGTCGCAGACGGTGTTGCCGTCATTGACCTTGCCCTGACGGTCGATGGCACCGGTCAGGTAGAGCATGTTCTCGGTAAGGGTGGTCTTGCCGCTGCCGCCGTGACCGAGCAGGCAGACATTGCGGATGTCCTTGGTTGTGTAGCTCATGGGTTGTCCTCTCCTTATAGTTATCTTAAAAAACTTTAATTCATTGTCTTGTGAATCGGCCTTGTCATTCTTCCGAAAAAACAGGGGAGCGCCACGAGGATAAATTATACACTATGACAGTTTTTTTGGCAATAATTATTTTTGCAGCAGTGTCCGCAGCGCCAGCGGCACGATGATCCACGCGAGCATATAGAGCAGCACACGCCCCGCGCCGATCGCCGTCCACAGTCCCTGCCACGCCGGGACCACCGCAAGGATCGCGCCGAGCGCGGCGCAGATGACGCAGCACCACGCGCACGCGCGGCCGTAGGAATGGAGCTTCGTGCCGCATTCGGCAAAGTCCACGAGCGTGTCGAGACCGTCCTGCGCCATCATACCGGCGGCAGGGCTGCCCGCCGAGGCGGGGATGCCGGAAATGCGGTACCGCTCGGCGGAGGACGGGAACTGGAAGCCCTCGGCGGATACGCCGAACGTTTTCTGCAGAAGAAGAGGGTCAAGATTAAAGTCGCGCACGGCGAAGATCGGCTTGCGATGCTCGCGGCGCAGAGCGGCCAGGGCGCGCTGCACGCTCGCCATCGGACGGTAGCGCAGCGGGAACACCGCCGCCAGCTCACCGGATACGGCGGTATAGAGCGCGTTTTCCTCCTTGATCTTGTCGGGGATCTTCACGCCGCTCAGATGCATATACGCGAGCGTGCCGATGCGGACCTCCTCGCCCTGCACCATGCCCTTCGCGCCGCCCTCGCCGACGGAGAAATCCTCCACGGTCTGCATGGCGGCGTTTTTCCGGCGCATCAGCTCGGCAAAGGGCGCGGCAAGCCCCGTCCCTGCCGCATCGAGCATGCTGCCGGTGATGCCGAGCACCTGCGCGGCGCGGCTCTTGTCCATAAAGCGCACGCCCGTGATCTCGATGGCGTCCTCGGGGAAAATGTCGGTATCGGTGAGCACAAGCCGGCGCGACCGGCCGACATCCCGCGCGCCGGACCATCCGGCCAGAGCGCTGCCGCGCATCATGAGATGGCGCGCCGTGCGGGAGAAAAGGATCGGGAACGAGAGCGTCCAGTTGAACGAAACGCAAAGCGCCGTCATAAGCGAGAAGAGATGGAAAAACGCCTTCATGTCCTGCGCGCCGAGCGAGAGCGCCAGCGCCAGCGCGAGCGAGCCGACGGCCATCGGCACAAACGCCGCCATGGCGAGCGCTTCCGCGCCGCTCGGCTCCTCACTGCGGCGGACAAGACCGTCCGACGAGCGGCGTGACTTGATGAGGATGCGCTCCTTCTTCCCCGGCAGCACCTCGGAGGTGACGGCATAGGCGTCCTTGGCGTGATGCAGGGCAAGGAAGGAATCAGCGTACGCCCGGCAGCTGTACCACGCGCCGCGCAGCGCGAACATGACCGCCGCCGCGGGGATCACCGCGAAGGTGACGCCGTGCGAGCCGTCGCCGCTCGCGGCGATATAGATCACGTCCGCCGCCGCGGCGATCGCGGCGAGAACGATCATGGATTCCGCCCCGGCGCGGCCGCGGATGAGACCCATGACGCCCGCCGTTACAACGTCCAGTCCGATGAGCATCACCGAGAGCATCCCGATGAGACACACGAGCGACGTTGCTCTCGCGTTCGTGCCGAGACTGCCGGGCAGCGGCAGGCCGAAGTCATACGAAAGAGTGATCCACGCGAGCAGCACGCAGACTGCCGCCGCCGCAAAGAAGCGCAGGCGCAGACTCGGCATCTGCGCGGCATAATGCTTCGCCGCGCGCTGCGGCGGCATTTCAAGCGTTACGTCCTCCGGCTCCGGGTCGGGCTGGGAGAGATCGTTCGCCCGGCGGATCGACGCCGCGGCGAGAAGCCCCACGAGCTTGCCCCAAGGCCCCGGCGCGCGGCCCCGCCCGCGGCGGGATACGCTGCCAAGGCTCTTTTTCTTTTTGCTTTTTCTCTCCGGCTCGTCCGGCTCTTCGCCTTCTTCCGAGGCTTCCGGCTCGTCCGGCGCTTCAAGGGGCGGGGCATAAAAGTCCGCGTCGTCCTCAAAGCCCTCGTCGTATATTTCGCCCTCGGCGGCCTCTTCCGGCTCCGGCGCGTCCTCATAGTACCGCCCGTCCGGTTCCCCGGTCTCCTCCGGCTCGTCCGGCGCGGTGTCCGGCTCGGTCTCATACTCCGGCGCGCCGGTATCAAATTCTTCGTATTCGGGGTATTCCGCTTCTTCGTCCGGATATTCGGCCTCATACTCCGTTTCTGCCGGGTAATCCGCCTGCTCGGAGGAACAGCCCTCCGTCTCCGGCCGGTATTCCGTTTCCGCCGTTTCCGGCGCGGCGGTCTCCTCCGGCGCCTTGTCCCGGCACTCCTCGAGAATGCTCTCGAGCGAGAAGCCCGGCGCGCCGAAGCTCCGGGGAACGCCGCCTGTATCGCGTTTTGCCATAGCTCCCTCCGTCTCAGGAATCTCTGCGCTGGCGGACGACCTCATACATAAGGATCGCCGCCGCCGCGGAGGCGTTGAGCGATGTGATCTTGCCGAGCAGGGGGATGCCCACGGTGAAGTCGCACTGCTCCGAAACGAGGCGGCCCATGCCGAAACCCTCCGACCCGATGACGAGCGCCGCGGGGCCGGTCATTTTCGTCTGCCACAGATCGGCGGGAGCGTCCGCCGCCGTGCCGTAGACCCAGAGGCCCTTTTTCTTCAGCTCACCGAGCGCCGCGGGGATGTTCGTCACGCGCGAGACGAGCATATGCTCCGCCGCGCCCGCGCTCGCCTTGTCCACCACGGCGGTGAGCCCGGCGGCGCGCCGCTTGGGGATGATGACGCCGTGGACGCCCGCGCACTCGGCGGTGCGCAGAATCGCGCCGAGATTGTGCGGATCGGCGATCTCGTCGCACACGACGATGAACGGATCCTCGCCCCGCTCGGCGGCACGCTCCAGAATATCCTCGATGGAGGCGTACTCGCGCATTGCCGCCTGCGCGATGATGCCCTGGTGCGCGCCCGTGGCGCTGAGAGAATCGAGCTTGCGCCGGTCGCACTCGGTGACGACGATGCCGTTTTCCCGCGCCTTGGCGAGAATGCGCGCAAGGGTGCGGTCGGTGTCGCCGCGGGCGACGAAAATTTTGTCGATCGTCCGCCCGGCGCGGATCGCCTCGGCAACGGCGTTGCGCCCCTCGATCAGGTCTTCCCTGTCCTGACGGATCTCCTGTTCACGGTTTTCCATATCGTTAAATTCCTTCTTTATATTTCCATATTGATATTGCGCATAGGTATAGATAATATATTTTACCACACGATCCCGCCATCTGCAACGGAAAGCGCCACTTTTGCTTTTTCTTTTTTCTGCCGTCTTGACCTTTCCGTCCGGAATCGGTATGCTGAAGGAAAGATCAAGCGAAAGGCGGTGAGCGCATGCTCCGGGACTCCATCCCCGTGCCGAAGGGCACGGACGCCGATTTTGCCGTTGCGGTCACGGACGATTCGCTCGCGCCGTGGATCAAAAAGGGCGGCACGGCGTATCTCCGGCGGCGCACCGAGCTTTACGACGGCGACATCGGGCTTTTTGAAACGGACGGAGGGATCGTCTTCCGGCAGTTCTGCGCCGACAGCCGCGGCACGGTGTATCTCTTCGCCGTGAACCGCGCCCACGCCGAAGACGACCGCATGATCCCGCCGGACAAAGCGGCAGAGCTCGTCTGCTACGGCCGTCTGGAGCTAAAAAAGCCCATCCCGCTCCCGATGGATTGAGTATATGATAGGAAAACCGCAGCGGCTCCAAAATTGGAACCGCTGCGGTTACTTTTAATCGTCCTGCTTCATGCTCATATCCCGAAAAAGAACCCGAAGATAATCACGACGGCCATATAAAACTCGGTCGATAAAAACATCTCTTCCGTTCACACGATAGAAAACCATATAGTTCCCGCTCACAAGAAACCGATAGTCCCCGCCGACGTCGGCGACGGAGGACAGCAGAGCGCCCATTTCCGCAAAATCTTTCAAGCGTTCAACCGCGTCCAGAATGCGATCCACCACGCGCTCCGCCGCCACACGGTTTTGAAGCTCCGACACTATATAGTCCCATATATCGTCCAGATCACGGCGGGACTCCACTGAATAATGGATGTTATTCTTCATTATTCGCTCTGGCGCGGAAGTGCGCTCTCATGTCCTCCGGGGTCAGATAGCCTTCGGTCTCACCGGATCGGCGGCCCTTTGCGAGCTCACTCATAAGCTTCAGCGTGGCCTGCGCTTTTTCGAAATCCTGAATGTCCACAATGGCGTACCGGCCGCGGCCGTTCTTCGTCAGGAAAACGGGCGCACCCGCCGCTACATCCTGCAATACTTCCGTGTAATTCCGCAGATCGGAGATCGGTTTGATGTTCGGCATAGTGATCAACTCCTTTGCGAATAGTATACGCCGTTCTGCTGTAAAATTCAACAATAAATTTTACAGCGTGTCATATTGACCCCCATGTTAAAAGGAACCTTTAGTCACTGAGCTCGATCCACATGGCGGGGCGAACGCCGAAGCGGATGTAGCTGATAAAATTGCTATTGACGCTGCTGGAGACGCCGCCGGCACAATCGACCGCGGCGGGAATACCCTGATATTCGCCGGGCGACCGCAGCCACCACCAGCAGGCGGCTACGCCGCTTTCGGTGGTATAGTCGTTGGCCGCATAGACGCCGTTGGCATTTGCATAAGCCGTCGATCCACACACTCTTTCTTCATCATTTTTGAAATACCGGTTGGCTTCCGTGACGCTGAGAAGAAAGACCTTGTCCTGTGTAGATTCGCCGGGCTCTGTATCGCAATCGGGATTTTTATCCGCCGACACCGTCACGGTGGGTATCATGGCTTTCTCTCTGTCTGAGAACGCCGCATGGAAGAAATCTTCGTTCAGCCATTCGCGCAGAGTGCAGTTCTCCCATGTTACTTCAGTTTCACTTGTATTATACTGCTGACAGTCCAAGCCATATTGGCTGACGACAAGCAGCCGGTTATTCTCTTTGGCAAGCACAAGCCATTCAATATCTTCTTTGCCGTTGGATGTCTCGTTATCCTGCTCATAGGAGCCAAAGAAAACGGTATCGCCTACAGCCGCTTTCGTCAAAAGCGCTCTGTAATACTGCGGCTTAATGCTTTTCTGCTTTTCCTCGCTGTCTTTATACTCCATGCCGTCCAGAAGTTCCCATGCCGTTTTGTAGTCCTGCGCAGCTATACACTCCACTGCACGATCGTATTTGCTTGCTGCAATGGCTTCCGTATCGCCGGTTTGTCTCAGCAAGCTGTAGGCTTTTTCGTACTCTTCCTGACCGAGCAACACTTCCGCCCGGTCTCGCTTACTTTGCGTAATATTCTCCTGCTCACCAATTTCGTCAAAAAGCCTGTAGGCCTCGTCATATTTCTCCTCGGCTAGTAAAGAAATTGCCCAGTTGTGCCTATCCTCGTCTGTAAATTCGTCCTGTCTACCGATATCTGAGAGCAATTTGAGCGCCGTTTCATACTCCCCGGCATTGATCAGCTCCATGGCCCAGTCGTATTTACTTGCTGCAATCGCCTCTGTATTCCCAAGTTCCTCCAGAAGCGCATAACCAGCATCATAATCTCCTGCATCGATCAAACTCATAGCTTTGTTGTACTTCTGACGGGGTATGATGACCTGTGTCAGGAGGATCACGAACGCGATACAGGCGCAGACGGACGGTATTGTGATCGCTATGATCTTTTTGCGCTTTTTGGCGGCTTTCTCGGCGGCAATGCGCAGCTTCTCGGCTTTCTGCTCCGCCGCAAGCCGCCGCTCGTCCGCGTCTTTCCAGCCCTCGATCTGCTGATAGATGTCTGCAGCGCGCTTATAGCCGGAAACCGTCCCGTCCTCGCAGGATTTTGCCGCAGCATATATTTTATCCTTGCGGATGCTCTCCGCTCTTTCCAAGCATTTCTCCACCAGCGTATCGGCGTCCCGGAAGCCGGAGATGCTGCGGAATTTATTCGTCACGTCCTTGAACTCCGTTTCGGTGCGGGCAGAGTTCATAACTTTCACTGCATCGTTATAAATACCCGTTTTCCGGTCGTTCTCGTTGCGTTCGTTGATGAACGCTATGTCCCCGTCCAGTTCTTCTTTCAGCGCAGCCCCGCCGAAGCGGACGGCTTTCTGATAGTTTTTGCTGCCGTCAAACGACGCTTCACAGTCTTTCAGAGCCCCACGCCGCCCTGTCTTCAGCTCCGCCATGAGTTTGCCGAGATACGCTTCCGCGTTCTCCGGGTCCATGTCGAGCACTTTTTCGCAGTATTCATCGGCAGAACTCCAATCGCCGTCCTCGAGGAACATAAAGGCCCGTTTGAGCAGCGGCGCGGCCGCAGTGCTTCCGCCGGGCGCTGCGGCTGCTTTAACGGGAACGGTTTTCGACTCGCCCGGCTGCGCGATCTTTTTAATGCCGCGGATGAGGTCCTGCATGAAGCCGAGCTTGGACATATCCTGCGCCTGCAGATGCGAAAATTCCTCCGGCAGGTCGTAGGGATCCATGTCTTTGTAGGCAGGGATGAGCACTTTCTTTCCGCCGCTGGTTTTGACAAGCGCCAGATACCGGCTCCACTCGTTTTTCACCCAGACAGCGTTAAAATACTCTGGCTTTGTGCCGAGAACCACCATGACTTTTGCGCTGTTGAGCGCCGCGAAAATGTACGGCTCATACGCCGTGCCGAGCTTGTCCTCGAGCGTGATGCGGGCGAAAAAAACCTTGAAGCCCTCCTGCGTGAGCTGGTGGTAAAGGTCATTTGCGAGAACGCTGTCCGGCGTGCGGCGTCCGTTCGCATCGGTCTCCTTGTAGCAGATGAACACGTCGAACGGTTCTTCCTTCTGCGAGATGGAGAGGATACCCTTTTGAATTTCGTTGATCGTCCGCGCCTCATCCTCGTAGAGCTGCCGCTGCGCGATGTCGGCGTACCGGATGGCGGATTTGTAATTGTCGTCATCGAACACGGAGGTAAACTGCGCGCGGTTGACCGTCGGGACGCGCCGGTGCGTCGCGGGGTCCTCGACGTATTCGATGCCGTACCGGCAGAGGACGAGCGACCAGTACGCCTCGGCGTCGGCGCTGTCCTCGTTCAGGATCTGCTCGTACAGTCCCGCCGCCTTGTCGAAATCGTTATTGCGGCGGAAGTGGTTGGCACGGTCGTAAAGATTGGCGCGGCGCTCGTCGTCCAGCCGCGGGAGCGTCTGTTTCGTGCCGCAGCTGTCGCACACGCCGACGGTAGCGCCCGGCTCAAACTCCACCGTCCCGCCGCACATTTTGCATTTAAATATAGCCATAAATATTTCTCCTTAGTGCCTAATAATCTTAATCCAAGACAAGAGAGTCTCCTCGTAGAGAACAATTCGGGCTTTTTCGTAACCTTTGAAGTTTGAGAAGAAATATACACGTTTTCTGTTGTATGATTTCACGTTAAAGCTTCCATGGGCTAACGCATTTCTTATCGCCGAGAACAAAGACTTAATGACCGATTTTTCATCACTACGCAAGAAAACACAATACTCATCCGGAAATGTAATCGCTTCGCATTGTTTTATGCCGGAAGACAGCTCTCCTCTCTTGCATGGTATATAATTTCTCAGTAAACTTGGTGTAGCCGCTTTCAATAAAGATTTTTTTAACGTGTTAAATGACTTGGCGCCAAAATAGCCAAGTTCTTCAAAAGTTTTCCCGCGTTGGCTCACGCCCTTGACCGGACATTCAAGCAAATAAAACTGTATAATAGCCTGAAGATTTTTATTAGAAATTTTTTTAGGCTCTTCAAAGCTGGTACTATATTTTATTTTTTTCACTTCAGCGCCTTGCATTTGGCATTTCTTTCTTTTATGAGCAACATGAGCTCTTCCGCGGCAGTTTTGGCCTTTTCGGCGTCGTCCGCGGCAGCGACAGCTTTCAGCTCGTCGAGCTTCACGGTGATCTTCGCTTCCGTAACGGAGAGCGCTTCATTGCTCATCGGGTCGGAATACCGGAGGGCTTCATAGACCTTCTTGCACTCGGCCTTTACTTCTGCGCTTTTGGCTGAAGCGAGGATGACCTCGGCATCCGCCGTGGCCATGCGGAGAAACGCCGTTTTCTCTGCGACCTTTTTATCCACGCTCTCCACGATGTCCGCTGCGGCGCTCGCCTTGATAACAGCAACGGCGGTGAACGCCAGCACGACCGCTCCGACGATCGCGCCGAGCCAGTTCGGGACATCGGGGATCGCCATGCAGAGCTCGCCGAGCATGAGCGTCAAAATGAGCCCCGTATAGCTCACGGTGATGAGCGGCAGGTTATAGAAAAACTTTTTCGCATTTTCCGCCCGGAACGCCTTATATGCACAGGCGAGCTGGCCAATGAATGCAAGCGTGATGACAGCATATCCAGCCCAGAACGAGCCGCCGAACTTGTTAAAGCCGTACCACTCTGCGGGCGTGACAAAGCAAAGAAGGTTAAAGAGAGTAAGCAGGATTGCCCAGCAGATCACATAAGATGTAAAGCCTTTTTTCATTTTCTTTCTCTACCCTTTTTATAGAATGCTTTTCAAAAGCTCCGTTTTCATAGAGGAAAATTCTTCCTCCGAGATGAGTCCCGCCTGTTTCATCAAGGTGAGCTTATCGACTTTCGCCTTGAAGGCTGCCATATCGTCCGCCGGGGCTTCCGTGGCGGGCGTGGGCGGCTCCGCCGCAGCGCTCATTGCGCCGTTCACCGCGCTGCCGACGACACCGCCGACCACACCGCCGACGCCCGCCATCGTGCCGAGACCGACGCCGAGATTCGTAAACTGCCCGACGGCCTCGTTCTGCGCCACGCGCTCGGCCACATCGAATCCGCGCTCCTGCGCATAGGTATACCCCTCCTGCGCCCGCTTTGTAGCCTGTGCCTGCGAGTCGATGATGACCTTCTGCGCCTGCGTCTGTGCATAGATAAGATCCGTCTGCTGGCGGAGCTTTGCTTCGGCAATGTCCGCATACTGGCGGAAGTGCAGCTCCTTGAACTTTTCATATTGTCGATCGCCATCCGGCTTTACCACGTTCGTTACGAAAAACCGCTCGAGCGCCACGCCGTAATCAGCAAAGTCCGGGATGAGCTGCTTATGCAGAATTTTGGAAAACTCGGTCAGATGCTCGTCGATCTCGAAAATGTTGATGGCGCTCGCTTTCATCGTCTGCGCAATGTGTGTTTTCACCCGCGTCATCAGAAATGCCCGAAAAAGAGCGACGAGCTTTTTCTGGCTGAGCGCATTTTCGGTTCCAACAACCTTTAAAAGGAGCCTCCGACTGTCCTCTGCGCGCAGGGACATTTCGCCGCTCGCGCCGATGGAAATCGGGAAACCGTAGGTGGGGTCTATGTACTGCACCCTGCTGTCCGTACCCCATTTGATCGCCATCTGCTCGGTCTTATTGATGAAATATACCTCGCAATGGAACGGCGTTTTGTCCCCCGCCGCGCGGCTGAGCGCCGTGCCGATCTTCGGGATGTTCTGCGTTTCGAGCGTGTACCGCCCCGGCCCGAACAGGTCGAGCGCCTGTCCGTTCAGAAAAAAGATAGCCTCCTGCGATTCGTGAACGATGAGCTGCGTCAGGTTATTGAAGTCTTCGCTCGGGTGCTTCCAGATAAAGGTGCTGTTGTCGCCTTCGTACTTGATGATCTCCGCGATCTGTCCCATGGAACAGTCCCTCCTGTTCAGATTTGCAATTGTGTACTTTTACAAAAGCACCAATTACGCAGAAATTTTTTTCTGAATGGAATTGAGATTTCAGCTTTTTTGCGGTATAGTAAGTTCAGATATGGATTTCTGATACAATTCGAAAAAGTACACTTTTCCAAATCCGCAGCATTGTCCGGTCATGGGGCTTTTTCCAGTTTGACCGCCTTGTCGTAGAACGTTCCGACCTTCATATGGCAGGCGTCCGCCGCCTGTTGGAGCGTCAGCTTTTTCGCTCTCCATGCCGCATGCGCCGCGCGGAAATTCTCCGGCAGCGGGATCGGCGGGCGGCCGAATTTGACGCCGCGGGCTTTTGCGGCGGCGATGCCCTCCGCCTGCCGCTTTCGGATAAATTCCCGCTCGTTCTGCGCCACGAACGACAGGATTTGCAGCACAAGATCGGCGATGAACGTTCCCATCAGGTCCTTCCCCTGCCGGGTGTCCAGCAGCGGCATATCCAGAACGCAGATATCCGCCTCCTTTTCCTTGGTCAGCACGCGCCATTGATTCTGCACCTCTTCATAATTGCGCCCCAGCCGGTCGATGCTCTGGATCATGAGCAAATCGCCCGGCTTCAATTTTTTGACCAGTTTTTTGTACTGCGGGCGATCAAAATCCTTGCCGGATACCTTGTCCGTATAAATAAAACCATCCTCCACGCCCCGCTCGTGCAGGGCGATGCGCTGCCGGTCCTCGTTCTGATCCCGGCTGGACACCCGGATATAGCCATAAACCTTCATTTTGTTTCCCCCTTTCGGAGGAAAGTATAAGACGGCCAACTCCCGGATTGAAATTTCGTCCAGATGTGGTATAATTAAGTATTCCGTTACAGTTTTCCTCTGGAAAGGAGTTTTGATTTGAAAGCATTCATGCGTTGGGTCGAGCGCTACTGCGTCCGCCATCCGCGTTTCGGCGTGGAAAATCTCATGCGCTATCTCATCATCGGCAACGCCGTCGTCTGGCTGCTGACGCTGATGGACCGCACCGGCACGGTGCGCTATTTTCTCGCGCTCAATCCGCAGATGGTCCTGCGCGGGCAGATCTGGCGGCTGGTGACCTTCGTGCTCATCCCGGACACCGGCGGCATCTGGGGGCTGCTGTTCCTCTATTTCTATTACTTCATCGGCACCTCGATGGAGCGCGAGTGGGGACAGGCCAAGTTCAACATGTACTTTCTCGCCGGTATGGTGTTCACGATCCTGTACGCCTTCCTTGTCTATCTGTTCGGCGGCATCACGATGAGCATCGGCGCGGAGTTCATTTATCTTTCGATGTTCTTCTCGTTCGCAACGTACTACCCCGACCAGCGGGTGCTGTTCATGTACATCATCCCGATCAAGATCAAGTGGCTCGCCGTGGCGAACGCGGCGTACTTTGTCTATGAGATCTTCGCGCTCCGCTTCCCGCTCAATCTTCTGCCGGTCGTGGCGACGCTCAACTATCTGCTCTTCTGCGGGGATATGCTCTTCGGCTCCGTACACTTCCGGCGGCCAGGGCAGATCCGCAAGACCGTGAACTTCAAGCGCGAGGCGCAGCGCATCCGCCGCGAGCAGCAGAGCGCCCCGTACCGCTACAAGTGCGCCGTGTGCGGCCGCACCGATGCGGACCATCCAGAGCTGGAGTTCCGTTACTGCTCGCGCTGCGCGGGGTATCACTGCTTCTGTCAGGATCACATCAACAACCACATCCATTTCACCGAATAACACGGGAGATACGCCATGCAACACCGTCCTTCCCGCCGGGTATCCGTTCCGGCGCTGATCGTTTTCTGTCTGCTCGCGCTCGCGCTCGTTGTGCTCGTTGCCGTGCGCGCCGTTTCGGTAAATAACGCGGAGCGCGCCGAGACGCTCGCGCCGGCGGCGAGCGAAACGCCCGTGCCGCCGACCTCCGGCCCCGAGCTCACGCCCGAACCGTCGGCTGCGCCCACCGCGGAGCCTACCGCGACGCCCGAGCCCACGCCGGAGCCGAGCCCCGAATACTTCACCGTTTCCATGGTGGGCGACTGCACGCTCGCCGAGGCAAAGACCCGCCGCGGGTGGGGCACGGCGCTGCAGACCGTCGTCGGGAAAAACTACGACTATCCCTTCGCCAAGACCGTGCAGTACTTTGAAAAAGACTATCTCACGATCGCCAATCTTGAGTGCAACCTCTCGGACAAGTATTACGATTCCATTGAGCAGTTCGTGTTTCTCGCCCCGGCGGATTACGCGAACATCCTCACCGCGGGCAGCGTGGAGTTCGTGACGCTGGCAAACAACCACACGATGGACTTTGGCCAGAACGCCTATGACGACACGGCCGCCGCGCTCGACGCCGTGGGCGTTGCCTACGCGGGCGAGGACGAAACGTATATCTACGAAAAGGACGGCGGCGTGAAGGTCGGCATTTACTGCCTTTATAACCAGCTCACCTACAACGCCATGAGCATTCTCTCCGCGCAGGCGCAGGAAAAGCTCGTCGCGGCGTCGCGCGACAAGATCGCCGCGGGGCTCAAATCGCTTGAGGAGGCGGGCGCGGACTTCACCATCGCGTGCCTGCACATGGGCCGCGAGGGGTACTATGAACCCACCGACGTGCAGACCGAGCTCTGCCGCTACACCGTGGACACCGGCTTCAACGCCGTGTACTGCACGCACGCCCACCGGCTCCAGCCGGCGGAGGATTATAACGGCGGCGTTATCTTCTACGGTCTCGGCAACTTCATCTTCGGCGGCCACACCAACCCCGGCAACGGCACTGACCCCGGCGCTTACGACACCGGCATCGCGCAGCTCACGCTCAAGCGCGTCGGCGGCGAGGTAACGCTCGACAGCTATTCCTTCATCCCCTGCTCGCTGAGCAGCACCGTCGGCCCCGACAGCACCGTGCTCGGGCCGAACACGCTGAACAATTACCAGCCCCAGCCCTATACCGAGGGCGGCGACGCATGGAACCGCGCCATGTCCATGCTCAACGGCACCTACGAGGGCGCGAACTATCAGGTGGACTACGGCAACGTCCTCACCGCAATGAACGGGTAAACGGGTGAAAATTTCCCGTATACTCTATATTAATTTAATGAAATCACTTGCAATCGCGCGCGGAGGGTGGTATAATCTCCTCGTACGAACGTAAGAAACAGGAAGAGTGGGCAAAACCCACTCTTTTTGTTGATTTAAAAGAATTTGTCAGAAACTGGAAATTGAGGATTTTTTATGAGTAAAGTCACCGAGACCGTGACCGCGCTGGCCGCGCCCGTCGCCGAAACGCTGGGTCTGGAGCTTTGGGATGTGGAATACATCCGCGAGGCCGGACAGTGGTTTCTGCGCGTGTACATCGACAAGGACGGCGGCGTTTCCATCAACGACTGCGAGGCGCTCTCCCGCGCGCTCGATCCCGTGCTGGACGAGGCAGACCCCATTCCGGACAGCTACGTTTTTGAGGTCAGCTCCGCCGGCGCCGAGCGCGAGCTCAAGCGCCCCGGCGACTTTGCGCGCTTTATGGGCAGCGGCGCGGAGGTGCGGCTCTATAAGCCGGTGAACGGCAGCAAGTCCTTTGTCGGAACGCTCTCCGGATACCGCGACGGCGACGTTACCTTGACGATCGCCGGAAAAGAGACCACCTTTGAAAAGGCCCAGATCGCGCAGGTACGGCTGCGCGTGCTGTAAAAAATCACAACGTGATATAACGTAAGGAGCAAAAATAGATGAGTGCAATGAACGCCGAATTTTTTGACGCCATCGAGCAGATTGAAAAGGAAAAGGGCATCCCCCGCGGATACATGCAGGAGAAGATCCAGCAGGCCCTGCTGACCGCCTTCAAGCGCGACAACCCCGACTGCGAGGATAATGTCGAGGTCATCATGGACGAGAACAAGAAGACCATCAGCATGTTCGTTCTCAAGACCATCGTGGAGGAGAGCGAGTATGTGAACGACGCCACGCAGATCCTGCTCGACGAGGCGCATCACTATGATAAGAAGGCCGGCATCGGCGACACCGTCCGCATCCCGGTCGAAACGAAGAAATTCGGCCGCATCGCGGCGCAGGCGGCAAAGCAGGTCATCATCCAGGGCATCCGCGAGGCGGAACGCGGCATCATCTATGACGAGTTCACCTCCAAGGAGCACGAGATCCTCACCGGTGTCGTCACGCGCATCGATCCGCGCACCGGCGCCGTGTCCATCAAGATCAGCTCCAACAGCGAATTCACCGAGGCCATGCTCTCTGCCACCGAGCGCATCAAGGGCGAAGAGCTCACCGAGGGCGACCGCATCAAGGTCTATGTCGTCGAGGTACGCAAGTCCACCCGCGGCCCGCAGGTGCTCATCTCCCGCACGCACCCCGGTCTCGTCAAGCGGCTCTTTGAGCTGGAAGTGCCCGAGATCTTCGACGGCACGGTGGAGATCCGCTCCATCGCCCGCGAAGCCGGCAGCCGCACGAAGATGGCCGTATACTCCGCCGATCCCGAGATCGATCCGATCGGCGCGTGCGTCGGCCCCCGCGGCGGACGTGTGGCGAGCATCGTCAACGAGCTCGGCGGCGAGAAGATCGATATCATCAAGTACAGCGAGGATCCCGAGCAGTACATCGCCTCGGCGCTCTCCCCGGCAGAGGTCCTCTCCGTTGAGGTGCTCGAGGAAGGCCACAGCTGCCGCGTGATCGTGCCGGACAGCCAGCTCTCTCTCGCCATCGGCAAGGAGGGCCAGAACGCCCGTCTCGCCGCGCGTCTCACCGGTTATAAAATCGATATCAAGCCGGAGAGCGCCGCGAACGAATAACCCACCCATCAAACAAACCCCGCCAGTCCACATACATTTCAGGAGGAGCGCTTTTGCCGAAAACCGTACCGCTCCGGCAGTGCATCGGCTGCCGTGAACAAAAACCGAAAACTGAACTGATCCGCGTCGTCCGCTCGCCGGAGGGGGAGCTCTCCATCGATCTGCGCGGCAGGGTGCCGGGACGCGGCGCCTATCTCTGCCGCAGCAGCGAGTGTCTGAAGCGCGCGGTCAAATCGCGCGCGCTCGAGCGCGCTCTGTCCGTCCCCGTGCCGGAGGACGTGTGGGCGCGGCTCACGGCGGAACTGGAGGCGGGCGATGGATAAGGCAGCGCAGTATCTCGGTCTCGCCCGCAAGGGCGGGATGCTCGCCGTCGGCGAGGAAGGAAGCGGCACGGCGATCGCCGCCGGAAAGGGGCGGCTTTTGATGCTCGCCGCCGACGCTTCCCCCAACGCGCAGAAACGCGCCGCGGGTTTTCTGTACGGTCACCGCGCACCGCTGCAGACGCTGCCCTGGACGAAGGCGGAGCTCTCCGCCATGCTGGGCAAGCGCGGATGCAGCATGCTCTGCTTCACCGATCTGCCCCTCGCCGCGCGGTTCGCCGCCGCGCTTGCCGAGGAGCTTCCCGGCTGGAAGGAAACAGCCGAACTTCTCGCCCAGCGCGAGGATAAGCTCAAGCGGCGGAAGGCCGCGCCCCGTAAGCACACCGAGAGCGGAAAAAGGAGGAAATAAGTATGGCGCTTGATTTTAAATACCGCATTCACGAGGTTGCCAAGGATTTCGGCATGACCTCCAAGGATATTTCTCAGATCCTCACCGACTATGCCACGACGCCGAAGAACCATATGCAGGTTCTCGAGGACGCCGAGCTGGATCTCATTTTCGAGTATCTGACGCAGCATCACCAGGTCGGCAGCATTGCCGAGATCTTTGCCCCCGAACCGGAGGAGAAGAAGGCCCCCGCCAAGGCGCCGGAAGAGAAGAAGCCCGACGCTCCCGCGCAGGAAAAGACCGCCGGCAGCGCGCCGGCCGGCGCAGCAGCCGCTGCCGCGCCCGTACAGCAGCCGCAGAAGCCGAAGCCGAAGAAGCCCGCCCAGCCGAAGCAGGTCGTGGAAAAGCGCGTCGTCGATACCCGCGGCTCCGCCGGAGCGAATCTCTCGAAATACGACGAGCGCTTCGACAAGATCGCCGGCAACGCCGGCAACGCCGGGAAGGACAAGGACATCCGCCGCGGCGGCAAGGAGAAGATCCAGAACAAGAACAAGCAGCGCCAGCAGCAGGTCGCAAGCGCCAAGCGCCGCCAGGAAGAGCGCGACAAGATGCAGCGCCTGCAGTTTGAGGTCGCGAAGAAGCAGCAGCTCAAGGTCAGCATCCCCGACGAGATCAACGTCGGCGAGCTCGCCTCCCGCATGAAGAAAACGGCGGTCGAGGTCATCAAGCAGCTCATCAAGCTCGGCGTGATGGCGTCCGTGTCCGATGTGATCGATTACGATACCGCCGCGCTCGTTGCCATGGAGCTTGGCTGCAAGGTGGAGCACGAGGTCGTTGTGACGGTCGAGGACCGTCTTATCGACGATCACGTCGATACCGAGGATGAGCTCGTCCCCCGCGCGCCGGTCGTCGTCGTCATGGGCCACGTCGACCACGGCAAGACCTCCCTGCTCGACCGCATCCGCAGCGCGAACGTCGTTGCGGGCGAGGCGGGCGGCATTACGCAGCACATCGGCGCGTACCGCGTGATGGTCAACGGCAGCCCCGTCACCTTCCTCGACACCCCGGGCCACGAGGCCTTTACCACCATGCGCGCCCGCGGCGCGATGGTGACCGATATCGCCATTCTCGTCGTTGCGGCCGATGACGGCATCATGCCGCAGACGATCGAATCCATCAACCACGCCAAGGCCGCCGGTACGCCGATCGTCGTGGCGATCAACAAGATGGATCTCCCCGGCGCGAACCCCGACCGCATCAAGCAGGATCTCACCAAATACGATCTCGTCCCCGAAGAGTGGGGCGGCGACACGATCGTCTGCCCGATCTCCGCGAAGACCGGCGCGGGCGTCAAGGAGCTTCTGGAAAATCTCGTGCTGCAGGCCGAGATCATGGAGCTCAAGGCCAACCCGAACCGTCCGGCGCGCGGCACGGTCGTGGAAGCGCGTCTCGACAAGGGCCGCGGCCCGATCATGACCGTTCTCGTGCAGAACGGCACGCTCCACACCGGCGACATTATCATTGCCGGTACCGCCGTCGGCCGTGTGCGCGTGATGACGAACGACCGCGGCGAGCGCATCACCGATGCCGGCCCCTCCGTCCCGGTGGAGATCGCCGGTATGTCCGAAGTGCCGTCCGCGGGCGACGTGTTCAACGCCGTCGCCGACGAGCGCATGGCGCGCGCTCTCGCCGAGGAGCGCCTTGCCGCGCAGCGCAGCGCCGCTGCCGCGGGCGCGGGCAAGAAGGTCTCGCTCGAGGATCTGTTCGCCCGCATCCAGGAGGGCGATCTCAAGGACTTCAACATCATCGTCAAGGCGGACGTGCAGGGCAGCGCCGAGGCCGTCAAGACCTCGCTCGAAAAGCTCTCCAACGAGGAAGTGCGCGTGCGCGTCATCCATTCCGGCGTCGGCGCGATCAACGAGTCGGACGTCATGCTCGCCTCGACGAGCAACGCCGTCATCGTCGGCTTCAACGTCCGTCCGGACAACGCCGCGCGCGACAGCGCCGAGCGCTCCAAGGTCGAGCTGCGCATGTACCGCGTCATTTATGACTGCATCAACGACGTCGAGGCCGCCATGAAGGGCATGCTCGCGCCGAAGTTCCACGAAGTCATCATCGGCCACGCCGAGGTCCGCCAGACGTTCCGCGTGTCCAAGGTCGGCACCGTGTGCGGCTGCTATGTGCAGGACGGCAAGATCCAGCGCAACTGCAGCGTGCGCGTCAACCGCGACAACATCGTCATTTTCGAGGGCGAGCTTGCTTCGCTGCGCCGCTTCAAGGACGACGTCAAGGAAGTCTCCGCCGGTTACGAATGCGGCATGCAGGTCGAAAAGTTCAACGACATCAAGGAAGGCGACGTCATCGAGTGCTTCGTCAACGAGCAGCTGTAAAGAAAGGAAGGGTAAATTATGCCGTCCAATCACATCCAGCGCATTAACGACGATATCCGGCGCACGCTCGCCTCGCTCCTGCGCGAGGTGAAGGATCCGCGCGTGCAGCAGGGCGATCTGCTGAGCATCGTCCGCACCGAAACGACGGGCGATCTGCGCTACTGCACCGTGTATCTGAGCGTGCTCGGCGACGTGAACGAAAAAGAGCTCAAAAAGGGTCTCAAATCGTGCAGCGGCTGGCTGCGGCACGAGCTGGGCACCTCGCTCTCGCTGCGGTATACGCCGGAGCTGATCTTTGAGCTCGATCACTCCATCGAGCACGGCGCTCACATCAACGACATCATCCGTCATCTGGACGACGCTTCGCCCAGAGACGGGGAAAACGGGTAACCATGGAACTTCTGGAATGCGCCGCGTATCTTCGCGCGCACGACAATTATCTTCTGGTGACGCATCAGAGGCCGGACGGGGACACTCTCGGAAGCGCCTCTGCGCTGTGCCACGCACTGCGCCGTTTGGGAAAAACGGCGCATCTTTATAAAAACCCCGAGATCACGGAGATGTTCGTCCCCTTCGTTTCGCCGTACTATGCGCCGGAGGGGTTCGTCCCCGAGACGTGCGTGAGCGTGGACGTGGCGGAGAACAAGCTCCTTGCCCGCGGGTTTGAGGGGAAGATCTCCCTCAAGCTCGACCACCATGTCCCCCGCGGCGAGCAGCCGGAGAACGCCGTTATCTGGACGCACAGCGCCGCCTGCGGCGAGCTTGTTCTCGCGCTCATCGACGCGCTGGTCGGCGGGCCGGACAAAACGGAGGCCGACCTTCTCTATATCGCCGTCTCCACCGACACGGGCTGCTTCTGCTACGCGAACACCAACAGCGCCACGTTCCGCGCCGCCGCGCGCCTTTGCGACGCCGGGGCGGATCTGCCGCTGCTCAACAAGATCTTTTTCCGCACCAAGTCCCCGGCACGGCTCGCGCTCGAGGGCATGGTGTGCTCCTCGCTCCGCTCCTACCGCGATCACGCGATCAATATTGCCGTCATCACGCTTGACATGCTGCGCCGCGCCGGTGTTACCGAGGACGACTGCAGCGATCTCGCCTCGCTCGCCGGACAGGTCCGGGGCAACCGTGTGGCCATAACGGTGCGCGAGCTCTCCGTTGACCCGCCGCGCAGCAAGGTATCCCTGCGCACGGACGGCGGCGTGGACGCCTCGCAGGTCTGCGCCCGGTTCGGCGGCGGCGGACACAAAATGGCGTCCGGGTGCGAGCTGCATCTCCCGCCGGACGAAACGGCGGACGCGGTGCGCCGCGCCGTGGAGGAAGTATGGGCGTAAACGGTATTCTGCTTCTCGATAAGGACGAGGGCTGGACAAGCCAGGACTGCGTTTCCAAGCTCCGGGGCATTCTGGGCGAGCGTCGCATCGGCCACGCCGGTACGCTCGACCCGCTGGCTACGGGGCTTCTTGTCGTGCTCGTCGGCCGCGCCACGCGCGCGGCGGCGTTTGCCGAGGCGGAAACGAAGGAATACGTCGCGGCGTTCCGGCCCGGCATCGTTACCGATACCCAGGATATTACAGGCAACCTTCTGCGCTCGTCGGACGTCTTACCCTCGGAAGAGGATGTCCGCGCCGCTCTTCCCCGGTTCACCGGCGAGATCGAACAGATCCCGCCGATGTACAGCGCCATTAAAATCAACGGCCGGAAGCTCTACGACATCGCCCGCCGCGGCGGGGAGGTGGAGCGTGAGGCAAGGCGCATAACCATTCATTCCATCGACTATCTCGGGCAGGAAAACGGCGATCACATGCTCCGTATCCGCTGCTCGAAGGGCACCTACATCCGCACGCTCTGCCACGATCTCGGCGAGTATCTCGGCTGCGGCGGGTGCATGGCGGCGCTGCGGCGCACGCGCTCCGGGAACTTCTCCGTGGAAAATGCCCGGCGCATCGGCGAGCTCACGCGCGCCGACCGCGATACGCTTCTCCCGGCGGACACGCTCTTTTCCGCGGCGGCGTCTCTGACGCTCACCGCCGCGCAGGAAAAGCGCTGCCGCTGCGGAAATCCGTTCCGGACCGACGCGCCGGACGGAGAGACGCGCTTTTATTCCGAAAACGGCGAATTTCTCGCCATCGGGCGCGTCGCGAACGGCGAGGCCGTTACGGTAAAAAGTTTTTTTGAGGTTTGATCATTCATGGCAGAGAGAAAATGCGTTCTCGCTCTTGGATTTTTTGACGGCGTACACCGCGGCCACGCGGCGCTTTTGAACCGCACGATCGAGCGCGCCGAAGCGCTCGGCGTCGAAGGTGCCGTTATGACCTTCGACACGCACCCTGACACGCTCGTGCAGGGCACGCCCGTGCCGCTCATCAACAGCGCGCCTGACCGCGCGAATCTCATCCGGCGGCTGTTCGGCATCGACCGCGTGGAGTTTTTCCGCTTCACGGAGGAGACGATGCATATGCCGTGGGAGGAGTTTCTGCGCAGCATCCAGGCAGAGCTTGGCGTCGTCGGCTTTGTCGTCGGCTACGATTTCCGCTTCGGCTGGCGCGGTGAGGGAAATACCGGGCGCCTGCGCGATTACTGCGCGGCAAACGGCCTTACATGCGATGTGGTCGATAAGGTCGAGCTCGACGGCATCACCGTCAGCTCCACCTACATCCGCTCGCTTCTGCGCGAGGGGGACATGCTTCGCGCCGAGTATTTCATGGGGCATCCGCATTTCCTCACGGACGTCGTCCGCCACGGCCACCGGCTCGGCCATCATCTCGGCGCGCCGACGGTCAACATGCAGTTCGCGCCCGGCGTGCTCGTTCCGCCGCACGGCGTTTATGCCGCGCGCGCCCTTTTGCCGGAGGGCGAGTTTCCCGCCGTTACGAACATCGGCGTTCGCCCCACCGTGAGCAGCGAGCCGGTCGTCACCGTGGAGAGCCATCTGCTCGGGTTTGACGGGAATCTCTATGGCCGTACGCTTGCGCTTGAGTTCTTTGATTTTCTGCGTCCGGAGCGGCGTTTTGCCGATCTCGACGAGCTTGGCGCGCAGATCGCCCGCGACGGCGAGCGTGCCCGGCAGATCGTGGAGGCGCGCCGATGAATTTTGCCGATATCCGAAAGAAATTCTCCGGCGGGGATCGCGCCGCGAGTGCCGACCCCAGCCGCGCCTTCGGCTCGGAGGCGGAAATGATGCAGGCGCTGCGAAAGCAGGAATTCACCTCGCCGAAGCCCCGCCCCACGGCGGCGGAGGTCATGGGCAGCATCCGGCAGCGCTTTGCCCGCCCCGCGGAAGAGATGCAGGACCGCATCCCCCGCAACGAGGCCGCCGCGCGTACATACGCTCCCGAGGCCATGGCGCAGCCGGAATGGGAAAACCCGTTCACCGCGCCCGAAAAGCCGAAGAAACCGGCGCGGGATGTGCCGGTATACGAAACGGTCGGCGGCGATATGCCGTTTGAGCGCCGCAGCGCTCCGGCGTATATACCGCAGAGCTACGCGCCGCAGCAGGGCTATGACCCCTACGGCGGCTATGCAGCGCCCTATCCCCCGGCCGGGTACGATCCTTACGCCGCCGTGCCCTATCCGCCGCAGGGCTATGCAGCGCCCGCCTACGGCGCGCCGTACTACGATCCTTACGCTGCTCCGGCGTACGATCCGCGGTATAACGCCCCCTATCCCCCGAACGCATATTACGCGCCGCAGCCCGTCTATCCGCCCTACCCGCCGCAGGGCTCCGCCCCCGCGCCGGAGGCACCCTATGCCCCGCCGCAGCCGGAGATGCCGCGCGCCACGCAGCCGGAATATGAGGCCGCTTTTTACGGAAGCGGCATTCCCGCGCCGCCGTACGCCGCAGCGCCGCAGCGCCCCGCCGCGCCGGTGAGACCAAAGCGCAAGCCGCTGGAGGGCGCCGATCTCCGGTATGTTCTCTGGTCCGGCTCGATCGTCTCCGGCGTGCTGCTCACGCTCGTGGCGTTCGTCTATGCCTGCACGCTCTAAAGAATCCATAATATGAAATGCGCCCCGCTCGGGGCGCATTTCGCATATTTGCTTAAATATTTCTTTTTTCTGTTAATGACCGGGTGTCGATCCATAGTATATGGGTGAAGGCGAAAGGAGGTGACAGCCCATGACCGACGAGGAGATCATCCGCCTGTTTTTTGAACGCTCGGAGCAGGCGATCGCAGAGCTTGCCAAAGCGCACGGCAGCGCCGCGGCGTGCGTGGCCCGGAACATTCTCGGCAGCGAAAGGGACGCGGAGGAGTGCCTCAACGACACCTATCTCGCCGTTTGGAATGCCATCCCGCCGCAGAAGCCCGATCCGCTGCGGACGTTCGTATGCAAGATCGCGCGCAATCTTGCCGCGGCGAAGTACCACGCCAACACCGCAAAAAAGCGAAACAGCCGCTACGACGCCGCGCTCGATGAGCTGGAAGGCTGTCTCGCCGCCGGCGGCAGCGTGGAGGAGGCGTACGATGCGAAGGAACTCTCCGAGGCGATCAATGCATTTCTCTCGTCGCTGAGCTATACCGACCGGTTCCTTTTCGTGCGCCGGTACTGGTACTCCGATGCGATGCAGGATATCGCCGCCATGATCGGCTCCACCGCCAACAGCGTGGCTGTCCGCCTTTACCGCCTACGGGAAAAACTCCGACACTACCTTATCAGGGAGGGATTGCTTGTATGAAACGGGAAACCATCACTCAGGCGCTGGGCGGTCTGGACGACCGGTTTGTCAGTGAAGCCGCGGTCTATGCTCCCGGGACGATGCAGGAAGGCCCGGAAAGGATCGTACGCATGAAAAAGAAACGTTTTCTCAGCATCGTGCTCGCCGCGGCGCTAATCCTTGCGCTGGGGATCACGGCTTATGCGGCATGGAGCACGCACGCCGCCCGGCAGGAGGAGATCAAGGCCGATCTGAAGATTGAAGAAAACAACGTGAGCAGCTATGCCGAATACCCCGTCCCGGAGGCAGCCAACAGCACGGTCTCCGACGTTCCGGAAGAGGAAGGGTCGGAAAGTGAGCTTGTCCTGCTCTCCGCCGTAAACGCCGGAGAATTTCAGCGCGTCTATGTGAATATCTCGCCGGTAAGCGAGAAATGCATCGCCGATTACCCCGGATATCCGGGAGCGCTGAACTTTTCCTGGAGCATCGACGGCACCGATCTCGGCGGCTATGCCTCGCCCCGCACCCCGTCCGGCATCACGCTGCACGGACAGGAAGCGATCCGCGACGCCGTGCTGCAATACGCCTACGACAGAGAGACGCAGACGCTGACGCTTGAGTGCATCGTGGAGGACATGTTCCTTGAAAAGGCCGCAGCGGCGCTCGGCACGGGCAGCTTCCCGCTTCTTGTGCATATGTCCGACAAGGATATCGAGATGCAGACCTTCGGGCCGGTGTCCTTTACGCCGGTGGACGAGCAGACCCGGTATTTTGACTTTGGACACGCCGTCTACACCGACGCGGCGTCTGGCAAGTCGATCGAGATTTCCGGGCTCGAGCTGACGCCGTTCGGCGCGGTGTGGAAGGTGCGCTACGAGGGAGCCGAGGCCATCCATTCGCCGAACGGCGATCCGGCGGAAGCGGAAGTCTGGTCCATGCTGGAGGACAAGGTATGCATCGAATCGCAGCTCTTCTTCTCCGACGGCTCGGCCTTCTCCACCGGCGGCGCGCTGAGCGCTCCGTACACAAGCGGCGCGGTGGAGCTCCATTGCGAATGGGGCAGTGCGATCAACATAGACGGTATTCAGAAGATCGTTCTGGGGGATCTAGTCCTTTGGAAAAACGACCCTTAACGAGAAATTTCAAGCCATTGCAGGCAAAGAGCCGGTATCCCCTTTTCCGGGATACCGGCTCTTTGTCTGCGTCCGCATCTGTGATTTTATGTTACGGTAAAGGACGCGTCCTTGAGCACAAAATATCGGAAGCCGTTCTCTTCCTTTATTAAGTCAAACTCACCGCTCACGGTGATATCCGTCCCCGGCTCGGGAAAATCGTCCGGATAGACAAGCGCGTCGGCCGGAAGAAATTCCAGCCCCTGCGCGCAGCATCCGGCAGCGTCGGCAATGAAGCAGGCATAATAGCTTCTCCCGCTCTTCTCATCCACATAGGCAGAAAACTGCCCTTTGACGCGGATCGTCCGGCCAAGATAGTCATCCGGCTGCTTCATCATATTATAGATCATCGTATAGAGCATGGTGCCGCTCATGCCTGTCAGATCCAGTTCGCCGGTTTCGGTCTCCGAAAGCGGCTGCGGTGTAGGCTCCGCCGTTGGGAGAGGCGTCGGCTCTCTTGTCGGCAGCGGCGTTTCCGCCGGGAGCACAGGCTGCGTCTGCTCCGATGCAGACGCAGCCGCCGCGCCGCAGGCCGCAAGAGAGCAGAGCGTTATTACGATCAGCAATACGCAGAGTCGTTTTTTCATTTTCTAACACCTCCAACGACCGTGCCGGCCAGCCAGGACAGAGCGAAAGCAATGATCTGAACCGCGACAATGGTCGAACCTACCGGCGTACCGGCAAGGATCGATACCAAAATACCTGTCAGCGAACACACGACCGACAGAATCGCCGCGCAGATCGTCACGCCGCGGAAGCTCTTGAATACGCGCATAGCGGACAGCGCGGGAAAAATCACCAGTGCGGAGATCAGCAGCGAGCCGACAAGATTCATCGCCAGCACAATGATGACAGCCGTAACAACAGCGATCAGCAGATTGTAAAGTCCTGCTTTCGTGCCGGTCGCCCTTGCGAAGTTCTCATCAAAGGTCACAGCGAAGATCTTGTTATAAAACAGGATAAACACTGCCGCCACCGATATCGACATCCCTGCGCAAAGCCACACCTCCGTCAGCGACAGAGTGAGGATGGAGGTGGAGCCGAACAGCGTACTGCACACATCGCCTGAAAGGTTGGATGAGGTGGAAAAGATGTTCATCAGCAGATATCCGACAGCCAGCGCCCCCACCGAGATCATGGCGATGGCGGCGTCGCCCTTGATCTTCGTGTTCTGCCCGGTACGGAGAAGCAGCACGGCGCTGAGGATCGTAACGGCCATCACCAGCGGCATTTCGTTGGTGAGCTGCAGCACGGCGGCGATGGCCATTGCGCCGAACGCCACATGGGAAAGCCCGTCGCCGATGAAGGAAAAGCGCTTCAGCACCAGCGTCACGCCCAGCAGCGACGAGCACAGGGCGATCAGCACGCCGACAACAAATGCATACCGGACAAACGGGTATGCCCAATAGCTGGCCAGTTTTTCCATAATAGCGGTCATTGTCTGTCGCCGCCTTTCTCCGCGGCAAACAGCCGTCCCTGCGGGCTTTGGAGATACTCCGCCTTTGTTCCGAAGAAAACGGCGTCGCCGATATGCAGAATGTGGCTGGCGTATTTGACTGCTGCGGCAATGTCGTGGGAGATCATAATCACGGTGATGCCGTCCTCCCGGTTGAGCTTTTCGATAAGCGCATACATCTCCGCCGTGACCTTGGGATCAAGCCCGGAGACCGGCTCGTCCAGAAGCAGCATTTTCCGTGTGGCGCACAGCGCACGGGCAAGCAGCACCCGCTGCTGCTGCCCGCCGGAAAGCTCCCGGTAGCATCGCTTTGCAAGCTGCGCGATCTGCATCTTTTCCATAGCATCCGCCGCAAGCTGCTTTTCTTCTTTGTTGTAAAAGGGACGGCTGCCGCAGCGTCCCTGACACCCGGAGAGAACGATCTCTCTCACGGATGCCGGGAAGTCTTTTTGCACCTGCGTTTGCTGCGGCAGATAACCGATCTCATTTTTTCTCAGCCCGTCGAGCGTCAAAATCCTGCCGCGGACAGGCTGCTGCAAGCCGAGGATCGTTTTCATAAGGGTGCTCTTGCCGGAGCCGTTTTCTCCTACGATACAGAGGTAATCGCCGGAAAAGGCCGCAAAATTGAGGTCTTGCAGAACAGCCTTCCCGTCGTAGCCGACGCAGAGATCTTGACAAATGAGCTGAGCCATTATCCTGCCTCCTCAACCCAGTGCTTCCTTCAGCACGGAAAGGTTCCGCTCCATAACGGAGAGGTAGGTCGTGCCGTTTGCCGCATCTTTGGAAGTGATGGACTGCATGGAATCCATCGTCAGCACCTTTTGATTTTTCGCAGCCGTGTTCCGGACAATGGTTTCGGCAATCTTGTGCTGTACGCCCTCGATGGTCAGCACGCAGGGCAGGTTCAGCTCGTCCACCTTCCCGGCAAGGAACGAAACGGTCTCAAAGCTGGCTTCACTCTCGGCGGAGCAGCCCGCAAAAGCAGCGTAGTAGCGCAAGCCGTAATCCTCCGCCAGATAGCGAAACGGGAAACGGTCGCCGAACAGGACGGTCTTACAGGCCGCAGCATCCACGGCAGCCTGATAGTCCGCGTCAAGAGCGGACAGCTTTTTGATATAAGCGGAAGCATTCGCAGCATAGGTATCCTTATTGTCGGGGTCGATCTGCTGCAGCACGGAGGAAATTGCGCTGCAAAGCGTTTGGGCGTTTTTCAGAGAGAGCCAGACATGCTCGTCGTACTCCGCTTCTTCCTCGTGGTCGTGTTCTTTTGCATCGTCATGCTCATCGGCATCTTCGTGGTCATGGTCGTGTTCCTCTTCCTGCATGCCCTCGACCACTTCTTCGGTTTTAACGCGCTCGCCAAGAGCTTCCAGCAGGTTGATGACCTTCATGTTCTTGTTGGCGGCATTTTTCAGAGCATCGTCCACCCAGTCATCCGACTCGCCGCCAACATAGATGAACAGGTCGCACTCGGAGATTTTGACGATATCATCCGCGGTGGGCTGATAGCTGTGCAGGTCAACGCCATTATCCAGCAGCATGGTCACTTCGGCGTTATCCGCCTTGTCACCGAGAATTTCTCTGACCCAATCGTATTCGGGAAAAATCGTGGTGACAACGCGCAGTCTCGTTTCATCAGAAGCCGCCGGCTCATTTTGCTTGCCGCAGCCTGCCAGCAGACCAACGGTCATTATCAACGCAAGGCACAGGGGAATTATTCTTTTCATGGGTAAATAGACCTCCAGATCATAATAAGAACGTAAAAATGGGCGCAAAAATACAAGGGCAACGGCAGCGCCGCAAAAGCCTATCGAAAACAGATAGACTCCACCCTTGTAAAAATTCTTATATTTTAATCCGAAAGTTTGACCTTGAGCGATACCAGCGTAAAGGCGCGGGCAGCCTCCGTGCAGGAGAAAAGGATCCGGCACAGAACATATCGAATCGCCGCTGCGGCAGCTGCGGCGAAGCCGGCAAGTCCAATGCTCTTAAGCAGGTTTTCGCAGACATGGATCTGATGACAGATGGCGCAGTCTGCGCCGGTACAGTCATGGCCGGCTTCCGCTGCGATATAGGCAACAGAGGACAGCATAACAAAAGCCAGCACTACGG
>ERZ773188.1255-NODE-1255-length-29125-cov-8.029790_pt1 | contig 29125 bp, 32 predicted proteins | sample MGYA00581011_ERZ773188 | MGnify/ENA primary metagenome ERZ773188 (study PRJEB29015, sample SAMEA2737798) | human gut metagenome | biome: human gut; feature: human-associated habitat; material: faeces | place: China | collected 2012 ...
TGCAACAACTTAATAAGCTCGCAATCGAGATAATTTCCCTTGTTGGTTGGATTCTTATCTTGATTAAGATTATAGGCTAAACGCCTACGGTAAGAGTTGGGAGCGGACAAGCTCTCAACCCCCTGCCGCCATTATATCATAACCATTTCAACCTGTCAAGTATGAAAAACATTTTTAAGCTGTCGTGGGCAATTTTTAAGTTTGTTGGTTTGATTGCATTCTTGATTGCAATTGTTCATTTACTGCTAAACGGAGGAATCTAAATGAATTTGAAAAAAATCAGGACAGAAAAGGGAATCACAATTCCGAAATTAGTCGAGCAAACCGGCATCCCAAAACGTACCGTTGAGGACATTCAAAGGCGTGGGGATTGCCTCGTGTCTAACGCTATTAAGCTTGCCGATGCCCTGGGTGTCACGCTGGATGAACTTTGCAGAGATAACCCAGAACAGAATGAAACCGAATAACCCGATGCCGTCCGGCAGCTTTTACGCTGCTGGGCGGTTTTCTTTATTCTGCTTCTGGCAATCCAGCAACGCTGGTCAAAACAGACAACACCCCAGCCAGCAGAGCCGCACTGCCCACGGCGATCCAGTTCACATCTTGCATCACAGCAGCTACGCCAATCGTTGCTACAGCGGTCTGTGCCATGGTTTTCACGGCTCTGACTGCCGCAGCCTTTGCCCAAAGTTTCCAGTTTCTCATGTTATGCTCCTTTCTCGGTCGGCAGTGCCATAAATTCTTCGTGCAAGTGTGTCATCACACCATTGCCGCCCAGTTCATGATACTGCCGATACATATTCTCGTAGTTTTCTTTTGCATAGATGGGTGCGAATCCAGCATCAATGTACTTGTTATAGCAGTGCAACATCCGGTCACGGAGCAGGGCTTGCACACCGTATTCCAAAGCCTTTTGTCTGGCATCCTGCTTTTGCATGCGGTTTAAAATCGACCTTGTACCAATGCCCAGAATACCCGTTGCAGACAGCACAGAAATCGCAATGGTGATAATCTCTCGAATCACACAGCTTCCTCCGTTTCTTTCACATCATTCGTTTCTTTCTCTTCTTTCACATCATAATCACCAGAAAGCAAAACGAGCATCTCCGGTGTCAAGTCGCCGGATGCGAAAATTTGATACTGTCCATTTTCCAGCTGCACCGCCTGAATTTTTGCGTTGCCCCAGCCTGTTCTTTGGATGGCTTTTCCGGCTTTCAGCTGTTCCATTGCTTCAATAATATTCATCTTATCATCTCCTTTACAAGATTGTAATTGACTGAATCAGCGGATGGCTGTTGTTGCTCCGCCCGACCCACACCAAATAGTATGTGCCTGCTGTTACGCCCTCGCAGGGTGTCAGCGTTGTGATATAGTCCGCACTATAGAGCCATTGCAAGGATAAATCAATATAACTGCCTTCCGTCTGTGCTTTGGCAAGGATGTCCGCAGCTGTGCCGGTGTCGGACTGTACCAAACGTAAAATGCCGACTTCCGTACTTCCAGAAAGAAAGCGGATTGCAATTTGCGTGGATGCTGTCACGCTGATCGGCAGCGTGCAACAGGTGTATACCTGCAAATCCCATCCAAAAACGGTTGTTCCATAGTTCAGAGCGTAGTTGTTCTTCGCACTGCAAAAATCTGCATGCAGGGCGGTAAAGTCCGCCACGCTATAAATCGTATCATTGTAAAGCAAAGATACCTTGTCCCGATGGGTTGCATCATATAACACGGTTGTGGTCGGGGATTCGCCGCCTGAAATCTCCAGAACCTTTGGTACAAGGGTATTAAATTTTTCTGCGGTGGTTGCCGTCACGCCCTTTGTGGTCAGATTCGCTGCAAGCTGCTGCCGCAGTTGGTTTAGTTTTGTCAGCTGTTCTGCAATTGTCACCGCCATGTTACACCTCCACCATCGTTGCAAGGGCTGTGGATAGATCGCCAACGCTATCCTCTAAGGCTTTGATACGGGTTGCAAGGCTGTTATCTGCCGCTTCTCGTTCTGCTGTTACTTTCGAGTACGTGCTATGCAGATAAGTTTCAATACCATCCAGAAAATCTTTATTGTCGTGCGTATGGGCAGATGTTTTGAGTGCATCCACATCCGGCGACAAATCCAGCACAAACAGCCCGTCCGATACAATATCCAGAGCGTTGTGAGATACCGTGCTGATGGACGGCAATACCTGCCATGTTTGCTTGCCTGTTACTGTAACCAGCTTTGCGGTGCAGTATTTCGCTGATTCACCCTCTTCACATCCCGGCGTATAATCGCCCCAAATCGCAGCCTCTCCGCTTTTCCCGTTTTTGACGGACGCTGTGGTTGTGCCGTTTTTGTCAGTGATTGTGATTGTTGCCCCGGTATCTGTTTCAGTGACGGTTGCTGTCGGTGAGTAGCCATCACTACCATCAACGCCGTTTTTACCGTCCGTACCATTCGTACCGTCTTTTCCGGGTTCTCCGGGGTCGCCTTTTGCCCCAGCCGCTCCCGGCTCGCCGATATCTCCCTTTTGTCCTTTTAAAGATTCCAGCCAGTCTGTTTCCGTTCCGCCATATCCATTTTGCACAGCGATTTCGTAGGCGGATTTCCCGTTTTCGCCATCCTTTCCGTCTTTGCCATCGTGCAAAGATGCGATTTTTCCATCTATTTTTTTCAGAAGCTGGGCGTACAAGTCCGGCGTTGGCGGAATCGGAACGCTTCCGGAATCGGAAAAACCGGAACGGCACACCCGAAACTCCAGCGTCGCTGTTGTCGCCCGTACCTCGTCATGATAGCCAAAAATGCTTATAGACGTTTGTCCATTTGTAATTTCCGCCGGAAGCGTACATTGTGCAACATTTCCTTTTCCGATGTGCACATTATAGACGTTTTCGCCTTGCTTAAATTGTGCAACTTTATCAATCTGTTCCCATTCCGGAGTAAACAAAAACAGTAGATTTACAAACGCAACTTGTTCATCTGCAACGACTTCTCGGCGTTCTAAATCAATTTTTTGTCCAGTAATCCTAAATACAAGCATTATGTTTCTTCCTCCCAGTCCATATTTTTGGAATTCCAAACAAACGCACCATCAATACAATTGATTCGCTGTAAATAGCCATTGTGGTAGTTGACTTTTGCATCCGAGGTCATCCAGTTAGTGGGTTTTGTAATGGCGTTCCACTGTTCTTTTGTGCCTTCATAAGTGATGACTTTTAGGCTCTCGCAGTACGTCAGCATATTAGAACCGAATGTCTTGCAATTTGTAGAAATCGTAAGAGATTCTAACGCCGTGCACTGTACAAACATAAAAGAACCCAGCACACTACTTTCTGCACGAACGGTTTTCAGTTTCGTGCATGTAGAAAGCAGATAATCTTCAATTACAGATACACGAGCGGGAATGATGAGTTCTGTAATATTCGTTTGTCGCAGAGCATTTCCGCCAAGCTTTTGCATCCCAGATGGGAGCGTCAGCTCTGTTAATCCTCCGCAAGATTGGTATTCGCCGGAGCCTTGTGCAAAGGTGCGGTATCCCAATTCTGTTAAGGTTGTTGGAAGTGAAATCGTCTGCATATTCTGGCAGCGGTAAAAAAGGGCATTTCCCAATTTCGTAATACCTTCTTGCACAACCACAGATTTGATTTCCGGCATGTCATAAAATACAGATTTTGGCGTGCTTTCATCGCTATAGTCGTAGGTTGTACCAGAGCCTTGCAGCAAAACATGACCGTCTGCATAGCGGATATAATAGACATCTTCACCACACTGCCCAGCTGCAACTACATCGGAAGTAAAGGCTTTTAGCTTTTCTTCCAGCTCTGCAATCTTGCTATCCTGTGCATCTTCTCGTGCTTTTAAGGCTTCCATGTCTGCTTTTAATTGTGTCATTTTTACCAGCATCTCTGTCACCTTGCATTTGCCGAGAATGCAGCGACAATAGCCGCACAACTCCTCATTATCTCGACAGTCTGTAATGTTGGATGCGGTAATACCACTCGATCCACCGTTGACTCGCACCTGACAAAGGGTCAATGTCGTTTTGGTGTCGTTGTTGCTAAAGGACGGGATAAACGGGGCAACGGCTGGCGTACCTGCAAGCACCTCGATTTGCACGCTCCGCACAGATTCTTGTGTGTCGCAGGAAATCCCGACAGTGACATACCGAGGCAGGGAACTATCTGCATACTGCGACAAGTCTAAGATATAACCGTTGTCGTTTTGGAAATAATGTCCCTGAATCCAAGCTTTGCCGCTGCCAATCCGAAGCTGAAAACCACCTGCTGGTGTGATTGAAAAACACTCGCCATAAGTGTCCTGAATCCCGTCACAAATGATACTGGATAGATAACTGGTAAAATGTTCCGCTGTATAAACCCGGTCTAAGTTTTTTGCGTTGAAAAAACCGTATGTAAAAGCCATACTCATCCCTCCTGAAAAGTAGGTGTCAAACTTCTGCCGTTTTGGTCAAAACTCTCTATCATGCCGATTAGGCGGATACGATTTTGTGACAAACCAAAACGGGTTTGCTGTACCGTCACCCAGTCGCCGACCTGATAATCCTGCGGATACTGCTCCTGCGGTGCGGTTGCAGTGATACTGGATTCGCTGATTTCTTCCACTGAGGACAAGTTTTCCCGTCCCCGTTCCTCCAGCATTTTCAAGTATTCATTTTCTGGAATGGTGACGGATTCTCCTGCATCGTTCTGCGTTTCTTCCGATAAATCCCGTGCATCTACATACACCTCATATCGTTCCCAGCGTGTCGGTTCTGGGTCGAGGGTGCAAAATACACGTTTACGAGCCTCGCCCTCACCAGCCCCTAATGTGTAAGCTGCATTTTGCTGTGCGGCTGCATTTTTGAGATAGTCAAAGGTTAGCAGATTATGAAACGCATCCGAAAAAATCACATGCGGATAGGTGTTTTGTAAAATGCTACGGTCAACGCCCTCCGACAGCGTAAACACCATTTGATAGGTGCGGCTGTTTGGTTTTGTTTCAACGAGGGAGATGTTCGCCGTTCCGCCGACCAATTCACAGATTTTGTAGATCCACTCCATCAGGTTTGCATAGCTGATTTGCAAGTGGGTTTCTTGCTTCCAGCAGTCTCCAGTGATTTCGCCGAGCTGCAAACCGGGTAAAAAACGTTTATTTTGCTGCAAGCAGTTTTGCTGAATCGCCGTGTGTATAATCTCTCCATAGCTGGTTTGCTCTTTGATTACCATCGTTGGATAGATAATGCGGCGGGATAACAAAATCATGAGAAAGTGACCGCTTACAGTCAGATAGTCGCCGTTTTCTGCATCCGTCTGAATCCGGACAGATTCAATCAATCCATAATGTTTCGTGTCGTCTTTTCTGCCGACTAAGCGACCCGTTTGAAAGACGGCAACGGTTTCCGGCGTGGCAGCAATATACAATTCAAACTGCCCACACTGAAAATATTCGATGTCCCAGAGGAAACTTGAAAACGCATCGCAGACCGCCTCTAAGGTGATAGATACCGTGTTTTCGGCGGCGGTCATTTGGTAAACTTCAATCAGCATAATTTATACTCCTAAGTATGCATCTGTGTGCTGGATGGTTGCAGTGATGTATTTTGACGCACTCAACCGATACCGATTTAAACCCTTACGGAGTGTAAACCACGTCGAACCAGAGGTCATGCAGTTGATGATGTTGGTTGTTACACCATCTCGCACCAGCGTAACCGACTTTTGTCCTTGCTTGGTGTTGATGATGATTTTATCGCCCGGTAAAATTTCCAAAAGTAATTGAAAGTAGGTCTTTGTATCATCATCATACAAGGTAACTCCTGTTGCAACAGGGGTTGGAATGTCTTCTCCGGAGGCTGCTTCTAAGGTAATTAAAATGCCGACCTCTTCGCCGGAATTGAAGATGGACAAGGTTTTATCTGCACTGTAAACGCCGAGCGGAAACGGTTCATCGCTCTCCGGAAAGGGAAAGTGAAACGCTCCAAATACGGATTGACTGTATGCATAGATGGGCTGCATACTGTACCAGTAGGGGTCAGGGCAAATGATACTGATTTGCCCGTTGACCAACTCACCGAAATTGGTTACAGTGCAGCTCTCGACATACCCCTCTGTGTAAACATCAATCCCAACGGTGCGATAATACACCTTAAGATATTGTGCGGTTTTCACAACCCGATAGAGAGCGTGACGGTTTAATTCAATGTTATTGCCGCAACCTCGCATTTCAAACGACAGTACGAAATTTCGCTTTTCAATAAAGGCATTATTCAGGTAGCTGCCATTCATTCCAGCATAGGGAGTAGTACTAATCGTTCCAGCCGGCGGATACAATCCGTCAATTTTCGAAATCATATATTGATTGGCGGTCTTGGTCATGTCAATGCGGTCGCCAGCTGCATTTTCGATGATAAGCGTAAATCGCATAAAACACCTCACACATTGATTGCGTTTCTCGTTTGCCGGTAGATTTCCAGTCGAGTGAGAGCCTTTGGACTGTTGTTGGTCTGGTTGATGGTGCGGCTGTTGTCGTTGTTGTAGTAGTTGTTGACAACCGTGCCGGACTGCGGAGCGGCTTCTATGCTGCCAACATCCGGAGTTACCGTCAAGGATTTTTGGGCTGCTGTCATGACGGATTGCCCCAAAGAATTGACTGCATCTACAGCAGTTTTTACTTTATCATCTACACCTTCTGCAAGCCCGTACACCAAGTTAAAACCAAGCTCTTTTTTAAATAGTTTGGATGGGGAAGCGATGCCGAAGAATCCGGCGATGTTGTCCCAGATTTCTTGACAAAATCCAGAGAGTTGTCCCCAGAGCCAGCCGCAGACATCTGAGATACCGTTCCAGATACCATACACAATGTCAGAACCGATGCTATAAACTTCCCCCGGCAAACCACTGATGCCATTAATCAAGTTGTTCCACAGATTTGCAGCTGCATCCATTGCCTTGTATCCCATTTCAGATACGAAAGAGCCAACTCTGCCCAATACATTAGACAGCCAACTCCAAACCTCTCCGGGCAAGTCGCTGAGTTTGTCGCTGATGGTGCGGAAGAATCCGGAAACGGCATCCCATGCCTTGTTTTGCATCTCCGTTGACCATGCAAGTACTTTTGCAATCACACTGAGCAGCCAGTTCCAGACCTCTCCCGGCAGCTGGGAAAGTTGTTGCACGATGTTGCTGAAGAAGTTGGAAATCATTTCAGTTGCTCGGTTCTGCATCTCTGCTGACCATTTCAGGACATTGGTCAGAACATCCGTCAGCCAGTTCCAGAACTCGCCCGGCAACTCTTTCAGCTTGTCGATGATGATGGTCAAAAAGTTTTCAAGGGCTGATTTTGCTGTGTCCCAAATCTCTGTTGCCCACGTTTTTACTCGCTCGAACAGGTCAGAGAAAATCTCGCCCCAAGAAGTGACAATTGCCTCTCGGATGGAAAGAATCCCGGCTAAGATTGCCTGCAAAATGCTTGCTCCCAGCCCGATCCAGTCAGTTGCAAGAATGCCATCAATCAAAGCCCCCACTAATTGCGGAATCGCTGCAATCAGTTGCGGAATGGCTTGAATCAATCCGCTGACCAGCCCAGCAATCAAATTTGCTGCACAGGTAATCAACTGTGGCAAAGCACTCAGCAACCCGTTGATAAGCCCCATAATCAGTTGCACAGAGGCTTGTATCAACGTCGGCAGATTCTGCAAAAGCCCATTGACAAGCCCTTGAATTAGCTGGATAGCAGCCTGTATGATTTGCGGCAGGCATTGCAGCAAGCCCTGAATCAGCTGGTTGATTAAAACCAAAGCCGTATGAATGAGTTTCGGGGCATTTCGCATTAGCCCGTTAGCAAGATTTAAAACAAGCTGGACTGCGGTTTGCAATAAAGATGGCAATTGTTGCAGCAATCCATCGCTGAGAGATTGCACCAGCTGCACTGCGGATTGCATGATTTGCGGCAGAGCCTTTAAAAAGCCACGAATCAAACCACCAACCAATTGCAGGGCAGCACGGAGAACCTCCGGCAGAGCCTGCAACAAGCCCTCTGCAAAACCAGTAATCAACGTGATAGCAGCAGAGATAAATTCCGGCAAGTTGGTAGTAACAAAAGAAACAACTTGCTGCAACAAAGCCATTACAGCTTGCAACAGCACGGGGGCTTGCTGCTGAATGGCAGAACCAACCTGTTCCAATACAGATACTGCACTTTCCAAAATCATCGGTAAAGCAGACTGCAAATAGGAGAGTAGTTGCGATAGCAAGGCAAGAAAAGCCGTCACCAAAGTCGGAAGCACGGTTTCCATCAATGGTGGTAGTAGTGTTCCGATGGATTGCACCAGCGTTACAAAAAGGCTGTTAAAACCGCCCAGCAGCATTGGCAACAGCTGCGGCAATTTTTTCTGAATCGTTCCGGCAAGTTGGTCAATCTGTCCCGAAACACTTTCAAGTGCTGCCTGAAATCCGCTCTTGTTTAACGTGTTGAGTACTTCAGTCAGCCCCTGCACCGCTTCTCTGGCGGCAGGGGACAGCTTATCCCCGAACGAGTTGCTCACACCGTCCGCAGCAGAGGACAACAGCACAAAGTCGCCTTTGAGATTGTCCAGTTTGATTTGTGCCATCTGTTCGGCTGCCCCGTTGCAGTTATAAATTGCATCGGATAGCTTTGCAAAATCCTCGTCACTGGCGTTGATGATGGACAGCATCCCAGCCATCGCCTCTTTACCAAAGATGGTTGACGCTGCCTCGATTTGCTGGACTTTGCTTAAACCGTCGGTGGTTTTGGATACGTCTGCAAGAATATCCTCGTAGCTGCGGAGATTCCCGTCTGCATCTGTCAGGGCGACATCCGTTCCGCCGATTGCAGACCGCAGGTTTCCCATGACATCCATCAACGACTTAGTTTCCCCGTTGGTGTCGGTCAAAGAAATGCCCAGCTGTTCCATTGCCGCCGCCTGTTTATCGGTCGGGCTGGCAAGGTTGGCGAGGGCAGTTTTTAAAGATGTGCCGGCTTGGCTGCCTTTGATTCCGGCGTTTGCCATCAAACCAACTGCAACGGCGGTATCTTCGGCAGAGTAGCCCAGCGTGCCGGCAATCGGGGCGACATATTTAAAGGTTTCACCCATCAATCCGACATTGGTATTTGCGTTTGTGGACGCTGCTGCCAGTACATCGGCATAGTGGGTTGCATTGGAAACACCATCTGAAAATTCTCCGTCTGCGGCTAAACCGAAAGCGGTCATGCTGTCGGTCACAATGTCAGAAACCGTTGCAAGGTCTTCACCGGATGCGGCGGCAAGGTTCATGACACCGGAAACAGAACTGAGTACTTCGTCCGTTGACCAGCCTGCCATCGCCATGTATTCCATCGCCTTACCAACCTCGGTTGAGGTAAAGGCGGTGGTCGCCCCTAACTCCTGAGCCTTGTCCGAAAGTTTGGCGGTTGCCTGTTCCAGTTCTGCGGTGGTTTCGCACGACCCGGACATCAAGGATTTTACGGTAGACATCTGGCTCTCAAAGTCTGCAAATGATGTCAAACTTGTGGTTGCAACGGTTGCACCAAGGGTTGCAGCAGCTCCGGTATAAACAGCAAGCGATTTTGCACCGATTTCTGCACCAGAGGCAACACCGTGTCCCAGCGTTGAGGCAAATTTAGAAAAATGCCCCTCGCTTTCCGACACCTTATTACCCGCATCTTTGGCACTATCTCCAGCATTTTTCATGCTCTTGTCAAAGGCATCTGCGGATTCCGTGGCTTTTTTGACCGTTGTTTCTTCGTCTGCGATTTTCTTTGATAAATCTTCAATCTGGCTTTTCAGAGATTTCGCTTCGGAGGAATGTTTGCCATATTGTGCGGTAGCATCTACATATTCCTGTTTCAGTTTGGATAAATCTTGCTTTTGTGAGGCAAGACGCTCGGTCAAACCTTGCTCTGCCGTTGCCAGTTGTTTGGCTTCGGCTTCCATGTCCGACAGCTGTTTGGTACAGCTTTGGTGTTCGTCTGAAAGCGTTTTTATTTTTTCAGCAAGCTGCTGTGCTTGCGTGGAGTTTTTACCATACAGCAAATAGGCGTTTTGGTACTCTGCAGAGAGTTTGGACAGCTCTGTTTCCTGTTTGGAGATGGTTTCTTTCAGAGATTCGAGCGGTGTTTGTGCCGCCTGTCCCGCTTGCCTCAGCTTATTGGCAGAAGATTCCGCAGCGTTCAGTTTGTCGGTGTTCTGCGATAACTCTTCGTTCAGCTGGTCATATTTTTGCTTTAGGGCAACCGCTGCGTCGGAATTTTCGCCTTGTTCCAGTACCACATCCGTATAAGCCGCCTTGAGGGTGGAAAGTTCTGCCTTTTGCTTTGAGATGGTTTCTTTTAGCTGATTGGAGGCGGAGGACATCCGCTCCAGTTTGTCCGTGTACTTCTTCTGGGCTTCTGTGGTGCGGATGATTTCTGCTTGCAGGGCTTGATATTGCTGCAAGGAGATCTCGCCGGCTTGCATTTTGGTGTAGGCTTCTTGAGCAGCTTTTTTCAGCCCGTCCAGTTTATCGCCCGTCAACCCGATTTCTTTCGCCAACAGGCTTTGTTTTTGTGCCAGTAGTTCGGTGTTGGTTGGGTCGAGTTTTAGCAGTTTCTCGACCGTCTGCAACTCGGACTGCGTTGTGCGAATCATCTTGTTGACGTTTCCAAGAGATTGATGCAGCCCGGCGGTGTCGCCATTGATTTCGACGGTAATGCCTTTAATGCGTTCTGCCATAGTCCGCCTCCTCTCTGTTAAAATTTATCAAAGTCGCTCTGTTCTGCCAGTGTGCTATAGTGGCAATCATCGTTCTCTCGCTCGGTAAACATATCATTTACCAGACCAATGGTCAAAAAATCCAAATCGCTCATAGACAAGCCCAGCTGGACACACCGCAGCAAAAAAAGCGGTGTAGTCATCGGTCGGTCAATCGGGCGATGTTTTTTTTACCGGTTACCTGCGTTTCTACATTCAAGCCCCAGAGGTCAATCAGCTGTGGCAAAATTTCATAAATGCTGAACGTGTTAAACTGTTCCAGCCATTCATCCGGCGAAGCCGGAACGGCTGGGTCAGCGTGTTTTGCCATGATGTAGGCGATGTTTTCAAAGAGTTCCAGCGAAACAATATCCAAGCTGGAAGCAGCCGGATTCTGGTCGTCTGGTTTCTGGTCTTTTTGTTCCTGCATGGCTTTTTGTAAGGCGTTTAAATCCTGATAAATATCACGCCGAAATTTCAGGCGGTACAGCCGAGGAATGGCTGCACTTGCCTTGAATGGGACTTCGATGCCATCTACAACAATGTTTTTCTGAATTGCCATCATCCCACCCCCTTACACTTTAACAGAAGCAGCGGATTTCTGAGCCTTTTCAGACGCTGCAAAATCCGGCGTGTATACACTCTTATACCAGTTATTATAGGTTTCAATAGATGTCTGCTCGCAAGTTCTTGCCTTTACCAAACCATTGTTCAGGGCGGTTGCAGTCAGGGACAGCGTTTCCGTTTTAACTTCCTTTTCTGCTTCAATGGTGCTGGATTCTGTTGCCGGACGAGAGGCAGAGCAGCAGAACAGACAGTGCCGAATTTTATTCTTATCGCCGCTGAATTCAAACAGCAGTGCAAACTGGGATACTTCTGCGGTATTGTTTTCCGTGAGAACGCCGTTTTTGTCCAATTTCTCGCCGAGAATATCGGTTGCAAAATCCAGCGGAACGAGTGCGATTTCTAAGTCGCCAGTATAGCCAGAGTTGTTGTTGAGGACGTAATACACGCCGTCATCTGCGTAAAAGTTGGATGCTTCGCCCTCTGCATCAATCGACAGGGATACTGCACCCGGAATGCGAACTGGTTCTGCAAAGGTTGGTACGCCTTCGTCATCGAAAGACAGAATCTTTGCATAGTGTACCTTGTTCAAACCAAATTTGACCTTATTTTTCTCCAAAGCCATCGGTTAAACCTCCATTTCATAAAGTACTTCATAGAATTGTTCACTGTCAATCCATTGTTCTGATTTCTGATAAAAAATGTGATGTCGCCGTAAGACGGCTTCCACTTGCCGTTCGATTTCTGGCTGTTTCCGGTCGGTATATAATTCAATATCCAGCTGCTTAGAACTGAAATACATCTCGTTATCGGCAGAAAACGTTCGTTCTCCCGTGGAGAGAAAAACCAGAAACGGCGGTTGGGGACACTCGCCCTCTGCAAAATGATGATAGGCAAACGGCAGTTCCATTTCTTCCATCATTGCAGCGATTTGTTCGTAGGACATTTGACCGCAGGTCATTGCAACGCCTTTCTGATTTCTCGTTCCAGCATTTCAATGCTGTGCTGTTCTGCCGGTTGGATATGCTCATATTTTTTAGATCGCTTGCCGTTTCGCATGATGTGTCCCTTTTCCAGCAGATGTGCAATCTGATACCGGTCTTTCGAATGCACGGTAATATGCAGAGCGTTGCTGCGAACTTCCTGCTGGGAAGCTGTCCAGCTTTTTCGATACGCACCTGTTCTCTTCGGAGCAGTGGTTGCAATTTCCTTTTTGGTTGCCGTAGCCGTTTTTTTGACTGCCTTTTTTACGCCATCGGTTGCCAAGCGAACATATTCCTGTAACCCATGCATGACAGCAATCGCCAGTTCATCAATATCCACCATTTGTTTCGACATCGTTTTCTCCCGCCTTTCTCGCCGTTGCCGTCAATTTCAAGTAATCCTTGCGGATAAAATCCGGTGTTACGCTCGTGATGTCATAGACCACCCCCTGAAACAAAATCCGGTTCGCAGATGTGGACGGCATCCATTGCCGCTGCTGCCGGATATAAAAGTCCAGGGTCTGTACTTCTTTGGTCACGCCAGTGTCTGCATTCTCGACCGAAGATTTCAGCGTGACCCTTGCCCAGCAGGAGAACGCTTCTTCCCATCGGTTGCAGTGGTTGCCGATGGCATCGACTTTTACTCGCTGCTCTAATAGGGTAATCCGCTGGTTCAGCGTGCCGATTTCCATCAGACAACCCCCTCTCGCTGTGCAAACAGCAGCGACCGCAAACTCAGATTCAGCTTGGAAAAATCAGCGGTATTGCGGTTCTCGTAGAGATAGGAAACCGCATAGAGGATTGCTGTGCGTGCGGTGTCCTCGTGTTCGGAAAGCTGTGCTTCGTCCATTCTGCCCACGCTCATGACCTGCTGTTTTGCCGTTGCTAAGAGGGAGAGCAACAATGGGTCTTCCTCCTCAAAGTCGATTCGCAGATACTGTTTGACTTCTTGTAACGTAACCATTAGCCGTTTTTGATGGTCAGCGTCTTAACGGCTTCAGAGAGAATCAACTTGCCGTCTACTCGCTGGGAGGCGAGGAAGCCAACCTGTCCCGTCATGGCAAACAGTTCGTTCAGTCGCTTGAAAGAACGCCCCTGCCGGTCGCCAATCCAGTAATAGCTAAAGTCACCGAACGCCATGCATTTCGCTCCGGCTTTGGCAATCGGGGCATAGCTGGAAGTATAATACGGGCGGTTCAGAATCAAGTCCGGTGTGCCAGCCTGTACAGACGGACTCCAGATATAATTTCCGGTGGTATCTTTCAGCTTCCGCAGAGCCTTCACTGTGGCATCGTTCAGCACCCAGATGCCTTTCTTCCGGTACGGAGATTTCACGGAGTAAAACAGTTCAAAGACATCGTCAAAGGTGATGTTTGCCGTGCTGGTGGTTGCTCCGTTTTCTGCACCGCCGGTCGCATTGAAAATCCCTGTCGGCTTGCCCTTGCCGTCGCCTACGAGAAACGCTTCTTCTTCCTTTGCACCGATGCGGCGAGCAAATTCTTTTGTGATGTAGGCAGGCAAGTCAAAAGCGGCATCGTTCAGCAGTTCTTCGGAAATCTTGATGGCAGTGCCGACCTTGTACGCACTCAAAGACGCCTGTCCAAAGGCATCATCCGATAGGGTATAGGCGGCTTCTTCATCCATCCACGCTGCTTCTCCCTTGGAGGTGACAACCGGAATTTTGCGGTCGCCGGAGGCGGTCTGAATCACGGTTGCCAGTGTCCGGAAGATGTTCTCTTCCTGCAAGCCTTCCACCAGTTGCCGTTCAAATTCCTCTGGAACAAGATAGCCGCCCTCAGAATCCGTTCCAACCTGCAAATCGTTTCGGATGTCGGTGTAATTCCGGTTGCGGATGCTGTTCCAGAAAGCGGTTTTGTAGGCATCAGAAGCCGTTCCGGAAGTCTGCTTCGGCAGGTTTGGAGCGGTTGGGGACTGTAAGATTGCCTGAGAAGTTGGGCGGTTCAACTCTGCATCCAGCTGTTCTTGCCGTTCCAGCCGCTGGATTTCCTTGCCGTAGGCAACAATCTGTTGTTCCATGGCGTCGTAGGTTTTGCTATCCTCTTCCGAAAGCAGACCGCTTGCGGTGCGTTTGGTGTCGAGGAAATCACGGGCGGTATCCCATGCTTTCGCTCTTTTTTCTCTCAGTTCCTGAATGGTCATGTTCATTCCTCCTTAATCTTTCAAAAGTGCCAGCCGCTTTTCCAGCTGGTCAATGGGAATCCCGATGGGAGCGACTGCGGAAAGTTTGTGCAACAAGGTGTTCTGGGTATGCTTTGCGGAATACTGCACGGGTTGTGGTTCGGTCTGCGTGGATGGAGCAGGGGAGTCTGCAAATAAAATCCCGTCCACCAGTCCCAGTTCCAGGGCTTTTTCGGCATTCATCCACGTTTCTTCGCTCATCAGCTGCGAGAGCGTTTCCCGGCTCTGGTGGGACTTCTGCACATAGGCGTTCAGGATGGATTCCTTGACTTCTTCGAGCATGGCAATAGTCTGTTCCATGTCTGTCTTATTGCCATAGGCGAGGGTCATCGGGTCGTGAATCATCAGCATTCCGGTCGGGGAAATCAAAGTTTCATCGCCTGCCATTGCCACAACGGATGCAGCAGAAGCAGCGATGCCGTCAATCTTCATGGTGATTTTGCCGTTGTGGTTTCGCAGCATGGTATAAATCTGACTGGCAGCAAACACACAGCCGCCGGGGCTATTGATCCAGACGGTGACATCGCCCGGATGGGCTTCCAGTTCTGCCCGAAACTGAGCAGGTGTGACATCATCTTCCAGCCATGATTCTTCGGCAATTGCTCCATTCAAGCGGAGTTCTGCCGGTTCGGCGGGTTCAGCTTCGTTTTTTACCCAGTTCCAAAATCGGTTCATGGTGTTTTCCTTTCTGTTGTTTGATAGGCAGCCCCTGCATCTTTCAGCTTCGTAAAGCTGCCGTTGACTAGATACAAGTTTCCGCCTTCTGCTTCGGGGATTTGGTTCATGTCTTCCAGTTCCCGGATGTCGTTGGTGGACATCCAGCCATTTTGTCGGGCAGTCGCATAGCCCTGCATTCTGGAAGCATAATCGCCACGCAAAAGCCCCTCTACATTGAACTTGATGCAATATTTGCCCTTTTCGGAATCGCAGAGCAAGTCTTTCTGTAGTCCCTGTTCCCAACGGACAAGCCACGGGTCGAGGCTGTACTTCACGAAATCCAGTGACAGATGTTCCACGTTACTGAATGTTGCGTGGTCGAGGTCGCCAATCATATGCAGCGGCACTCTGTACATTCGAGCGATTTCCTCCACCTGAAACTTTCGGGTTTCGAGGAACTGGGCTTCATTGTTGGGAATGGAAATCGACTGGTATTTCATGCCCTGTTCCAGCACGGCGATTTTGTGGCGGTTGCCGGAGCCGTAGGCTCTCCGCCAGGCATCCCGTACTTTCTCCGGGTCTTTGACGGTGTTCGGGTACTCCAGCACGCCGGATGGGGTTGCTCCGTTCGCAAAGAACGAAGAGCCGAAGTCCTCGCAGGCAAGCGATAGCCCCAGCGAATTTTTCGCCAAGGCAATCGGAGAATAGCCAATCAAACCATCAAAACCCAGTCCGGGAATGTGTAGCACGTTCTCTCTCGGCAGTACCAGCTCGCCAAGTTTCTTCAGGTTGGGGTTGGCATTTTCATAGCAGCTGTAGCGGTAAATCAAACGGTTTTTGTCATCCCGGTCAACGGTCATGCGGTCGGGGAGCAGGGGATACAGCCCTACGACTTCGCCCCGTCCATTCCGGATGATTTGGGCGTAAGCGTTGCCATAAATCAGCAGATGGGACATCAGCGTTTCCCGAAACACAAAGCTGGTCATTTCCGGGTTCGGCTGATCGTGGAGTAAAAAATAGAGCGGATGGTTGGGTACTCGCTCTTTTCCGGTGTTGGTGGATTGATAGACGTGCAGGGGCAGCTGGGCAACGGTCTCCGACAAGACCCGAATACACGCATAGACTGCTGTCAGCTGGAGGGCTTTCCAGTCGTCCACCTGCCGCCCACTGCTGGAGCGTCCGAAGTGGAACGAATAGGAACGGCTGTTGTATTGATCTTTGGGCTGCGGCTTGTCCCGACTGCGAAACGGATTTTTAAACGGCATAAACGCTCTCCTTTTTAGTTTGGGTAAATGACACAATGATTTCCGGATACACAAGCCTGTATTTCTGTACATTTAGCGACTTGCAATTATTCGAGAAAAGAGGTAATATAACAGTACCGCAAGGGAAACCAAGCAAAAACAAAAAACGGCGGATGAAAAAAATGGAACGCATAAAAAGAGTGGTTATCACATGGGAAGACGAAAACTGGGAATACGAACTGGAGTTGACCGGAGCAGAGGCAGAACACTTCACCGAATCGGAGGCGGCTGCCTACGCTGCTCAGGATGCCGCCGAAAACGAAACGACCATGAAACGGCTGCTGGACATCGACATCGAAACCGAGGAGCTGGACGACCGGGAGGCAGCCATGGAGGAGGCTGCCTACTGGAACGAATTTTTCTGGGAATGCGAGAGCGGTCGATAAACCGCTCGCAAACCTTTCATTCTGCACCGAGAGCCGAAAGGCTCTTGTGCTGGTGCATGACTCGAAGAATCTGTTGGATTTCCGTTTCTGAAACGCCCAACGCTTGCAATGCCTGTCGGCTGCCGCAGTCAGGACAAATCGGGGTTTTGGAATCTGTCCGGGAAAGGGCAGGGGGTTCTGTGTAAGCGTTCCGGCACAGTGGACAAATCCGCCGTGTCAGTGCTGGCTGTTTGGCATTCATGAAAACACCCCCTTTCACGCCGTTCTGCCAAACCGAAAGGCGGCATCGCCGTTCAGGTTTCGGGTCAGAAACATTCTTGCTGTGGCGAATTCCTCGCCCACCAACCCCAGCCGAATCAACCAAGTTCGCATCGCAAATTTCGGGTTTTCGGTTTGTTGTGGTTTCGGGCTGGCAGTTCGCAGCTGTTTCGCCTGTTCGGAAAGGGCGAGGCAAAGCTGAATATAGCTTTTCAGCTGTCCGGCATGGAGTCCGTTTTTCCTGCCGTTGGCAGGCTTGTCGAATTGGAACAACCGAAATTCAATCGTTCCTTTCGTGAAAAGGGCGTGGTAGTTGGTCATGTGATAGCGGCTGTCGTTGTAGTGGTGTGTTCTGCCGTATTCCGCCCCGTTTGTGGTGTACCAGATATCCGCAAGCTGTGCCATGGTGGTAGGCTTTTTTCGGTTCAGCTGTTCGATGAAATTCGGGTTGACGGTTCGGCAGTAGCGACGCATCCGGTTCTGGTCGAGGTGCAGGGCATCCGCAAGCAACCGCTCGTGGCTTGCCATGATGTTGGCAAGGTTTCGCAGGCTCTGCGGTGTGTGTCCGCTTGCTCCAATGTGAATGTGTACCCCAGCCCCTACGCCTGCGTGGCTGATGGCTCCGGCTTTTCGCAGCCGACGTACCAGTTCTTGCAGCGGTTCGATGTCTGCGTAGGTTAAAATCGGCGTGACCAGTTCGCACTTTTCCGTGTCTATGCCGGAGATGGAGTTGTTCCGTTGAAACTTCCACTCTCTGCCCTGTGCATCCCATGCTGACCAAGTGCTGTATCCGTTTCGGCTGGCAGTATATTCGCATCTGTCCGTGCCGAAATAGGCGGCGGCAAGTCTGGCAGCCCGTTCTCGGGTGATGTGGTTCATCTCAATCTCCACTCCGATGGTCTGTTGTTTCATCCGTTGGATTTGCTGTTCTGTTTTTGCGTTCATGGTTGTTCCTCCTGCTGTTTTTTGGTAGTGTTATATTACCTCTAAACGGCGGAGATAGCAAGCCGCTAAACGACACAAAGTTTTGTTCGTGTATTTGTGCTTATAGCACAAGCAGTTCTCGTTCATCATAGACGCAGGTCTGCTCTTCCGAGTGGCGAATGGCACGGTCGAGTGCCATAATCGTGGCAACGATGCCATCAATTTTTTCCGTTGATTTTGCCTTGTCTGGCTTGATATTCTGGGCAGGGTCGCTTCGGGTGACGACATTTCCAGCCATCCACCGAAGAATCGGGTTGCCGCCGTGCTGGATGTTTCCCTCCAGCAGCAGCTTGTAAAACTCCTTGCTGGGCGGTGACATATCCCGAAAACCCTGTCCAAATGGAATCACGGTAAATCCCAGCCCCTCAAGGTTCTGCACCATCTGCACCGCTCCCCATCTGTCATACGCAATTTCTTTGATGTGGAATTTCTGCCCCAGAGCATCAATGAACCGTTCGATGTACCCGTAGTGGACAACATTGCCTTCCGTGGTTCGCAAGTATCCCTGTTGTTCCCAGCGGTCATAGGGGACATGGTCACGGGCAACCCGCAACGGCAAGGTTTCCTCCGGCAGCCAGAAATACGGTAGCACAATATAGGGTTCTTCCTCCGACTGTGGCGGAAAGACCAACACAAAGGCGGTGATGTCCGAAGTAGAAGACAAGTCCAGACCGCCGTAGCATTCCCGACCGAGCAGGGCTTCTTCGTCAATGGGAGCGTTTCCCTTGCAAAAGACCGCATCCGGAATCCAGCTGGTGAGTGAGGAAACCCACAGATTCAGCCGTAACTGTTTGAATTGGTTCTCTTCCTCGGGGTTGCGGAGAGCTTTCTGAAATGCCTCCCGTACCCGTTCGATGGGAATGGTAATCCCCAGCGAGGGATTTGCCCGATACCAGTTCTGTTCGTCCTTCCAGTCTGCCCCATCCGGCAAGCCGTAAATCACGGGGTAAAAGGTCGGGTCATATTTGCGTTTCGCCAGCAAATCTGCCGCCAGTTGATGTTGCTCGTAGCAAATAGAATGCCTGTCCGTGCCTGCCGTAGTGATGGTGACGAAGAGCGGTTGTGTTCGGGCATCGCCAGAGCCGTTCGTCAGAACATCCCAGAGTTTCCGGTTCGGCTGGGCGTGGAGTTCATCGAACACCAACCCCGACACGTTCAGCCCGTGTTTCGTGCCGACTTCCGCAGACAGGACTTGATAGAAGCCCGCATTGGCATAGTTCACAATGCGTTTGGTGGATGGAATTTGCTTGCAGCGTTTTTGCAGGGCAGGGCAAAGGGCAATCATCCGGGCAGCAACTTCATACACGATGGACGCTTGCGAGCGGTCAGCAGCAGCCCCATAGACTTCCGCAGCTGGCTCGTTGTCACCAAAGAGCAAATACAGAGCAATGGCTGCGGCGAGTTCCGACTTGCCGTTTTTCTTTGGAATCTCGATGTATGCCATGTGGAATTGTCGGGTGTTGTCGGGTCGCAGGATGCCGAAGAGGTCACGGATGATTTGTTCCTGCCACGGCAGCAGCCAGAAGCGTTTCCCAGCCCATTTGCCCTTGGTGTGCCGGAGATTTTCAATGAAGGTCACGGCTCGGTCTGCAAGAGCGGCATCATAGTGTGAGTCCGGCAGCATGAACGGGGAGGGCTGGTAGTGCTGCAAGGTCGGGTATTCCGGCGGTCGCTGTTCGGTCATTCTGTACCGCCTCCCGTCAATAGGCGTTCCATGTCATCTTGCGGAGCAGATTCCCCAGAGCAGGCGATGATGCGGCTGCGTGCGGAGGGGGTCAATCCGAACTGTGCGGCGATGTTCATCATCTGTTTCAAGTTGCTCTGGGCAATGGAAACTTGCGGCACTTGCTGCCAGTAGCCGTTCGGCGTTTTCACAAGGCTGCCGTGCTGCGTCAGAAAGGTTTCTGCCTCTTTCCAGCGAGCATAGGCTTGACAGTATCCGGCAAACGCTGCCCGGTCGAGTTCGGTTAAAATGCCCAGCTGCTCCATACCTTTGCTGAGTCGCCGCCATTCTCGTTTTGCCTCTTTCTCCAGCCATGCCGGGCAGGAGGGGGCTTTCTGGGGCGGCTTTGGCTCGCTGGGGTTCAGGGAGCGTTTGCCGGGGTTGCCCTCTAATTCCTTGAGGGCTGTCGGTTTGGGTTTGCGTCCTCTTGCTGCCATGTCATCACCTCCTTTCTGGTGAATTGCAACTTCTGCCCCAGTGGGGTAGAAGTGGGGGCGTGGTTAGCGTCCTGCCTGCTGCAGAGCCTCGGCAAGAGAAAGCGTTGTGCCGTTTCGCTCCACGGTGCAGGCAGTTTCCGGGTATTTCGTGTGAAATCGCTGGACAATGACGTCCATAAACTTCGGGTCGAGTTCGATGCCCCGGCAGATGCGTCCGGTCTCCGCACAAGCCATCAATGTCGAACCGCTTCCGAGGAAGGGGTCGAGTACTACATCGCCCCGTTTCGTGGAATTTTGGATGGGCTTGCTCAGTAAACCGATGGGCTTCATGGTTGGATGTTCTTTGCTGCTGGATGGACGGTCATATTCCCAAACGGTAGTTTGTTTCCGGTCGGAATACCATTGGTGCGTACCGTCTTTTCGCCAGCCATACAGGCAAGGCTCGTGTTGCCATTGGTAGGGACTTCTGCCAAGCACCAGCCGGTCTTTTACCCAGATACAGCAGCCGGACAGGTAGAACCCAGCATCCTCGAACGCCTGCCGGAAATACAATCCTTTGGTGTCGGAATGAAAGACATAAATCGAGCCATTCTTTGCAAGTCGTTGGAACATCTCCTGAAAAGCAGCGAGCAGAAATGCAGAAAATTCCGAGTCGGGCATATGGTCATTCTGAATGCTTCCGGCGGTTTCCGTGACGTTGACGTTATACGGGGGGTCAGTCAGAATCAGGTCTGCGGAGGTGTCTGGGAGCAGGGCGGCATAGGGTGCTTGCGTGGTGGCATCGCCGCAGAAGACCTGATGCACACCGAGATGCCAGAGGTCGCCGGAACGAGAACAGCACGGCTGCTGTAACTCTGCATCGGGGTTGTATTGGTCTTCCTGTGCGGTCTGCGGAAAGACTTTTTGGAAGAGCTGTTCGATTTCCGGCGGTTCAAATCCCGTCACGGCGGTGTCGATGTCCGAGGATTGAATGTCCTGCAACAGCTCTGCCAGCATCCGTTCATCCCACTGCCCGGTGATTTTGTTGAGGGCAAGGTTCATGGCTTTTTCCTGTGTCTTGTCCAGCTGAACGACCACGCAGGGGGCATCTGTCCAGCCCAAGTCCTGCATGACAGTCAGCCGCTGATGTCCGCCAATGACGGTGTGGTCAGCGTTGACGATGATGGGGTCGACATAGCCGAACGTCTGGAGGGACTGTTGGATTTGCTGATAGGTCTTGTCCCCTTTTTTCAGCTTTTTGCGAGGGTTATAAGTGGCAGGGGACAGGGTAGGGAATCGGGTACAAATGCGATTGCACCGGGGAAATGGGTCAGGATTGGAGCAGGTTGCTGCTTGCAGAAAGGAGGATTTCCCAGAAAAACCGGAAGTATCCGGAAAAAAGAATCAAAGAGAACGGAATCGAGGGCAAAAAATATTCCAAAACACCCGATGCAATCGCATTCACACCCAATTGGGTAGCCAGTGGGAGGGTTTCCCAGTGTAAGGTTGGTGTTTGCATGATTTAAGTTCCTTTCTGTTTGTGGTAGCGGTCTTGCAGGTAGCAAGCACGGCTGCAGTAGATGCGGTGGCGGTTGCCAATGACGAGCCCTTCACCGTTAATGACCGCAGTACCGAGCTGGAGCTGCTGTACATCGATGACCTGGTAGAAGGGATGTTCGACCTGCTGGAAGGCAAGGAGCAGCACTGTGAGTTTGACGGTGTGGAGACTGTTCTGCAAGCAGATGGTCGTTACTGCTGCGTCCCTGTGACACACAAGGTAACACTGGGCGAGATCGTAGATCTGCTGCAGGAGTTCAAGAAACAGCCGACTACGCTTATGATGCCCAAGATGCCAGACGGTTCCTTTGCTAAGAAGTTGTATTCCCTGTACCTGACCTATCTGCCGACGGACAAGTTCAAGTATGCCCTGAAGATGAACGTGGACAACCGTGGCTCCTTCACTGAACTGGTGCATACCGCCGACTGTGGACAGGTGAGCATCAACATCTCGAAGCCCGGCATCACCAAGGGACAGCACTGGCACAACTCCAAGTGGGAACTGTTCATTGTGGTGGCTGGGCACGGCTTGATTCAGGAACGGAACATCAACACCGGAGAAACGGTGGAGTTTGAGGTTTCCGGAGACAAGATCGAGGCTGTCCACATGATTCCCGGCTGGACTCACAACATCATCAATCTGTCCGAAACGGAAAATCTGGTGACGGTGATGACCTGCAACGAGATTTTCAACCCGAACCATCCGGACACCTTCTTCGAGCCGGTGTAAGAGTAGCTACTGGTTGACGTTAGGAGAATTTTATGGAACACAATTTTACATGGAAAAATGATGGGCGCACCAAGGTCATGATTGGCTGCGGCACCCGTCCGGAGATTATTCGTCTTGCAGCTGTCATCAAGCGCTGCCGGGAATATTTTGACTGCTGCGTGGTCTATTACAATCAAAACTGGGACAGAAACCTCTCCACCGTATTCTGGGAGGATTTCGAGCTGAAAAACACCTTCGGGGAGTATGGTCCGGACATTCTGGTGCCCGTGGTTGGCGAGAATCTGGGTGTGACCTGCGGTAACATTCTGGGACGTAGCTATGAGCTTCTGTCTGAGTTGCAACCGGAGGGCTATCTGGTGCTGGGCGATACCAACTCCTGCCTGTCCGCCATCAGTGCCAAGCGGCTGCACATCCCCCTGTTTCACATGGAGGCTGGCAACCGCTGCAAGGATGAGTGCCTGCCCGAGGAAACCAACCGTCGCATCGTGGATGTGATCTCTGACGTGAATATGTGCTATTCCGAGTTCGCCCGGAAGTATCTGGCAGATACTGGCCTACCCAAGGAGCGCACCTACCAGACCGGCTCTCCCATGGCGGAGGTGCTGCGCATGAATCTGGAGAAAATCCAGAAAAGCGATGTGCTGGAGCGTCTGGGACTGGAGAAGGACAAGTACATTCTGCTGTCCGCCCACCGTGAGGAGAACATCGACTCCGAAAAGAACTTCCTGAGCCTGTTTACTGCCATCAATGCGCTGGCAGAAAAATACGATATGCCCATCCTGTACTCCTGCCATCCCCGCAGCAAGCATCGTTTGGAGAAGAGTGGCTTCCAGCTGGATCCTCGCGTCCGGGTCAACGAGCCGCTGGGCTTCAACGACTATAACAAGCTGCAAATGAACGCTCTGGCAATCGTCTCTGACTCCGGCACCCTGCCCGAGGAGAGCAGCTTCTATCTGTCTATTGGTCATCCCATCGCCGCTGTGTGCATCCGCACCTCCACCGAGCGTCCCGAGGCACTGGAAGCTGGTGACTTTATTCTGGCTGGCATTACCACCCGGGAACTTCTCAACGCCACCGATATGGCGATCGAGATGAAGCAGAAGGGCGTTCTGGGCAAGCCCTGCCCCGATTATGTGGACGAGACCGTGTCCATGAAGGTGGTTCGCATCATTCAGGGTTATGTGAATGTAGTTAATAAGATGGTATGGCGTAAGGGCTAAAGTAATTTAGCGCAAACAATAAAATGGAGGAAAGAAAAATGTCTCTGTATGAAAAAATTGTCTCTAAGCAGGAAAAACTCGCATTGGTCGGTCTGGGCTATGTCGGCATGCCGATTGCTGTTGCTTTCGCAAAGAAAGTAAATGTTATCGGATTTGATCTGAATAGCGAGAAAATCAATCTGTACAAACAGGGCATTGACCCGACCAAAGAGGTTGGAAATGAAGCCATTAAAGCAACCTCTGTCGACTTTACAGACGACGAAAGGAGACTTCAGGAGGCAAAGTTTATCATCGTGGCTGTTCCTACGCCTGTGAACACCGACCACACGCCTGATCTGACTCCGGTTATCGGTGCCTCCGAAATTGTTGGCCGGAATCTGACGAAAGGTTCTATTGTCGTGTATGAATCGACTGTCTATCCGGGTTGCACGGAGGATGTTTGTATTCCGATTCTTGAAAAGGAATCTGGTCTGAAGTGCGGTGAAGACTTCAAGATTGGCTATTCTCCCGAGCGCATCAATCCGGGCGACAAGGTACATCGTCTCGAAAATATTCGCAAGATTGTTTCCGGTATGGACGCAAAAACCTGCGAAGAAATCAAAAATGTGTACGACTTGGTTATTGAAGTCGGTACCTACCCTGTTTCTAACATCAAAACGGCAGAAGCAGTAAAAGTTGTAGAAAACAGCCAGCGCGATATTAATATCGCGTTCATGAATGAACTTGCAATGGTATTTGACCGGATGGGAATCGACACCAATGAGGTTGTTGATGGTATGAATACCAAATGGAATGCACTGGGTTTCCGTCCTGGCTTGGTTGGCGGTCACTGCATTGGTGTTGATCCGTACTACTTTACTTATGAGGCAGAAAAGTTGGGCTATCATAGCCAGATTATTCTGAATGGTCGTATTGTCAACGACAGCATGGGTGCATATGTTGCTGATGCTGCAATTAAGAAAATGATTGAGGCTGGCCAGGCACCTAAGAAGTCCAAAGTCGTGATTCTGGGTCTTACCTTTAAGGAAAACTGCCCGGATACTCGTAATAGCAAGGTTAACGACATTATCAAGCGACTCAAGACTTATGGCATTGATCCTATCGTGATCGATCCGTGGGCAAGTGAACGTGATGCCATGCGTGAATATAGTGTTCAGCTGCACAGCATGGAGGATGCTAAGGAAGCTGATTGCGTTATCGTGGCAGTTGCTCATAAGGAGTTTAAGGCCCTCAGTCTCGAAGATATTAAGAAGCTGTACAAAGAAAGCCCCGACGATGAAAAAGTATTGCTGGATGTTAAGGGACTTTACACAGTGCAGGATTTGAATAATTCTGGCATGCGTTACTGGAGACTGTAATACTTTAATGTCCGGAAAGGATACGATTATGGGAAACTATAGAATTGCAGTTGCAGGTACTGGCTATGTCGGCTTGTCCATCGCCACTTTGCTGTCACAGCATCACGAGGTTATGGCAGTAGACATCATCCCGGAGAAGGTTGATCTTATCAACCACAAGAAGTCGCCTATTCAGGACGAGTATATTGAAAAGTATCTCGCAGAAAAGGACTTAAATCTGACTGCCACACTGGATGCTGAAGCTGCCTATAAGGATGCAGACTTCGTTGTCATCGCAGCACCTACCAACTACGATAGCAAGAAGAACTTCTTTGATACCTCTGCGGTTGAAGCAGTTATCAAGCTGGTCATCCAGTATAATCCGGATGCCATCATGGTTATCAAGTCCACGATTCCTGTAGGATATACGGCTTCTGTGCGTGAGAAGTTTAACACCAAGAATATTATCTTCAGTCCAGAATTCTTGCGTGAGTCTAAGGCACTGTATGACAACCTGTATCCGTCCCGTATCATCGTTGGTACTGACCTGAATGATGATCGCTTAGTTGAGGCTGCACACGAGTTCGCAGGTCTGTTGCAGGAAGGCGCCATCAAGGAAAACATCGATACCCTGTTCATGGGCTTTACCGAAGCTGAGGCAGTCAAACTGTTTGCCAATACCTATCTGGCATTGCGTGTGTCTTATTTCAACGAATTGGATACCTATGCTGAGATGAAGGGTCTGAACACCCAGCAGATTATCGAGGGAGTTTGCCTTGACCCGCGTATTGGTGACCAGTACAATAATCCCTCTTTTGGCTATGGAGGCTACTGCCTGCCCAAAGATACCAAGCAACTCCTGGCCAACTACGCTGATGTGCCTGAAAACCTGATTGAAGCTATCGTGGAATCCAACCGCACCCGCAAAGACTTCATAGCTGATCGCGTTCTGCAGATGGCAGGCTATTATGGTTATGGTGAAGATAACGAGTACGATAAATCTCAGGAAAAGCTCTGCGTGATTGGCGTATACCGCTTGACGATGAAGTCGAACTCTGATAACTTCCGCCAGTCCTCCATTCAGGGCGTCATGAAACGCATCAAGGCAAAGGGTGCAACGGTCATTATCTATGAGCCGACTCTGGAGAATGGCAGTACATTCTTTGGCAGTGAAGTCGTGAATGACCTTGAAGAATTCAAAAAACGCAGCCAAGCCATCATTGCCAACCGCTATGATAGCTGCTTGGATGATGTGCAGGACAAGGTCTACACCCGCGACCTGTTCCGCAGAGACTAATACTTATTGCAGCCATGTGTTCCGCCACATGGCTGTGCTGCTCAAATATGCTACCTCTCCGTGGTGAGCAGCAGGCAACGAGATTTCCTCTCGGCTAAAGCATATTGTTACTTGATTTTAATAGAAGGAAACAGAAATCAGTCTGGGTTAAAGTATAGGTGTGTTTAACCATTCATGCTTTGGATGATAGAATAAAACCTTAAAAATGTTCAAAGGGAAGCGATGTATTGTTTTTGACTAGAGATCAAATAATGCAAAAGACAAAGGCAATCATTGCTGATGATGTTGATAATGATGTCTTGTTTGTGGTTGCACATAAGGGAATCGGAAAAACTCAAATATTAAATGAAGTCTATGGAACATCAAAACACAATACTGAATGTATAGCGGTGGATGGAAATAGGATGAAATTATGTTGTTCTCCTATAAAAAGGTGCTTTATTGAAGGAATATTCGAGTATATTTCAAGAAATAACTCCTTATCAGTGAGGTCGAAATTATGTGAAATAATAGGCAGGTTTGACCATACAAGTACAATGATGCTAAAAAATGAAATAGTTTTTGTACTTAGGAAAAAAATTCATCTGGAATTATTAACACCTATATTGAGTGCTTTCACGCTTAGGGAGCTTAAGGAAGTATATTATAAAATTGCAAAAGATATGCCACTAGTGATAGTTTCTTCTGCAATGCAATTAGAAGAAGAAGAAATAGATTATTTGTCTTTTGTACAAAATGAATCGCCAACTTTTGTTGAATCAAGGGTCACATTTATAATTGGCATAAGAGCGACTCCAGGGAACATGTCAATAATGGATCGCATTGTCAAAAATAAAGCGAGTGGGATATGGATTTTGCCGATGCTTCCTGTAATTGAGAGAAAACCTCTAGTTGCGGATCCAAAGTCCATTGCATCTATTTATATTGAGGGTATTGGTACTGTTGATAATGTGGAATACTTGTGGAAGAAATTGTTGACCAACATTATATATTTTGAAACGTATGATATTGTGAGCCATATTTTGGAGAAAAAACTCAATCCGTATTGTGTTTTTTTATTGGCAAAACAGGAAATTTCGTTGGCGAGCTTTGAATATATAAGAGTAACAGTTAGCGAGCTCTACAAAGAACGAATTCCGAATTATAATAATGCGATTGCGCTTCAAAACAATGGAAAATTATTATGGGCAGATGCGATATCATACTATTTGGTTATTCAAAAAGGATTAGATAAAGCAATCGAGGAGACGCAAAGTTTCTTCTTGAAAATTATAAAGGCTATTCTCCAGCCAAATCAGAATTACTTGCGCGAAAAGAGTGATAAAAACTCGGCACTGTATTTTTTGCATGAGGCCGAGACTATAGAGAACAATGCTTTGGCGGGAGGATTTGCAAAATACTATGCTGACTTTGCTAGATTAACAAGGGCATTTATTTCGATTGAAAGTGGAAGAACATCCCAGTATAAAGAAATTTATAAAAAATTAGAAATAATTGACCGTATCGCAATAGAGTATTGTGATGATAGTATTGAGTGTGTTGAATATATGTATGACAGTACACAGATATGCTATATTCTGGATTATGGTTTAAAAATGATTGGAAGCTATATCTGTAATCTTAATAATAGTATTTCTATATCTGATGCGTCCCGAAATCGCATTAAACAATATCTGAGAAAATGTGCGCTTGAAGCATATAAGTGGCATGATCTTACTTTAATAAATAAAATAGTTGAAACTGAAAGCATGATGAAAGAAAAAAATCTCAAAATTCCTTTTGATTTTCATGAATTGACAGAAAATGTTGAAACGCGGGAAGTGTATGATTATTTCTTATCGAAGCTGATTGAAGAAGATCTTAAAATAGGAGATGTGATTATGCCTAAAAAGACAATATTTCTATCGTATGCGCATGCTGACGAGGAGGATGCTGATCAGATTGACGAATGTTTGCAAAATCTGGGCTATGATGTAAAAAGAGATGTACGAGATGTAAAACATTGGGGGGATTTGCGAGCATTTATGCAATCGATTCGAAAAGAGGATTATGTTGTTTTGTTGGTTTCGGATACATACCTTCGGCGAGATAATTGCATGTATGAAGTTATGCAGCTCCTTAAAGATGAGTCATATCAACAAAGGGCCTTTCCCGTTGTAATAGATTTCTCGAAAGAAGAAAAAGAGAAACGTTCTAAAGCTGATAAAGCACAGTCGATGTTTGATTTGAGCTACCCAACTGAAATAACGCTTTTTTGGCAAGAACGGAAAAATGTATTTGGAAAAGAAATTAAGAAGATTCAAATGGAATATCGATATGAGGCTACTAAAAAATACAGCGAACTCGGCAATATCACACAGAGCGTTAGTGAGTTCATGAACAGTTTCTTTCAAAATGAATTGTTAGAGGTTGTAGATGAAAATAGAGAAAATTATTCGGCAATTGCAGAGGCTGTTGATGCGAGAATACAAGGCATGTGATATCAATTTACAATGAAAACTGAAGTTAATATAATGAATTTAAAGAACACAGGTACATGAGATTTTCATGGCGTTTTGGCTTTGGCTACTGCTATGGATGACAGAAAATAGGATGCTTAAGATTGTAGCCGTGTGCATAGCTTGGCTGAGCTATCCGAAAATACTGTCTGTCCGTGGTGAGCAGCAGGCAACGGCTTTCTATCCGGCTAAAGCATATATTCGTTAAAACACTCTTTGGATGAGGATACAATTACATAATGGGAAAGTATTTTGGAACCGATGGCTTCCGTGGTGAAGCTGGTATTGATC
>ERZ773188.1265-NODE-1265-length-29021-cov-5.151315_pt1 | contig 29021 bp, 24 predicted proteins | sample MGYA00581011_ERZ773188 | MGnify/ENA primary metagenome ERZ773188 (study PRJEB29015, sample SAMEA2737798) | human gut metagenome | biome: human gut; feature: human-associated habitat; material: faeces | place: China | collected 2012 ...
GCCATATCCTCGGCGTTGGCAGCAAGGATGGCCGCCTGATCGTCTGCGCTGCACAGCGCATCTGCCATGCCCAGCAGGGCCGCGTTGCGGGCGGTGTTATCGGCCAGCGCAAGGGCACTTTTGGCGCTGCGGGCGGCTTCCAGAATTTCCTGTGTGGTCATGTGTTCAGTCCTCCTTGCGGGCCGCAAAGCGGGTGCCTGCGGATCTGCCTGCGGCAATGTCGTACAAAAGCTCCGGGTGTGCGCCGTTGGCAATGACCATATCGGCACCGCTGCCCGTTACCATGCGGGCAGCGCGCAGCTTGGTGGCCATGCCGCCGGTGCCAAGGGCCGAACCGGCACCATCGGCCAGAGCCATCACCTCGGGGGTGATCTCCTCCACCAGCGGGATGAGCTTTGCGTCCGTGTGGGTGTGGGGATTGGCGGTGTACAGGCCGTCGATGTCACTCAGCAGCACCAACAGGTCAGCCTTGGCGCAGCAGGCCACGATGGCCGCCAGCGTGTCGTTGTCGCCAATGGAGGTGATCTCATCGGTGGCAACGGTGTCGTTTTCGTTGATGATGGGCAGGGCACCCAGCTCCAGCAGGCGGGACAGGGTGTTCTGAAAGTTCACGCGGCGTTCGGTGTGCTCCACGTCCACGCCGGTGAGCAGGATCTGCGCCACGGTGTGATTGTAGGCGTTGAACAGCCGGTCGTAGGTGTACATCAGCTCACACTGGCCCACAGCGGCGCAGGCCTGCTTGGTGGTGGTGTCCTTTGGGCGGGTTGGCAGTGAGAGCTTGCCCACGCCCATGCCAATGGCACCGGAGGACACCAGAATGACCTCATGGCCCTCGTTTTTCAGGTCGCTGAGCACCTTGACCAGCTGTTCTGTGTGGCGGATGTTCAGCCGTCCGGTGGCGTATGCCAGAGTAGAAGTGCCTACTTTTACAACGATGCGCATGATATCCTTAACCCTTTCCCATTTCCTTTGTCTTATTGTACGAGGCGATCACGGCATCCATCACCGCACCGCGCAGGCCGTGCTCTTCCAGCACGCGCACGCCCTGAATGGTGCTGCCGCCGGGGCTGCATACAGCATCCTTGAGTTCGCCGGGATGCTTTCCGCTTTCCAGCACCAGCTTTGCGCTGCCCAGAACCATCTGCGCGGCATATTCCTGCGCTTTGGCGCGGGGCAGGCCGCAGGCCACGCCGCCGTCGGCCAGAGCCTCAATAAACTGGTACACCCATGCCGGGCCGCAGCCGGAAACGCAGCTGGCGGCATCGATCAGACTTTCCGGCACGGCATCCAGACGGCCCGCAGGAGCCATGATCCTGAGGAAGGCTTCTTCTTCCTCAGCGGTGACATTGCTGGAACAGTACTGGATCATGCCTTCGCCCACCGATGCCGGGGTGTTGGGCATGATGCGGATCACAGGAAAGTCCTCACCGGCCATCTCCTGAATACGGGCGATCGAAAGGCCCGCTGCCATGCTGCACAGCACAAAACGGCTGGGGCGCTCGTCAAAGGTGAACTTGAGCGGCTGGAGCAGAGCTTCCATCATCTGGGGCTTTACCGCCAGAAAGATCAGGTCGCAGTCACCGGCCACCTCAGCATTGGTGGCTGTTTTGCAGCCCAGTTCTTTGGCCAGTGCCTGTGCCTTGGCCGCAGTGCGGTTTGCCAGAAAAACCTTCTTAGGGTCAACAGCTTTGCAAACGGCACGGGCGATGGCTCCACCCATGTTGCCGCAGCCCAGAAAACCAATGGTATCCATCATAGTTTGTAGCCTCCCTCAAAACGGCACTTCAATCACAGCCGTCTGCTCCCATTCTAAGCGTAGAGGAATATAAAATCAAGGGCCTTTTCCGCTTTTTTGCCGGAAGAAGCCGCTTTTGCAGGCATTGCGCACCGCCGGAAGGGGTTTGGGGGGCAGAGAAATAGCTTTTGAAGCGAGAAACTGCCGGAGTGAAAACACAGGAAGGCATTCTTTGTTTACAAAATGGACAGAATCAATGCTTGCAATCGGAACGACTTTTGCGGTATTATAATGTACGAAGCTGCCAATCGCCGTACGCAGCGGGAAAAATTTCTACGGTCGGGAAAGGAAGGTTTTTGTGTCACAAACAACGAAGCGGGCACTGGAAGCATCGCTGAAAAAGCTGCTGCTGGAAAAGCCCCTCAATAAGATCACGATCAACGATATCACCGAGGACTGCGGCGTGAACCGCATGACCTTCTACTACCACTTCAAGGATATTTACGATCTGGTGGACTGGATCCTGATGGAAGATGCGGCCAAGACGATGGAAGGCCGCCAGAGCTTTGATACATGGACCGAAGCATTTCTGGACATCCTGCACCAGATCCGGGATAACAAAGCACTGGTACTGAACGTATACCGCTCTGTGGGTCGTGAACAGGTGGAGCAGTATCTGTACAAGCTTCTGGACCCCATGCTGAAGGAATTTGCGGATCGCGAATGCCGCGACATCACCGTGCAGGACGATGACAAGCAGTTTGTGGTGGATTTTTACAAATATGCGATGGTGGGCGTGGTGCTGGAATGGATCCGCCGGGATATGAAGACCGAGCCTGCTGTGATGGTAGAACGTATGGGACGGATGCTGCAGGGCGATCTGCGCCGCGCGTTATGCCGCCTTGCCAGCAATAAGATCCATCTGGAACAGGACGGTTGAACCGGAAGAACGACACAAAATTTTATCATAATCCGCGCCGTGATGGGTTTTCTATCACGGCGCTTTTTCTGTTTATGGCAACTTGTGGGATAGAATGGTAGAGTAATGGCATAGAAATAGAAAAAGAGATTTCCGAAAAATACCGTTTGGAGGAAAAGGATAATGAATACTTCTGTTGAGAGCCTGACTCATAAAATGCAGCGTGCTGCCGTTGGTAAAATGGTGGACGTGGTGCTTTCTCATGCCGATAAAGACCGTCAGAAAACCGTGGGACAGCTGGTGGATGTTGCAAAGCAGTTCTATGGCAGTTCGTTCAGCGCTGAAGCCTACGAACACGCCAGACAGACCCTGACCGATCCCGACAGCAAGTGGTCCAAGCTCATCAACTGTGTGCTGGATCAGACCGACCCCAACGTGGCCCGCACCATGGCGCTGAATCTGGGCTACGAGGCTTTCTTCCGCGGCACCAAGACCATCCGCGAGAACCGCGTGAAGTATCAGTGCAACATCCCCTGGCTGATCCTGTTCGACCCCACTTCCGCCTGCAATATGCACTGCGTGGGCTGCTGGGCCGGTGAATACGGTCACAAGAATAACCTCAGCTTTGAGGATATGGACAAGATCGTTACCGAGGGCAAGGAGCTGGGCGTGTACCTGTACATGCTGACCGGCGGCGAGCCGCTGGTGCGTAAGGCTGATATCCTCAAGCTGGCGGAGAAGCACAATGATGTGCAGTTTGCCATCTACACCAACTCCACCCTCATCGATGAGCCCTTCTGCAAAGAGGTGGTGCGTCTGGGCAACATTGCCTTCATGCTGTCCATCGAGGGCACCCCGGAGACCAACGATGCCCGCCGCGGTGAGGGGCACTATGCCGCTGTTATGCATGCTATGGATCTGCTCAAGGAGCACGGCATCGTGTTCGGCACGTCCATCTGCTACACCCGCGATAATATCGAAGCTGTTACCAACGATGAGTTCATGCGTTTCCTGTGCGAGAAGGGTGCACACTTCGGCTTCTACTTCCACTACATGCCCGTGGGCAACGAGGCAGCACCGGAACTGATGCCCACCCCGGAGCAGCGCAAATATATGATCGACCGCATCCGCTATCTGCGCTCGGAAGAGTGCGATATCCCGTTCTACCCGATGGATTTCCAGAACGATGGCGAGTTCGTGGGCGGCTGCATTGCCGGCGGACGCAACTACTTCCACATCAACTCGGCCGGTGACGCAGAGCCGTGCGTGTTCATCCACTACTCCAATGCCAATATCCACGACCAGAGCATTCTGGAAATCCTGCATAGCCCGCTGTTCATGGCTTATCACAACGGCCAGCCCTTCAACAAGAACCATCTGCGTCCCTGCCCGATGCTGGAAAACCCCGAACTGCTGCAGAAAATGGTGCACGAGACCGGTGCCCACAGCACCGACCTGCAGTCCCCGGAGAGCGTGGAGCACCTGTGCGAGAAGTGCAAGAGCTACGCCGCCAACTGGCAGCCCACTGCGGACGAGATCTGGTCCCACACCAAGATCCGCGAAAGCCGCTACGAGAACTACAAGGACTGGAAGCCCTCGCAGCCCATTGAAAAGTAACGAAGGCAGACATCATAACGCAAACAAAGCCCAGGTGTTCCATTGAAGTGCGCTCCGTCAGGTAGACAGAGAAATAATATCAGTTTTTGTTCGCCGTTTCCACAAGGAGACGGCGAATTTTTTGTGCAAAAGTGATTGTTCTTTCCTGACATAAAAATACCCCCAGAGTACGCAGAGTTTTGGTTTTACTCTGTCTACTCTAGGGGAAGCATATCACACTCAGAGAGGGTCTTGCTGTTTCATGAAAGAGTGGTTTTGAAAATTACCAGAACCAGTAGCGCTTTTTCAGCACAACATATGCAATGCCGATCAGAACCACTACAACACCACCGGCAATGAAGAAGGTCCAGTTGATATTGGCAAATTTCAGGTTCTGGTTGGTCAGCAGATAACGGCCTGCAGTATCGGCAGTGATAATGCCGTCGGTGTAGCTGTTCAGGTACTGCCACTTGTTGGAGACGGCGTTGTACAGATACAGGCGGGTATAGGTGCTCACATCCAGATCGATGCGCACCGAGCAGGGAAGAGCCGTGCCCTTGTCCAGCTCAAACTCGATGCCCTGATCGGACTCAGTCAGGGTGAGCATGGTGTCCAGCTCACTGGTGGTGCTCTTGACACCGCTGCCTGCAATCTGCATGGTGTAGCCATCGCCCACCACGCACAGGGTCTTGCCGGTGGTGCGCAGCGCATTGAGGATATCACCGGTCACGGTAGGCACCTCGGCCTGTGTGAAAACGATCTCGTTGTCCTCACTGTCCTGAATGGCCTGCACAACGGGATCGATCTCGATGGGAGTATCGTTATCCGGTTCGGTGGAGCTGCTGTCCGAAGAATTATCGGAAGAAGATGCAGCCGAACGGTTGACGATGACCGTGACCATGGCGGATGCAGTGCCGTTGGAAACGGTAATGGAAGTAGCGCCGGTGCCCACAGCCGTGATCACGCCGCTGGGGCTGACCGTGGCAATGTTGCTGTTGGCGGACTTATAGGTGAACTTCTGGGAAGCGGAAGAAGGCTTGACACTGGCGGTCAGGGTGCGGGTGGCACCGGGCTTGAGCACAACGTAGGAAGGATTCACCGTGACGACCTGACCGCTGTTGGAAGAACCAGTGCTGGCGGTGCCGGTGCTGGAGTTGGGAATACTCATGACCGTGACATTGGTGGTAGCAGTCACCGAACCGCAGGTAGCGGTAATGGTGGCGGTGCCGGGGGCAATGCCGGTAACACGGCCGAAATTGTTCACCGTGGCGACCTTCTCATTGGAAGAGGTCAGGGCGACGGTGGCATAGTTGGAAGCCGAAGTAGGCCGCACCTGCAGCTGTGCCGAGACCGAGTTGCCAACATAGATGGTGTTGGAGGAAAGGGAAAGGTCCATCTCGGTAACGATCATGGAAGAATCCATGGAGACAACGATGGTGTAGGCACAGATCTGGTTGCCTGCGGCAGCGGTGATGCGGGTGGTGCCTACGCCCACAGCCTGCACGACACCGGAGTTGCTCACGGTCAGAATGGAAGTATCGTCCGAGATAAAGACAACCGAGTCGGTAGAGTTGCGCGGACGCACCACAGGAGACAGCTGCTGAGAGGAACCCAGCAGCATGTTGGCGGTATAGCTGCCGGCCTCAATGCTTTCGGCAGGCACGTCCTGATCCCACGGCATGGCAACGCCGCTCAGGGCAAGGCCGGAGACAGGGCTTGCTGCGGCCGCAGACACAGCTGTGCCGCAGGCCAGCAGGCAGAGCGCTGCCGCACAGACGGCCAGTTTTTTTGCGGTTGATTTCATAGTAAGTGTACCTCTTTGGGTGATATAACGGCGGCTGGCAGTCAGCACAGCTCCGGTTTAGCGGAACAGAACGCCCAGGGCTTCCATTGCGTACTCGAAATAGGTGACCTGATCGTACTCCACGCGGGCAGTAACGCTCATGCCGTTGGAAAGATCCACCTTGTCGCCGCTGCGGCTCACCACATAAGTGGCATCGGGCTTAATGGTCATCTTATAGTAGGAAGCGTTGGAGCTGGCCGTCACGTCACTGTCAATGGCCGTTACAGTGCCGGTCAGGGTGCCATAGGAATACTCCGAAAGGCCGGTAATGGCGATCTTGCACGGGTCACCCACATGAAGCAGCGGGCGGTCATTCACAGTGACCATGGCAACGATCTCCAGATCGTCGTTCTCGCTGGCAACAGTGGCCAGCGGGGAGCCTGCGCTCAGCACCATGCCCTCTTTGTAAGGAGTATCCATGTGGATCACACCGGAGGTGGGGGCGTAGATGTAGTAATCGTTGGCACCGGTGTTCAAGGCATCGAGCTGAGCCTGAACGTTGTCCACGTTGCTCTGTGCGCTGGTAATGCTCTGGGAGATGGACTGCATGGTGGAGTAGTACAGAGCTTCTACTTCGCTCTGGCTCTGCTCCATCATGGTCTTGATCTGAGCATCGGAGTAACCGGCAGCCTGATAGGCCGTGGCATCAAAGGTCTTCTGGGAGACCTGGCTCTTGTAGGTCTCGTACTGATAGTAGTAGGGCTGATCTTCAGGGTTTGTCTCGCTGAAGTAGTTGGTATCATCCTGCACGCACTGCAGCAGCTTGTTGTACTGGTCCAGCTGGGTCTGGTAGATCTTGAGCTGGCTTTCCAGGTTATCCTGCTGCATGTCGATATCCGTGCTCTTGATGTGGGCCACGAGGTCGCCCTCGTTCACATAGCTGCCCTCCGAAATATACATCTCGGTAATGGAGCCGGAATAACTGGACATGATATAGGTTTTATTGCTGGCCTGCACGGTGCCTGCGTTCTGGCTGACATAAATGCGGTTGGTATGGGTGCTCCATACCACCAGAAACAGCATGAAGATGCCCACCAGAATGACAAAAGCGTAGCCATAAGGCGGCAGCTTTTTTTCCATCATGATGCGGCGGTCCTGCAGATCCGAAAGGTTCTGAACTTTAATCGTCATAATTACTTGGTCTCCATAAAGACATCGACCACGGCATCATCCTCATCCTGATTGACATAGATGGTATAGGAGGTGCCGGTCAGTTTCTGCTCATTCTCAAAAGCGTGGACCTGCAGCTTGTAGGAAGCCAGCTGGCTTTCGGGCATGGGGCCGGTGTAGTGGGCATACAGGCAGTTCTTCACGCGCAGAATAGCATCCATATGGTAGTCCTGCTCCATCTGGCCGATGAACTGGGTAGCCTGCTGCATCATGTACAGGTGCATCTGACGGTCCTCACCAACCACCATGGCCTGCACAATGGGGCCAATGGGCTGTGCGTTGTTGCTCTTGATAAAGTTGTGCATCTGGGTCAGCACCACGGGCAGACTGGCCATCTCTTCCGGATGGATCTCACGGGAGAGCACATTGGTGAGCTTCAGGGTCTTGTTCTCGGCTACTTTGATCTCTTTCATGTTGAATACCTCGGTTTCTTTTCAGATTTACCTCAGAAGAGGCAGTAATAGGCAATCGAGAAAGGGGAGAAAACCGCTGCAGAGAGCAACACCCTCTCCGCTCCCGATCGCCTACTACTTATAAAAGTAATAGGGATCTTGCAAATAAAATGTGCCCGGAGGCGTTTTGCCTCCGGGCACACCATAGTGAGGCATAGTTACCTGAGCAGGCGGGGCCTGTTCAGGATAACACCATCTACTTCTACTAAACAGAAAGTCTTTCTAGTTCTTTTTTATCTGACACAGCAAAACTATGTCAAATCAAGCTATCCATCATGAATGACTCCCTTTCATATGTAACCGGGTGCGCACCCGGCTGCAACACATCAATAGGTGATCGACTCACCGTCGTCATCCTCTTCCACCACGGCCTGCATGACAGACTGCTTGGGCTCTGCCTTTTTGCTGCGGTAGATACCCTGCTGCATGTTCCACAGCTCGTAGTACTTGCCTTCCTTGGCAAGCAGTTCATCGTGCGTGCCACGTTCCACGATCTTGCCGTGATCCATCACAAGGATCAGATCACAATCACGAACGGTGGACAGGCGGTGAGCTACGATCAGCATGGAACGATCTGCAAGCTGATCGTAAATCATGTTGAAGATCAGATTTTCCGTAGCAAAGTCCAGATTACTGGTGGATTCATCCAGAATGTAGAGGTTGGAATCTTTCAGGAAAGCGCGTGCCAGCGCAATGCGCTGCTTTTCACCGCCGGACAGGCCGTTGCCTGCTTCTTCCAGATAGGTGTTATACTGCAGGGGCAGATGACGGATAAAGTCGTGAGCATCTGCCTTCTTGGCAGCTTCCTTAACTTCGTCCATCGTAGCGTCCATACGGGAAACGCGGATGTTATCATAAATGGTCTTGCTGAACAGCTCAACGTTCTGCGGCACATAAGAAATTGCGCGGCGGACAGAATCATTGGTGTATTCAGCCAGATTCACACCGTTCAAGTCGATCTCGCCATCTTCCGGCTCATAATACTTGAGCAGAAGCTTGGTGATCGTGGATTTGCCGCTGCCGCTGCTGCCCACCAGCGCGACCTTTTTACCGGCCGGAATGGTAAAGCTGATGTGATCCAGTGCAGGGGCACGGTTGCCATAACGGAAAGTGACATCCTTGAACTCGATATCGCCCTCCACCTTGTCCAGATCGGTGCGGTCTTCGTCGCCGACCGTCTCGGAGGGATAATCCATGATCTCGCCCAGACGCTTCATGGAAATGCTGGCCTCCTGAATCTGCATCTGCAGACCGATCAGGTTGCTCAGCGGGGAAGTAAAGTAAGAGGACAGCGTGCTGAAGGCCATGAATCCGCCCAGTGTCATCTCTCCCTTCAGAACCTGACTGATACCCACATAGGTGGTCAGCATGCTGAAACCGGTGGAAATGAAGGAGGAAATCAGGCCCTGCGTGGTGCTGATCTTGCTGGAGCGCAGGCTGATCTTCAGGCTCTTGATGTACTCACGCTCGAGGTTCTCCATTTCGGTATCCTCGTTGGCGTTGCACTTGACCGTCTCAATGCCGCGCAGGCTTTCGATCATCTGGCTGTTCAGTGCAGCGGACTGCACCATGGTCTCTTCGTTGATCTTTTTGTAAGGCTGCTTGTAGATCAGCACCAGCAGAATGCTGACCAGAGCCATGAACAGCGAGATCGAGAAGAGCATCGCATTCATGCGGAACAGGATGATACCGGTGATAATGGCCATCGAGATATCCATGATCAGGCTCAGCGCAATGCTGGTGAAGATGGATTTGATGGTGTTTGCATCCGAATAACGGGTGGTGATATCACCAGTCTTGCGGGTGGCAAAGAACTTCATGGGCAGACGGAAGATATGCCCGAAGTAACCCAGCATCAGCGGAATATCGATCTTGATGGATAGGTGGATCAGAACCCACTGCCGGACAAAGCCCACCAGCGTATTGGTGATGCTGACCATGCTGAACACAAGGATCAGCGTGACCAGCAGATTGTCTAGGCCATATGGCAAGACCTCGTCCATCAGGATCTTGTTGAACATGGAGGAGGCAATGCCCAGGATCGTAACGATCAGAGAACTCAGGATCGCATAGGCAAAGAGCTTTTTCTGGGGCAGCAACAGGTCGACGTAACGCTTGAACATGCCGCCCTTTTCGATCTTACCACCCTTGAACTCCGAGGTGGGGTTCATCAGCAGCAGAACACCGGTAAAGTTCTTGTAGAACTCATCCAGAGAGATCTTTTTCAGCTCACTGCCAGGGTCGCCGATCACGACATAATCCTTGCACTTGTGTTTTTTGCCGTTCTTCTCATCTTCCTTGGCGGCTTCGGCTTCTTTCAGCATGTGCCGACGACGCTCACCGTCATCTTTAATGGTGGTCTTTTTAAAGACGACCACAAAGTGGGCCAGACCCTGATCGGTGATGACCTGCGCAATGCAGGGCAGCGAGAAATCGCTGAGGAAATTTTCACGGTCTACGCGAACCGCTGCAGTGGTGAAACCCAACTCATTAGCGGCTTTCTGCAAACCAACAAGGTTCGTGCCTTTCAGGTCGGTACCCATCATATCGCGCAGGCGGGTGATGGTAACTTCCTTTTTGTAATGGAGGCACACCATTGCGAGGCAGGCAGCCGCACAGTCAGTGGTGTCGTGCTGCCGGACATAGGTATAACGCATAGATGCTTCCTTTGATCATATACAAATTTATTCAAACAGCGGCAGGCGTTTTGAAGAAGCGGCCTGCCGCAGATCTGACAACGTGAAAAGAGCCGGAGCCTGAAACAACAGCACAGAAGCCGGTGCTTTGTCCTGTCCTGCGGAGAACCATGACAAAACACCGGTCGGCTGCTATCAAAAGAAGGGAGCACCTACCCTTTGATCTGTGTGCCGGACTTTGGAAAAACAGATACAAATTCCCAAAGCTTATAAGCAGTATACCACAATGTGACATCTTCTTCAAGTAGTCAAATTTTAAGAAATCATTATGCTTGATGCTTTTTTCGCATGGATGCTGTGTTTTTGGGACAGAGAAGCCCAAAAACAGAGGAGAAACACGACTGCATGGCTGTACAGAAAAAGGGGGTAGTATGGGACAAACAAAAAAGGCAATGTTCTGTGGAACATTGCCTTTTCTTCTGGCGCCTCTTGCCTGACTCGAACAGGCGACACCCTGATTAACAGTCAGGTGCTCTAACCGACTGAGCTAAAGAGGCAGATCGCATTTGTGACTGCGAGAGATATTATACCGCATAAGAATGCCTTTTGCAAGCCTTTTTTTTAAAAATGAATCATTTTGGCAAAATAAAACCGTCCTGCAGTGTTTTGAAACGCTGCAGGACGGTAAAGTACATATTATAAAAGAAGGAAAGGCTTATTTCAGCTTGCTCTTGGCCTTCATGCGCTGCTCGTGGTTCAGGATCTGCTTGCGGATGCGCAGATTTTCAGGAGTGACCTCCAGCAGCTCGTCCTGTGCCAAGAATTCCAGGCAGCCTTCCAGGCTGAGCTTGCTAATGGGGATCAGGCGCAGAGCATCATCGGAGCCGGATGCACGGGTGTTGGTCAGGTGCTTGGTCTTGCAGACGTTGACATCCACGTCCTCGCCGGAAGCGGTGTAGCCAATGACCATGCCCTCGTAGACCTTTTCACCAGCGCCCACCAGAAGGGTGCCGCGCTGCTGAGCATTGAACAGACCGTAGGTGACAGCCTCGCCGGTCTCAAAGCTGACCAGAGAACCGGTGGAGCGGTTGGCAATCATGCCAGCCCAGACATCGTAACCGTCGAAGATCTGATTGATAACACCCTCGCCATGGGTATCGGTCAGGAACTGGTTGCGGTAGCCGAACAGGCCGCGGCTGGGCATACGGAACTCCAGACGCACACGGTCGGTGCCCAGAGATTCCATCTGCTGCAGGATAGCCTTGCGCTGGCCCAGACCGGTCATGACAGCGCCCTGATACTGGGTGGGCACATCGATGACGACATGCTCCATAGGCTCGTAGGTCTTGCCGTCGATGACCTTGGTCAGAACGTGCGGGGGAGAGACCTGCAGCTCATAACCTTCACGGCGCATGGTCTCGATCAGGATGGACAGGTGCATCTCACCACGGCCCATAACGCGGAAGGAATCGGTGGTGGCGGAATCCTCCACCTTCAAAGCGACATCCTTCAGCAGTTCCTTCTGCAGACGGTCACGGATCTGACGGCTGGTAACATACTTACCCTCACGGCCGGCCAGCGGGCTGTCGTTGACGGAGAAGGTCATTTCAACGGTAGGATCGTTGATCTTCACGAAGGGCAGCGGCTCCACATTGGAGGGGCTGCACAGGGTATTGCCGATGGTCACGTCGGGCAGGCCGGAGAATGCCACGATATCGCCGGCGGTGATGTTATCGCACGGCTGACGGCCATTGGCCTGGAAGTCGTACAGCTTGGTCAGACGGCCACGCATCTTCAGATCCTGATTGTGCCAGTCACAGACGACAACTTCCTCGCCCACCTTGGCAACGCCGTTCTGGATGCGGCCAATGCCGATGCGGCCCACGAAGTCGTTGTAGTCCACAGAGGACACCAGCATCTGGAAGGGAGCCTCGGGGTCGCCCTCAGGCGGCTTGATGGTGCTCAGCAGAGTATCGAACAGAGGGATCAGATCGGTGCCGGGCACATCCGGGTCCAGGCTTGCGGTGCCATCACGGCCGCAGCAGAACAGCATGGGGCAGTCCAGCTGCTCATCGGTGGCACCCGCTGCCCCAGTTGCGCCAGTGGCGCCGGGAGCCCCAGTCAAACCAATTGGTCCGGTGGGGCCCACGGCGCCGGTGGAAGCCATGATTTATGAACAACACGATCCTGTTTTTTGCCCTCTCAAAGCGGGATATCACATCCTATGCCGGAGAGGATTACATCAACGCATATTTCTGGGCGTATGCCTCATAGGCCCGGAGGAAACCGGGGCCGCCGGCTTTCACATTGTCTAAATATTCATGGACATCCAAACTGTCATGGGACATCTCAATGACACAGCCGGCGATGTTGGAGCAATGGTCGGCCACCCGCTCCAAGCTGGTCAGCAGGTCCGACCAGACAAAGCCCAATTCAATGGTACATTCCCCTTTTTGCAGCCGCAGAATATGCCGGTTCCGCAGCTGCTCCTTCAGGGTATCCACCACCTGCTCCAGAGGCTCCACTTTGGCAGCCAGCGCAGGGTCGTTCTGGAGGAAGGCGTCCAGCGCCAGGTCCATCACTTCTCCCACCGCCGCGGTGAGTACCGCCAGCTCCTGCTTGGCGTGGACCGAGAAGCTCAAGCCCTTGTTGCGGATTTCCTCTGCCGACTCCACCAGGTTGACCGCATGGTCGGAGATCCGCTCAAAGTCCCCAATGATGTGCAGAAGCTTCGCCGTCTCCCGGCTGTCCGCCGCATTCAAATCCGCCCGGCCCAGCTTCACCAGATAGGTCCCCAGCATGTCCTCATACTGGTCTGCCTCTTGCTCCGTCTCCCGGACCGCCTGGGCGCTTTTGGGGTCATAGTGCTCGATTAGCTGACAGCTGGTTTTCAAGGCATCCATGGAAATCCGCGCCATGGTCTCCGCCACCTCCTGGCAGCGGTCAATGGCCACAGAAGGGGTTGCCAAAAAACGCTCGTCCAAAATTTGAATCTTCTCGGGGGCCTTGGTGTCGGGGACCAAGCGGCAGGCCATCTTTTCCAGCAGCCCGGAGAAGGGGAAGAGCAGCGCCGTGCACAGGATGTTAAAGGCCGTATGCACCACGGCAATGCCCAGCTGGTCAATGGAATGGGAGACAAAAGAGAACTGGACCACCGCGTTGATGCCGTAGAAGACCGCCAGCCAAACCGCGGTTCCTACAATATTAAAGAGGAGATGCACCACAGCCGCCCGCTTGGCGTTCTTGTTGGCCCCCACCGAGGAGATCATCGCCGTCACGCAAGTGCCGATGTTCTGCCCCATGATAATGGGGATCGCCGCGCCATAGGTCACCTGCCCCGTGGCAGAGAGCGCCTGCAAAATACCCACAGAGGCCGAGGAGCTCTGGATAATCGCCGTCAGGCCCGCGCCGGCCAGCACCCCCAGAACAGGGTTGCTGAACATCAAGAGGATATTCCGGAATTCGGGCACCTCTTCCAGGCCGGCCACCGCGCCGCTCATGGTGTCCATGCCGAACATCAGCACGGCAAAGCCCAGCAGGATCATCCCCACGTCCTTTTTCTTGTCGCTTTTGGCCATCATGGTGAGAACCACGCCGATGAGCGCCAGAATGGGGGTAAAAGAAGTGGGTTTGAGCAGCATGACAAAAAAATTGTCTCCGTCCAAACCCGTTAAACTCAGGATCCAGGCGGTCACCGTGGTGCCCACATTGGCGCCCATAATGACACTGATGGCCTGCCGCAGGGTAAGCAGTCCCGAGTTCACAAAGCCCACCACCATCACCGTGGTGGCCGAGGAACTTTGGATCACCGCCGTGACACCCATTCCCGTCAAGAATCCCAATATTTTGCGGGAGGTCAGCTTTCCCAACAAAATCTTGAGACTGCTGCCCGCCCTCTTTTCCAGGGAGGCCCCCATAAGGTTCATGCCAAACAAAAACAGGCTGAGTCCTCCCAATAAAGTCAATACGTCAAATAGATCCATCGTTTAACCCTCTCTGTTTTCTCTTTTTTTACGTGCCTTTTACGTTTCCTGTCGTAATGAAAAGTTTATCTGCCCCACGTAAAAAGAAAAACCATAAAAAGGTTAAATCCAGGTTAAATAAAGAGTCCTTTGTCCTTACTCTCCGTCCGGCGCCTCCCAGTGCCCATCCTTGGAACGAGTTCCGGTCAGCGCGTACTCCACCCACTCCGCCAGGTTGGTGGCATGATCGCCAATCCGCTCCAGATATTTGGCCACCAGGAAGACATCCAGCAGTTCCTCCCCAGCGGTGCTGTCCGCGGCAATCTGGGAAACCAGTTCTTTTTTAATCTGATCAAACCACCGGTCCACCACATCGTCGTAGGCAATGACCTCCCGGGCCTGGTCCAGATCCAGCCGGACAAAGGCGTCCACGCTCTCGCTGACCATCCGGATGACCTCCGCCGCCATCTGTTTCAGGTGGCTGTGCGCTCCTCCCTTACGAATAAACCGGGCCAGCTCCGCAATGTCCGAGGCCTGGTCCCCAATCCGCTCCAGATCGGTCACCATTTTCAGCGCCGCGGTGATCCGGCGCAGGTCCGCCGCCACCGGCTGCTGCTTGAGCAGGAGTTTGGTACACAGAGCCTCGATCTCCCGTTCCATGTCGTCGATCTCCCCGTCCACGGCAAACACCTGGGCCTCCAATTTTTCCGCCCGGTCCTCCTCCTCGTCCAGGGTTCTCACCGCCACGGCAATGGCCTGCTGGCAAAGGCTGCCCATAATGACCATCTGCCGGTACATCTCCTCCAGCTGCTGTTTGAACTTTTCCCGCATTATCCAAACCTCCCTGTAATGTACTCTTCTGTCCGCTTGTCCTTGGGCATGGAGAAGATCTTGTCGGTGTCCCCGAACTCCACCAGCTCTCCCAGCAGGAAGAACGCGGTTTTATCCGACACACGAACCGCCTGCTGCATGTTGTGGGTCACCATAATAACGGTATACTTCTCCTTCAGCTCCACGGCCAAGTCCTCAATTTTCGCGGTGGAGATGGGGTCCAGCGCCGAGGTGGACTCGTCCATCAGAAGAACTTCCGGCTCATTGGCCAGGGCCCGGGCAATGCACAGCCGCTGCTGCTGTCCCCCGGACAGGCCCAGGGCGCTCTTTTTCAGCCGGTCCTTCACCTCATCCCAAATGGCCGCGTCCCGCAGGGATTTTTCCACAATGCCATCCAGTTCGCTGTGGTTTCGGATGCCATGGGTCCGGGGACCGTAGGCCACGTTGTCATAAATGGACATGGGAAAGGGGTTTGCCTTCTGGAACACCATCCCCACCTGCTTGCGCAGCCAGGTGGTGTCCACGGTTTTGTCAAAAATGTTCTGCCCGTCAAAGCAGACCTCCCCCTCAATGTGCACCCCGGGAACCAGATCGTTCATTCGGTTCAGGGTTTTGAGGAAGGTGGACTTTCCGCAGCCGGACGGACCAATCAGGGCAGTGATCTGCCGGGCCGGAATGTTCACATTGATATCTTTCAGCGCGTGATGCCCCCGGTCGCTGGCACTGGTTTTTCCATCGGTGCCGTACCACAGGTTCAGGGACTTGGCGGTAATGATCTCAGCTGCCATGGTTCAGCCTGCCTTTCGTTTCAGTTTCTTGCCTGCCAGGGTGGCGGCAAAGTTGATCAGGAACACCAACAGCATCAGGACCGCGGCAATGGCAAAGGCCACACCGGTCTCCCCCCGCTCGTTGGCGTAGACATATAGGGCCACTGTCAGGGTGGCGGAAGAGGCCTGAAGAGAGGTGATGAAATTGTTCAGCTCCAGGCCGAACCCCGCTGTAAAGAGCAGAGCCGCGGACTCGCCCACAATGCGGCCCACCGCCAGGATGCAGCCGGTGACAATGCCGTCCACCGCGTTGGGCAGCACCACAGTGCGAACCATGTGCCACTTCCCCGCGCCCAGGGCCAGCGCCCCCTCCCGGTAGGACTGGGGCACCGTCTTCAGGCTCTCCTGGGTGGTACGGACGATGGTGGGCAGAATCATGATGACCAGCGTCAGGCCGCCGGCCAGAATGCCCGCCTTCAATCCAAACAGCTGGAGAAAGAACAGCATGCCCACCAGACCAAAGATAATGGAGGGAATCCCGGTGAGGGTCTCCGTGGCAAACTCAATGGCCGCCACCACCTTCCGGTTGGTGGCATACTCCGTCAAGTAGATGGCCGCACCCACCCCCAGAGGGAGGACAATGACCATGGCCAGCAGAATGATATAGAGGGTATTGAGAAAGTTCGGCAGAATGCCGATGGTGTCGTTGATATAGCTGGTCTGGCTGGAGAGCAGCTCCCAGCTGATATTGCCCAACCCCCGGTAAAAGATATATCCAATGAGGAAAAGCAGCAGCGCGCAGGTGATCCCCGCGCAGAGATACAGCAGGGTGCGCAAGCTCCGGTCATACGCCTTGCGCCGCTTAGAAAGGGATGACATCTCAATTCTCCTTCTTTCGTTTGATACAGACATTCAGGAAGACGTTGATCAGCATGATGAACAGGAAGAGCACCAGACCAATGGAGAACAGCGCCTGCCGCTGGAGGCTGCCCACCGAGGCATAGGACATCTCCGAGGCGATGGCCGTGGTCAAAAACCGCACCGAGGTGAACAGCCCAGGCATGTTGGCCACATTGCCGGCCACCATGATAATGGCCATGGCCTCGCCAATGGCCCGACCCACCCCCAGGACAACAGCCGTGGCCACCCCGCTCCGGGCCGCCGGAAGGGTCACCCGGAACACCGTTTCCAAGTGGGTGGCGCCCAGGGCCAGGGAGGCCTGCTCATACTCCTCTGGGACCGCTCGGAGAGAGGTCTCGGAGACACTGATGATGGAGGGCAGGATCATAATGGCCAGCACCACAATCGCTGCCAGCAGGCAGGCGCCGGAGGACAGACCGAAGGCCTTTTGAATCCCGGGCACCAGCACAATCATACCAACCAAGCCGTAAACCACCGAGGGAATCCCCGCCAGCAGCTCCACCGCCGTGTGAATGACCGCAGCCATCCGGGGATTGGCCACCTTGGCCAAGTAAATGGCTGTCATCAGCCCAATGGGGACCCCGATCAGCACCGCTCCGGCGGTACCGTAGATGGAGGTGAGGATAAACGGCAGAATCCCGTAAGAGGGGTCAGAGGCCGTGGGGGCCCAGGTCTGTCCCAGCAGGAAATCCGTCAGGCCAATTTCCTTCATCGCGGGCACACCAGAAATAATCAGGTACACACTGATGACCAGTACAAAGCCCACTGCCACAATGCCGCACAGTAGAAAAATGGTGTGCATCAGCCACTCCAGGGCATCCTTGGCCCCCCGTCGTCCGGGTTCGGCTCTTTTTGCCCTGTGGCCAGGCTTGGCCGCGGCAGGGCCGGAATTGTTCAATGCTTTTTCCATGGGAAGCTCCTTCTCTCGCCAACAAAACCATAAGGTAAGCGGTACGGACCCTGCCCCCGAGAGGCAGGAGGCCCGCACCGCTTGGGTGAATCGCTTGGTTATTCCGCCACAGGAACCGCGCCGGCGTTGCGGATCAGCTCACTGGCATCCTTGGAGGTGGCGTAGTCAAAGAAGGCCTGCGCAGCCGTGGACAGGGACGCATCCGACTTGGTGACCAGCACGAAGGGACGCTGAATCTCATAGGACCCGTCCAGAACCGTCTCCTCAGAGCAGGCCACACCATTCACCGTCAGGGCCTTGATGCCCTCCTTGCCCTCTACCGCGGACAGGGACGCGTAGCCAATGGCGTTGGGGCTGTTCTTCACGGCCTCAATCACCGCGCCGGTGGAGGTGAGCTCCTGGCTGAGCTTGCAGGTGTCCTCGGTTCCGGTGATGGACTCAAACCCGTCCCGGGTGCCAGAGTTGGCCTCCCGGCCGATGCAGGCGATCTCCCCGTCGGCGCCGCCTACTTCACTCCAGTTGGTGATCTCCCCGGTGAAAATCTTGGCGATCTGGTCCACCGTCAGGTCCGCCACCTGGCTGTCGGCATTGACGATAACGGCGATGCCGTCCAGGGCGATGGTGGTTCCTTTCAGGCCGGAGGAGGTCTCCTCTTCCTTCAGCGCCCGGGAGGACAGGCCGATGTCCGCGGTGCCGTTGACCACAGCTTCAATGCCCGCGCCGGAACCCGTGGCATCATAGGAGACCGTCACATTGTCGTCGTTGTCATTTTCAAACTGCTCCTTCAGGTTGCCGATCACCTTCTCCATGGAGGTGGAGCCATTGGTAGCCACCGTACCGGAGACAGTGGACGCAGAGTCCGTACCGCTGCCATCTGTTGTTGCAGGATCGGTGGATTCATTTCCGCAGCCGGCAAGCGTCAGGGCCAGAACCGCAGAGGCAGCAAGAATGCTCATGGCTTTCTTCATGGTTCTTTTCATGGTTAAATTCCTCATTTCTTTCTTGGTTTTCTGTTTGATCTCTTGTTTTCTACAAGTACAGTGTATCCAGTTTCGGTTAAAGGAAAAACCAAAGAAAGATAAAGTTTTGGTTAAATCAAAATTTTTTCTTCCCTTGGTATTTTTCCCCCTGTACCAGAAAAAAAGTCTTGGATGGCAAAGAAAAAACGGCCTGAGGTAATTACCTCAGGCCGTCGCTGCTTTTGTAGCCGTGTCTCTTTCTCTGCCTCAAATCAGCTGCTGTTCATTGATAATCAGCTTAAACTGAAGCCCCAAGGTGTCCGCCGCCTTCCGGCAGAGAACCATCCGGTTGAGAAAAATTTCAAAATAGTCCATCACAGAGCCATACCGGGTGTCAATGTGGAGTTTGAGCTTAATGAGCGTCTTGTTCTCATTGATCTTCAGCTCCGCCTTGGTCACCGAATAGTTGACCCGGTCATGGATATCAAACTTGCTGATGTCCTGGTTGCGCACCCGGCTGCGGCGGACGTCGGATTTGTCCGCCAGAATCAACGCCGCCGCCATGGGACTGACAGGCGTACCTGTCCCCTCGTCGTGGTTGCCAATGGCAGTGACCACCTCGGCAATGTCCAAGGGGTCCATATGCAGATGGTCCAGCAGGCGGAAGGCCATCACCGCCCCGCTCTGAGAATGGTCGATGCGGTTGACCAGGTTGCCAATGTCGTGGAGGTAGGCCGCGATTTGGACCAGCTCCACCTCCCGCGGGGTGTACCCCAGCGTCTCCAAAATATACTTGCTGTTGGCCGCCACCAGTCCCACGTGGGCAAAGCTGTGCTCGGTAAAGCCCAGATTGATCAGGGACTCGTCTGCCTTCTGAATATAGGTCCGGATACCCGGGTCCTTTTTAATTTCTTCAAATGTAATCATGGATTTCTCCTTCTAACTTCAAATAAGGTGCTCGCTCTCCTCCATTCAGGCCGCGCTTTGTTTGGGGAAACGCAGGGTAATGGTTGTTCCCGCGCCCGGTTCACTGTCCAGGGAGAGCTGGGCATTATGGTATTGGGCGCCGTGCTTGACAATGGACAGCCCCAGGCCGGTGCCCCCCACCCGGCGGGAATGGCTCTTATCCACCCGGTAGAACCGCTCAAATACCCGGTCCTGCTGCCCTTCGGAGATTCCAATGCCGGTATCCTCCACGGATACAACCACCTGGTCCTCCTCTTCCGTCACCCGGACGGTCACGGCGCCCCCGTCTTTGTTGTACTTAATGGCATTGTCACAGAGATTATAGATCATCTCATGGAGAATCCGCCACACCCCCTGGATCGTCTGGCGCCCCCCTTCCATGTGCAGGGAAATTCCCCGCTTCGCGGCCACAGGGGTGAGCTCCTGGAGGATCTTTTGGGACAGGTCATACAGGTCCACCCGTTCCGCCGACAGTTCCTCCGATCCCTCATCCAGGCGGGAGAGCTTCATAATGTCGTCAATGAGGGCAATGAGCTGGCCGCACTCCTTGTAAATGTCCCCCGCGAACTCCCTCATCTTATCCGCTTCCACCAGCCCCTCTTTCATGAGCTCGGCAAACCCGGAAATGGAGGTGAGGGGGGTTTTCAGCTCATGGGAGACATTGGCGGAGAACTCCCGCCGCAGGCTCTCCCGCTCCTCTCGTTCGGTGACATCCACCATGAGAATCACCGCACCGGTCACCTGCCCGTTGGCAGTAACCGGACTGGCCAGAATCTCGAAGATGTGGGACTCGCCCCGCATCAGGGTCTCGGCATGGCGGCCAGCCAGGGCTTTGCCCGCGGCCTCCCAGATCTCCCGCCGGCAGGTCCCCTGCCGGATGCTCTCGGGCTGCTGCTTCTCCCCCAGCAAGTGAAAGGCGCTCTGATTGCCGGAGAGCACATGGTAACGGCTGTCGATGAGCAAAACCCCTTCGCTCATGTTCTCCGCCAAGGCGGCAAACTCCCGCTGCCGGCGGCCCAGGGCGTCCATCTGCCGGCCAATGGTGCGGTTCTGCTCCCTCAGGCGGCTGACCAGGGGAAAGAGCTCCTCATAGGTCTCATCCAGCCTGGGGTTTTCCAAATCCAGGCTGTTGATGGGTTTGGTAATCTGCCGAGACAGCCGGGAGGCCAGAATCCCCGACAGGATGAGGGCCAGCACCAAAATCCACAGCACCGGCTGGAGAACCCCCAGAATCAGCGCCCCCACCGTGGTCTCCACACAGGAAATCCGCAAAACCGTCCCGTCCGACAGACGGGCGGCATAGTAGAGATTCTTTTGCAGCAGGGTGTTGGAGAGGTGTTTTCCCTGTCCAGAGCCCTCCTCCATCGCCTGCCGGATCTCCGCCCGGTCCCCGTGGTTCTCCATGGTGGCGGGGTCTGCCACACTGTCATAGAGCACGGTGCCGTCGGTGTCCACCCAGGTCAGGCGCTGGGTGGTCCGCAGGCCAGTCAGGTAGGCCTGTCCGCTCTCCTCCATGCCGTGCTTCACATAGGCCAGCTCCTCCTGGAGCTGCTGATAGACCTCCTCCTCATACTGGGAGGCCATCACCGCCACGAAAAGCCCGGTACATAGGATCATCACCGCCAGCCCCACCAGGAAGCAGCTGCGGAAAATCTTGCCCGTCATGAGGCCCCTCCGATCTTATAGCCCACCCCCCGGACGGTCTCAATGTAGTGCCCGGCAGCGCCCAGCTTGGTCCGCAGGGTCCGCACATGGACATCCAAGGTCCGGTTCTCCCGGCTGAACTCCTGGCCCCAGACCCCGTCCATGATGGCGTCCCGGGTCATGGCCATGCCCTGGTGTTCCAGCAGCAGGCACAGAAGTTCAAATTCCTTGTTGGTCAGGGGAACCTCCTCCCCTGCCACCCGGACCACATGGCGCTGGGGGCTGACGAAAAGGTCCCCCACCTGGTAGTCCTCGGTCTCCGGCTTCTGCTCCGTACGGCGGAGGACCGCCCGGACCCGGGCCACCAGCTCCATCATGCCGAAGGGCTTGGAGATAAAGTCATCGGCGCCGCTGTCCAGGCCCACCACCCGGTCATACTCCGTGTTCTTCGCGGTGAGCATGATCACAGGAATGCGCTTGGTGGCCGCCGAGGCCCGCAGCTTTTGCAGGATGGAAAGGCCATCCTCCTCCGGCAGCATAATATCCAGCAAGATCAAGGCGGGCTGGGGGCCCTCCATCGCGCTCCAAAAATCAGAAGGCCGGTCAAAGCCCTGGGCCTCGTAGCCTTGGCTGCCCAGGGCGTAAATGACCAGCTTGCGAATGCTGTCGTCGTCCTCCAGCAAGTAAATTCGTTCCATTGGGGATGCCTCCTCATTTCCTCCCATTTAACCTGTTCTTTACAACCAGTCTATCCCCAGCATGTAAAATAAAAAACCACCCAAATGTTAAATTTTCGTTAAACAGAGGAAGCCCCTTCCGCTGGCAAGGGACAGACGGTCACCTCGCCGTCCTCATGGACCAAAATCTCCCGCACCTGTTCAAACAGAAGCCGCCGGGACAACGCCTCTGGCTGTACCCCCAGCGCCTGGGCCACCTGGGACCGGAGCCGGTCCTCCCGAATGGTGTGCTTGGTGCAGGCGGTCTTGGACTTTCGGCGGTAGGTGGAGCAGGTGTAGTAGACGATGCCCCGGGCGGTCTTCCGGCTCATGGATTTGCCGCAGTCCGCGCACCGCAGGAAGCCGGCAAACAGGTGCAGCGTCCTCTGTCCCGGCGCCCGGCGGGTCTCCCGCTGGGCCAGTTCCTGGGCCCGCTGGAACAGGGCCGGGGGCACAAGGGGGACATGGGTTCCCTCCACCACATACCAGTCCTCAGGGGGAACCGCCATGGTCTGGTGCACCTTATAGCTCACCACCCGCTGTCGGCCCTGCACCAGGGTACCCGCGTAGACGGGATTTTGGAGCATCCGGGCCACCGTGGCCGGGGTCCACAGGCCATCGTTGGCAGGCCCTGGGCGCCGGTATCGGGACCCCTTCCCGGCCTTATAGGCGGTGGGATTGGGCAGCCCCAAGCCGTTGAGCCGGCTGGCGATGGTCCCCTTTCCCACCCCCTGGACATACCACTCAAATACGCGAGCCACCACCGCCGCCGCCTCAGGGTCCGGGATCAGGGTGTTCCGGTCTGCCGGGTCCTTATCGTATCCGTAGGGGGCGAAGGACCCGATAAACTCCCCCCGCCGCCGCTTCATATCCAGGGTCCGCCGGACATCCGCAGAGGTTTTGGCGGCATAGCGGTCATTGAGAATCCCATTGATGGGAATTTCCAGCCCCATCTGCACCGCCTCGGGGTCCAAAAAGCTGTCCACCCGGGGACTGCCCAGGGAGATAAACCGGGTGCGGTAGCGGGGAAACACCTCCTCCAAAAAATAGCCTTGGTCCGCATAGTTCCGAAAGGCCCGGGAGAGGGTTTTGCACACGATACAGTTCAGCTTCCCCGCCTTCATATCCCCGATCATTCGCTGAAAGCTCTCCCGGCTGTCATCGGTGCCGGTTAGGCCATCATCCACATAGATCCCGGCCAGCTCCCACTGGCCTTGGAATTCATGCTCCAGGTAATCCAGTAAAATCTTTCGTTGGTTCTGCACGCTGAGGCTCTCCTCCCGCCCGTCATCCCGGGACAAACGGATATACAGCCCCACCCGCCAAAGGCCGCCGGCCAGCTTTCCGCCTCTGCCCATAGGCTCCCTCCTTTTTCGGCCGTCCTGGGACAACCGTCTTCGGTAGAACCTATGCATCGGGCACCGCCCTCTATGAACCTGTTTCCCCCTGTCCTTCCTTCCGCGTCAGCGCCCCCAGGGTGGTCTCCGCCCAGGAGTAGTTGGACATGTACTCCCCGCGAAAGGCATTGGCCTCCCGCCGGTCCCCGGCCAGGAAGCGATAGTAGTCGCAGTCCACCCGTTCCGGGTCCACCGCGATCAAATCCCGCTTCTTAATGATGATCGCCCCCTGGCCCAGCCCCTGGAGGGTGGTCCGCAGGTCCGTGATGAGGCTGCGCAGCTGGCTGCGGATGCTCGGGGTGTCCAGGCGGCCCTCCCACAGGATGGAGATCAGCTCCCCCATGGTGCTCCCCGCCCCCCGGCGGTCGATCAAGTAGGCAAACAGCTCCTTGGTCCGGCTCCGGCTGAAATGGACGGGCCGCCCCCCATAAAAGACCTCAAAATTGCCAAACGCCTGCACCCGCAGGGTGGGTGCTGCCCGCTCCTGTACGGGGTAACGCAGGTTGCGCAGCTCCTCTTCCACCGCCTTGACGGTGACAGGCTTGCGAATATATCCGCTGGCGTGGAGCTGAAAGGCCTCCGCCATGTATTGGGAAAACCCCGTGACAAAGATCAGGTTGCCCCGGGGACAGAGCTCTTTCAGCCGCTGGGCCAGGGCGATGCCGCTCATCCCCGGCATCTCAATATCCAAAAAGGCCACATCAAAGCCCTCTCCGGTCTCCTCCAGCCACGCCAGCAGCCGACGGGCACTGGAAAAGGGATGGATTTCCCCCTGGGGACAGGCCTGCCGAATCCGGTCTGTCAGCATATCCAGCATCAGGGCCTCGTCATCCGCCGCGATGATCCGCATCAAAAGACTCCTTTCCTTGGGTATCCCCTGTCTTGGGAATCCGCACCTGGGCCACTGTCCCCACGCCCTCCTGGCTGGCGATGCAGAGCGTCCCGCCGCACTGGGCGGTCAAGCGGCTGCGGACGTTCTCGATCCCCACGTGTTCCCGCCCGTCCCCACGCACCCGCACCGGGTCAAACCCCACGCCGTCGTCCCGGATGGTCACCTGGTAGCTCTCCTCCGTCTCCCGGGCGGAGATCCAAATGGTGCCGCCCTCCTCCCGCTTGGTGACCCCATGGCGTACCGCGTTCTCTACCAGCGGTTGCAAGCTCAAGGCTGGGAGGAAGAAATCGCTGGTCTCAATGGCATACTCCACCCGCAGATGGGCTCCAAAGCGGATACGCTCCAGATTCAGATAGCACCGCACATGCTCCAGCTCCCGGCTGGCGGGGATGACCCGCGTGCTCTGCAGGCTGTCCATGTTCCCCCGGAGGAAGCGGGCCAGCTCATCGGTGGCCTCCTGGGCCTTCTGGGGATTGGTTTCACAGAGCCACTCGATGCTTCCCAAAATGTTATACAGGAAATGGGGCTGAATTTGGCTGAGCATAATGGCAATCTTCTTCTCCGCCAGTTCTTTGTCCTGGGCCCGCAGACGCCGGTCCCGCTGCAGCTGGACATTGACAAAGACCAGCACCAGGGTCAGCGTCGCCCCGATGCCCAGCAAGGTAATCTCCGTCCAAAGCAGTTCCGCCGCCAGAATGCCCATGGGTAGCAGCACATACGCCGGCAGAAGTTCTCTCTCCTCCCGCGCCTGTCCCTTGCGATGCAGGCCCATCACGCCCCCCACCAGGGCCAGCGCCGCCAGCCCGATGGCCTGGGAGAGCCAAAATCCCTCTCCCCGCAGGCAGAGGTGCTCCGGCGTGATGGTATAAAACAGGCCGGTAAACTGGGTGAGGACGGTCAGGCCAATCCCCAGCAGGCACAACGCGGACACACTCCGCCGAATCCAGGGACACGTTGTCCAAAGAGAGGCCCGGACCAAGAGATACTGACAGTAGAGGAAGAGAAGCACATATCCCGACAGATATTGCAGAAAATTTCCCAGCCAGTTCCAAACCACATACTCCGTCCCGTTCCAATACCAGGCCCAGGCATCCGCCCACAGGGACACTAAGTTCACCAGCAGCATCCCCACAAACAGCCGGGTGGAAGGGTTGGACCGGTCCCCGTGGAGCAGCAGACTGCCCAGAAGAATGAGGGTGAGAATGCTTCCAAAACACTCCAGCGCAATGTTAATCTCCGCCATGCCGCCCCTCCTCTGCCCGTTGAATCAGGTCTATCATACCATCCCGTCGGGGTTCTGGCAAGCCGGCGGCGTACCACGCTGTCGTCAGGTACCTCATGCCCAATGGTACCGCCGTGCCTTCTCCGGATACCTGGATTTCTCCCAGGATATCCCGCGTTTATGACCCAGTCATGTCGAAATTCTTAACATTTGATCAAGCGGGCCCACCCCTGTGAGGGGGCGGGCCCGCCGGAACGCAAGCTTATTTCAGCCAAGCGGAATTGGTGTCGCTGACCAGGTTGTCCACCCCATAGAGGTAGAGCACCCGGTCCACCGGATGTTCCGCCACAAACTGGGACAGGTTATCCCGGTAGTACCGCAGGTCCACCAGGTAGATATTTTGATAGTCGGACGCCAGGAAGGTGCTGAAGCAGTGGGCATAGGAATCCCGGATCACCAGAAGGTTCCCCCCCTCCGCGTTGGGATTCTGGATGGTGACCAGGCTGTGGTTGCCATCCAGAAAAACCGGGTATTTATCCATCTCCTCCAGGTGCGAGGGGAAGAAAAGGCTGTGCGAAACCTGGGGCGCGGCGCTTCCGTCGATCAAGGTCACCGTGGGCTGAATTCCGCTGTCCCACACCTCCACCTGATCCGGCTGGGTGAACCAGTAGCCGCTGCCCGACCAGGTGGTGCCGTAGAACCCATCGTAGCTGGCCACCTCATAGGCATCCCGGGAGAGGTAAGGCGCCCCCTGGGCGATCTGATAGGCCCGGTAGAGCAAATAGTTCCCATAGGAAGTCAGATGGTGGTCGGTCCGGTAGCAGATCTGGCCGGTTTCCTTCCCCTCCAGCAGGGCCTGCCGCACATCCACCAGACGGGTATTTTGCAAGATCTGCTCTGCCTTGTCATAGAGCTGGTCATCGTCGTAGGTCCCATGGAACGTGGGAAGGACTTCTTCCATGAAATAGCCCGTAGAGGGTACCATCATCAGGTCTGCCGGAATCCCCAGCTGGGCGGCGAATTGATCGAACTTGGTTAGGTTGTCCGTGAAAATCTTCTCATTGTAACTCTTGGGGGCGTTGATCAGATAGCCCTGCTTGCAGTGGTAGATATCCTGGGCTCCATTGCGGCCGGTGGCCAGATTCCAATAGGCGTTGACCCCCACAAAGAAGTCCCGTCCGGGGACCTGGTCCGCGGTAAACTTCTCCAGCTGTTCCTGGGTTTCCCCCTCCAGAATCCCGGAGACCGTCACCTCAGGCCGCCCGGCCAGATAGCGTTTCTCATTCTCCGAGTAGTCCCGCACCGGGGAGAACAGCAGCAGAAGGGCCATGACCCCCAGAAATACCAGGAAGATCAGCGCCGGCAAAAAGGAATACAATTTTTTCACAATAGGTTCCCCCTCTCAGAACCGGAAATACAGGAAGGGATTGTAGCTGTCGCTGACCAGGCTGGCAGTACACAGGAGCAGCGCGGCCAGACAAAGCGCCCCTTCCACCAAGGGCATGGCTTTTTTCCCCTGGAGCTTCTCCCACAGATTCTTGGCCAGGGGCGTGGCTGCCACCACCCCAATGACCGCCATACCAAGCCACGGCATCACCAGGGAAGCCCCTCCCATGGTGCCCGACGAGAAGGAGAACATCACCTGAAGGTAGGCCAGCGCCGTGGACAGGTCCGGGGAGGCAAAGAATACCCATCCGATGATCACAATGACCATGGCATACAGATGCTGGAACACTGCCGGCAGCCGGCGGATATATTTCCCCAGCAACAGCTTTTCCAACAGCAGCAGCACCCCGTAGTAGAACCCCCAGAACAGGAAGTTCCACCCCGCGCCGTGCCAAAAGCCCGTCAGGGCCCACACCACCAGAATGTTGACACACTGGCGGAGCTTGCCGCACCGGTTGCCCCCCAAGGGGATATACACATAGTCCCGGAACCAGGTAGACAGGGAGATGTGCCACCGGCGCCAAAACTCCGTCACGCTCTTGGAAATATAGGGATAGTTGAAGTTGATGCAGAATTCAAAGCCCAGCATTCTCCCCAGGCCTCGAGCCATGTCGGAGTAACCGGCAAAGTCGAAATAAATCTGCAACGTATAGGCACAGGCTCCCGCCCAGGCCCCCAGGGCGCCGGCGGCCACCGGGTCGGCGGACATGGCGTCCCACAGCATGCCAAACTGGTTGGCCAGCAGCACTTTTTTGGCCAGCCCCACCACAAAGAGGCGAACCCCGGAATTAAAAAGGGTGGGCGTCTCCCGTCGGGAGACCAGCTGCTCGTTGACATCCTTGTACCGGACAATGGGGCCGGCGATGAGCTGGGGGAACAGGGAGATGTAGGAGGCAAAGTTAATCAGGTTATGAGAGGCCGCGCAGTCATCCCAATAGACATCAATGAGATAGGACACCGCCTGGAAGGTGTAGAAGGAAATCCCGATGGGCAGCGCGATGTCCACCTCCGGCAGGGAGGACAGCCCCGGAATCTCCCGCAGGGTGCTTACAAAGAGGCCGGCGTACTTGAACACCCCCAGTGCCGCCAGGTTCAGCACGATGCCCACCACCAGCACCGCCCGGCGCCGGCCCTGGGTGGACTGCTTGTCCATGAGCAGCCCGGCAAAGAAGTTCACCAGAATGGAGCCGATCATAATGAGGACGTAAACAGGCTCTCCATAGGCATAAAAAACCAGGTTGGCCAGGAGCAGGAAGAAGTTCCGGAATCGGAAGGGCAGAATGTGGCTGACCAACAGAACCACCGTCAAAAACAGGAACAGGAAAGGTAAACTTGAAAAAACCATAGGCGTTTATTCTCCAATAAATGCTGCCGGGCAGTCCTTCGATTGCCCGGCAGCCGGTTTCTTTTTTGATGCTCTGGGAACACGCACTCAGGACAGCGCGCTCTGGAACGCGGCCGCCATGTCGTCATAGTGGGAGGAGAAGAACATCCCCACATAGACGCCGTCGGTGACCACCTTGCACTTTTCCGCCAGCGCCAGACTGTCGGGATCGTAGGAGGCAGCCTGCTCTGCGATGGTGGACAGACGGGTTTCCAGCTTTTCAGCCACAGTAGCGGCAGCGGACTCGTCAACCGCCTCCACCATCACCACTTCCTGGGCAAACGCTGCCCCGGAGGAGGCGGAAAAGCTGGCGGAATTCTTCACCATATCTTCCGTAATTCCATACAGATTATTCAGTCCCTCGGTCTCCACCTCCAGGACATCCGTCAGGCTGTAATCCGTTACAAACTGGGTCCGCAGCGCCGCCAGGTCCACGGTTTTGCCTGTCTCATTGGAACTGGTCTGATTCTGGTCGTTTTCCGTGTTTTCATTGGTTCCGGGTTCCTCGCCGCAGGCGGCCAAGGACAGGGCCAAGATGACCGCCAGAGCAAATGCGGTCAGGCGAGAGAGCTTTTTCATGTTCATTTCCTCCATTGCCGCCTTACTCTGCCACTTTAAAGCTTTTAGCTGTTAAAGTAAAGCGGTTTAAAAAA